>ERZ1740056.123-NODE-123-length-11552-cov-7.674176_pt1 | contig 11552 bp, 14 predicted proteins | sample MGYA00581746_ERZ1740056 | MGnify/ENA primary metagenome ERZ1740056 (study PRJEB43018, sample SAMN04849745) | marine metagenome | isolation source: floating plastic debris | place: Pacific Ocean | collected 2008-09-01 | study: EMG produced TPA metagenomics assembly...
ATGCACTGATTACCATATTTTTCACAAAATGTTTTATAGAGGCAATATCCAACTTTGATGGTGGAGTGAGAGTTGTGGATCCGTCAAATGCTACAGCCACTGCGGGGATATTTGCCACATACCCAGCTGGATACCTGTCAGTAGGAGAGGGCCTCGCTGATCAGGTAACATTGTACTGTACTTCCTCTAAGTATCTTTTTATTTTTGCCAAGAGTGTACTTGTCACTGGAATATGTATAGAAATCAGACAGATCTTTGCGTGTGTTAGCTTCAATTAAATAAAATTATTGATAATATTCGCAAACTAGATTCAATTTGACAAATTTGGCATATTTTTTACGGTGTGTAGGAGAACACGTAAACCCCTTGAGATTTGACCATCTTCTAGATAATTTTGCAGAACATTATAATTTTTTCATGGTTGGATAAATTGTTCATAAGGTGCGACGACAGTAATTGGCATAAAGTGATTTGATGGTCCCGCCTCAATCTGGATATCCCAACTGTTTGTTTTACAAAAACTTATCAACTTCCCAAACTTGAGATTTCTTTCAGATTGTAGGAACTATGATGTTAGTGTTGGCACTCATGTCTTTCACTGACAGACGTAATGCTAACATCCCGGTATTTCTGGTACCTGTTGTTGCCGGTATGACAGTTCTTGTAATAGGAACTGCCTATGGCTTAAACTGTGGATATGCCATTAATCCTGCTCGAGATCTGGGGCCCAGACTTTTTACAGCAATTGCTGGTTGGGGTGGAGACGTATTTAGGTAAGTGATTTTTTTTTCCATTTTCAAACCAATGAAAGATTGGATAAGGGGGTTTGGGACTCTGGAGTTTTTTATTGACGCAAATGAAGATATCGGCGCAATTCATTCAGTCATCACCCATATTTGCTAACATTGCCGGATGGATGAATATCTGAGCTGCCTGTTGGTAGGCCTACTTGTGATTGGTGTGGATAAAAAGCTCACATAACTTGAGAGTTCGCCATCTTCACAGTAGTCATTGAAGGTCATTAGGCCTTTACACAGCAAAATGTTATCAGTGTCATCAATCATTTAACAGGGCTTGTGATAACTGATCTTTATCTTTATTTCAAGTTTTCGCAGACTATTTTGCAGGTTAAAATATCTGTCCAACGCGCTAAAATGTGATTTACCTGTTTATAGATTTGGTATGGTGTATGTGTGTAGATATTAAAGTGTGCAGATTTTGCTTGTTCAAATTGCCAGTATTACTAACTAGGTAAAAATTTTTATGTTATGTTATCTTCTACTGATATTTGAATAGTGAACATAGGCGCAAATTGAAATTTTATTTCGCAGCGAATTATCACAGCTATTCCCTACTACATTCAACAAACTGCTACATATTCATAGTTTTTACTATATATATGTGAGCATGCGGTATACGCTTCTTTTTATTTACAGTTACAGGAATTATAATTGGTTCTGGGTACCCATCATCGGTCCACATATAGGTGCTATATTAGGAGCCATTCTGTATCTACTTCTGGTGGAGGTTCATTGGCCATCTGAAAATGATCCCGAATATTATGATCATGAAGATATGGATGGTAATGATGGGAGAGTGAACTCACGTCATTCATCTGGAAAAACCGGAGAGGATAATGGAGTCCTAGGTGAGATTGACACAATTCTATAGTCCAAAATGAATTAAATATTGGGGCGATTAAGTTTTTCTTCTTGGCTCTATCATCAAGCACCAAGTATAGCTCTATCATCAAGCACCAACTATAGTTAAATCTTTAAATAAATTGAGATTTTAATTGTGTATGTTACTTTGATGCAATGGATTTGGGATTGTCTATCTTTTAGTCATGTGAAGACAACTTTTGGATTCGTAATTCATAAAAGCGTTATGTAATAAAGTATAGGGTGTTGAGTTATGTCCATGGTGCTAATTGGTATTATGTATATTTTCAGTTTATTAAATATGTGGCTCACCACATTCTTTCTATAAAATGCAACAACGCGAAGGTAAAATTCCGCTGGACAGAATACTTATTTGACAATAATTATACAAGATCATAATAAAAGAACCCATTACCACTGCTAGTAAACTGCTGCTGCTATTTAACTTCTGCTGAACCTTCCCTTAATCATATCACATTGAAATCAGTCCCATCAATCATACAACTCCTTGGTCAAGTCTTAGTGAAGATATAAGACCAGTGCTCTATAACATGAAACATCGATCATGATTCGTGTGCAAATGATTTTATAGGGTTTTATAGCTTGCCACTATTAGCTTACATGTAGATGTGTGAACCCCTGTGCATGTAGAAAGCCGGTGTGACCCTTGCATAATATTATAACCTTATACAGCGCATACAAGAACCTTGCTGCCTCAACAACGTGTCAAAAACATTGCAAAAATTGAACATCTGTCATTTGTATGCTGTGATTAGCTGACGTTACCATTTTCTTTAAAAATGATAACATTAGAATTTTATAACAAGGAATATCATGATTTTAGTAAAGTATTTTGGAATGGCCCAAATCATTTGCATGTCTACAATTGACCCATACCATTCTTAAATCAGGGTCTTGACTCGATTTTGCTTGTCATTCTGATGCCATCCGTTATCTTCTGAGAACAAGCCTGAAGGCTTTCGCTAAACACTGCCAGCCGGAGAACTACCATGTAGCTAATATTTGCCAAACACCGTTACAATCGATGTGATGCTAAAAGTATGGATGATTGTGTGGCAACTCTTTCAACAATATTTTTTATGTTGAGACATTCATATAGTCATTCTTGAGAAATTTTTCCAGAGTCCATATTCTTTTCACTGTGCAAGTGATTCAAGGCGAATTTGCTTCTTTGGTATGTTGCATTCATATCACAATACTTTTTTGAGTTTTGACAGCAATGACAACACCTGTTGTATAGGCCGCTGTCATCTTTACGGATCTAACAAATACAAAGAATCCTTTTCATAGGAAGTTCATCATGATAGCTTTTTTCTTGTATGTTGATATAAATTTATGAGAGTTGTACTGGAAATACGTCGTGATTGTGTTCCGTGTTTTCAAGGACTGGAGAAGCCTAAGATCTATGGATAATTATCTAGTTTTTTGTGATAACCTGTAACACTATCAAAAAAAACGTGCTGTATAGAATAGACAATTTTTGATTGAGGTAGTCACTTGCCAGCGATGTAATGTTTTCAATTTCCTTGCTTATGGTATCTGTATTTATTTCACATTGAAAATAACCTCTTAGCCACAGTTGATTACTCATTATACCGCTGTTCCTGGTTTGTGACAAAAAATGTTGGGTAGTATGCACAGTGCAACCCTCCACAACTTGAGTGCTTCTGCAATGAAGAGGGAGCCTACTTGGGGGGAGCTTACGCTTAGTTTGTGGCGGTACGTACACCCAAACCTTCACATCGAATGCGATGAGAAGCTCTATACATGGAGGCAACTGTAACAGACTTTGGAATGTTTTATTTGAGGTGTTCATAAGGAATACATGATGTGATGAGAGTTCCCTGGGTTATAATTGCGTAGTTGTAATATATATTTAGGTAATTGTCTTCACCTGGATATAAGGAAGTAGGAAGACAACTCTTCACAGTACATGTACCGACCCACATCATGCCCACATGCTGCGCTTGCACTCATTCAGCAAGGCCACTGTAAAATGTGTACCTTATTGTCAAGGTTAGCTGGTACAATTCCTTATCATTTCAGACAAGCATAAATGCTAATTATTATAAATTTATCGCATTGTTAGTAACGCTATAATGGTGATAACATTGTAAGAACATTCTGCGTGTCAGTTGGTATAAAGTGTCTCTATTCTATAATACAGTGGCGTATACATAGCGTAGCCATGAAAACCAAGCTTTGGTCTCTCATATTTCTGAGTGTGTTGGCAGATTTTATTTTCGCTGATCCTTTAGTAACTTTAAAGCATGGCGGTCAATACGAAGGCAAAAGTATCACATTTAATGGTACCAAAGTTGACCTGTTTCTAGGTAAGTTGATCTGGTAACATTACAAGCATTATTTAAGTCATAATATGAAACACCGTAATAATGTGAGGTGTAAATCACATAACAAATTTTTCATATAAATAACTTGAGCGTTATATATCTCCAGCATAAATATGTATGCTTTACAGTGTATGACCTGTAGACCAATATCAACAGTTATATCAATATTTTGGTCTAGTTTCCAGTACAGTAATACAGTCCTTATTCCATCTCTGATACATTTCAGGGGTCCACTATGCAAAGCCACCAATAGGTCCCTGGAGGTTTGAAATACCGATCCTACCACCATCATGGACTGGAGTCAAAAGCGCCAAATCTCCAGGAAACATCTGTTCTCAGTGTGAGTTTAAATATGTGAGCCTTTTATACACAATACAGATATAGTTTAAGAGCAAAGAACTCCATGCTATGCTCTACTTATTTAATGCCGATTTGTTAACGAGTCTGGTAGGCGTAGGTGTTTGCAGCATTTCAATATCACATAATATGTCACCACCTAATCACCTATACCAATACAGCCTGAATTGAATAAGAACTTGGTCAGAAACATGATCAAATTCTCCCAACTTTCTGCCAGCTTTATAATCAACTTTCTGATACTGTTTTGCATGATTGTTTGATGCAAAATCTATACAATGACATGTTACCTTAATATGTTTTTTATCAAAGTTACACGGACAGGACAGCACTTGGGAGATGAAAACTGCCTCTTCATGGATATCACTGTCCCCGGCGGAGTAGATCCAAAGGCTCGTAAACCAGTAATGATTTGGATTCATGGAGGCGGGTACACCACAGGGACAGGATCAGTCTACATGGGAGCACCGGTAGCTGTGTATGGAGATGTGATAGTGGTGACATTCAACTACAGACTGGGCATTATGGGATTCTTATCTAATGGAAATGGTGAGCAGTCATGCAAGAAATGAAATATAACTTTAGTTTATTTTCATTGGTGCAGCCCTACATGACAGCGAAAATCGAATGACAAAATTCGAAAGACTTTCCTATTAGGTCACTGTATTTGTGTAAGTGCAGAGGATCAGTTTTACATGACAAATGAAGCGCTGTTTTCTGCTCAGGCTTGTGATTGGTGATGGGTAATTTTGAAAGCTCACTTCTGTGTTCCACCTGAGGTAAAGCAGCTTTAGCCAAAGTATTCTCTGTCTGTATTCTTAGTTGTTGTTATGATAGGTACAGGGAACTATGGGCTTTGGGACCAGAGAGCAGCAATACTGTATGTCAAAGAACACATTGAAGTGTTTGGCGGAGATCCGAATATGATTACCATATTCGGAGAATCAGCTGGGGGAGGCAGCGTGTCTGCTCAGATGATGGGAAAGAATAATAAAGGCCTGTTCCAAAGAGCCATACATGAGGTCAGTGCACTGCGCTCCAAGATGTGAGACATCTTATGTGGTGATTTCTCAAATCACATACCGTTTGGAATGTGTGTTTATTAGATAATTCTCTCTATCAAAATTCGTTTTGGTTTTGAAAGATCATTATTTTGGCATAAGGTGAGGATTATATTGGCTCTATTTGGAGCTAATTTGCAAAGATATGGCAAAGAATACCACAAGAAGGTCAATCAATTTTGTTTTTGGATGGAGAGATTAAATACGCCTATGTTTTCGCTAGCACTCTTTAGTGAAATTAAGCCAGTGAAAATTAGTAAAGCATTCCTCTTCACCAACGGAAAAGATCTATATGCAATTGTTTCACAGTCAGGTCCGCTGTACACAGACTGGGGATGGTTTCTGTCTGAGAAAGAGTCCGCTAATATCACAAAATTTCTGAAATACAAAACCAACTGCACCTCAAAAAACTCAGTCTATGACTGTCTTCGAGATAAATCCCTTGATGAGATTGAAGGCTACAGGACTGAATATGCAACCGGGAGTTACCCCTTCTTCAATCCTTGGCACCCAACTCCTGACAACTTTTTCTTCAACGAGAATATCACCAAAGAGGATTACAACTTTGTGAACAAGTAAGAATCGAGTCTGATGTTACCGTCTTAGGGATCAAACTATTGATGAGACCAGACACTGAAAACAAATCACACTCGACAATGTGATGAAAATGACATTGCTCCTTTCTTTGAATGTTTGCCGTTACAGAATTTATTTGGCGATCTTGCTCGGATGCAGCAAAGATTTCCAGCGCTCCACCTGAGTTAGAATTGGATGGGTCCTCTAAACCCCGAACTTGGATTTGCCGCAGGCTAGTCATGGCAGAGTTTTCTTTGAAAAGTCTCACTTTATTTATGTGGTAATGGGCACATGAAGCTTGCCCACAGTCTTGTCCTTAAACGGGAATTGTATTTGAGAACTGGACTACAGGAGAAATAAAATATGAAATAAATTGTGGAACCAATTTACTTATTTATTTCTGAAAAATTCTCTATATCTCAAATCAGAGTATCTCTGCAATCTCTTCTACAAGGTGAAAACAATGTTGTCACACTTATAGCATTGATAAAAAAGGTACAAGATTGTCCATGTGGGCAACCGGTGGTGGTGACACATGTACTCATGACATTTCACATGAGGGAAGGGAATGAATGCTGGTTGAAGGATGCGGAATTAATGAACAGCACTCATCGCTTCTATTACATAACTATTTTCTTTATCTCCCTTTGCAGTGTCGACCTTTTGGCAGGATTCAACGGTCAGGAGGGAGGCCTGTATCTTACAGGCAATATTTTGGGGATTCAAATTCAAACACACAAAATAGTGACAGGGTTCACTGTTGAGATGGCCCAACTGACACTTGCACCGTTCTGTCAGCTGTATACTCCAATGTCAGTAGGTCTCTGTGTAGAGTTTATCATGGATACGTATGGAATCACTACAGCGCCAGATGACCAGGAGCGTGGAACCAGAATCTCATATGCCTTTGGTAAAATAAATCAGTTTGATTAGTATCTTTTCCTCTTCAACAATGGCAAAACAGCTGTGATATTTGACATGGGAATACAGCAAAAATTTGTCTAGCTGTGTTGCAGTGCTTTTCCAAAAGTTTTACCAGTTAAGTCAATATGCTCTGAAGGAGTAAATTTTCCCGGGGTTTAATTTAGCTACTTGAGAAATTTTGAATTTTAAAATGTGCTGAAATTCAAATACTTACGTATGCAATACCCTACAGGACAAAAGTATTCATTGGAATTAATGTTCGCGAAATTCGCAACTGCCAAAATCGCAAAAAATTTAAACCCACTAAAAATAGCTCCCAACAGGTGCTAGTTGCCTGAAAAGAACACTAAAGTGTTCTAACATCCTGTTAACTGGTTGCCCATAGGGATTCAAACCTGGGATCTTTTTATTAAAGGTCTGACACTCTACCAATTGAGCAACACAGGCACTTGGTCATAAGGTACAAATCACATAGGTTGATCGCAAAACATTGAGCCCATGAATATCGAGAGAAGTCAACACCATCGCGAATTTTTATGCCTTGTAATTTAAGTTCCTGTAGGGTAATTTTAGCTACTCAAGATTTTTAGGGTGTGAAAATGCTAAAATTACCTCCCGCTTATAATTTCCTCCTTAGGGTACTCTAGGGTTGGTATGTTTGACATCCATACTGTATGTCTAGATACCTAAGGCAGGTTGAAAATTTGTGCAACATATTTGCTTCCTGGCCATTCACGTTGTCTGTCGGTATTTGTTTACAGGTGAATTCTCATTCAATGCTGATATCATAAGACAAATCAGAGCTCACAGCATGACACCAAACAACACATATGCTTACTACTTCACCAATTTATACGATGTACCACCCCATTATGCCTGGTGGCCGATGCCTAACTGGGCCAAAAAGAGTGCTGACCACACTGATGAGATTGCTTTTGTGTGGGGTACAGTTCTGGCAAGAAGTGAATACTCTAAACTCATGGAAGGTATTCTAAATAGATTAAAGTATTCTTCTTCTTCTTACTCGCTGATGGTTGGACGAGATTTTGTCTTCATACTCACTTAACTTTACTGAGAAAATTTTCAGCAAATTATTTATTATTTATCATTATGACTTCGTAGGTAGATGCCAGATGGTAGACCATGAAAAAATACAATACCTCTCTTTCTAAAATAATGTGATTTGTTACAAGGATGATAGGAATGTTATATTTTTTTTCAGCATATGGGCTAGTGGATGTTAATGCAGGAGACAATAACATGGAGTTCTTATATGAACACAGACCTGATGATTTCAGACCGTTGTCAGAAACAATGATCCGCATGTGGACCAACTTTGCGAAAACTGGGTATATTAGTTGACTACATGTATTTATAGTATCTCTACGTTTTAAAACCATTATAACACCTATCGTTTTTCAAGGGCTGTATCCTTCAACTTAGTGATGTCAGGGCAGAAACAGTTCAAATTTTGGAAAATCCAGAGTAGTATCGTAATTAATGTGCGTGTGATGTTGACATTAAAAGCTTTCAAGCTGTCTTTGAGCAACAAACAATATTTAAACTTAATTCCTAGTTTGGCAGTGTTTAGCCCTAGTGGAAGCCCTCATGGATACACCCCTGTCTGCATTTCTCTATGATTTTTTTAACTATTTCAAATTTTGACAAGTCTGTTGACCTACAGAGGCTGTCTAGTTTTGTGATTTGAAAGAAACTGCTTTCTTTGTAGCAACCCTAACACACCATGCCCACTTCCAGACAATATTCCTGACTGGCCACAGTTCAGTACGGATAGAGATAACTTCATGGAACTTAATACCAAAGAGTGCAAGATAGTAACTACCCCTATGAAAACACGAATAGATAAACTTTTTCCGACAATATTCAAAGCAAGAAGTATGCAAATACCTACAGCGAGATCTTCAAGTACATGTAAGTGTTATGTGCCTGGTTTATTACGAAAGCGGATTATAACTGTATCACTGCTGTAGTGTGACAAAAACTATGGCTGTTAGAAAATGTTCCTTTACAAGGCCCTCACGCACTGCAGATAATAATTGTGAAGATTTAGATATCTTTGCCTGAATGCCTATATATAAAATTGATGGCTATATATGTGCTTGTGCTTTTGCAATTTCTGTTGACCTGATATTACCCCATTCAATTTATCCTATACTTAGTGGCTGTGACGCATCCAAGTCACAGCACCCTCTATGTATATTCTACTTTCAACCGCTGTTTGTATTGACTTTGCTTAATTCATTATTTAAATTTTCAGAACCAGGATCCTGCAATTATGCTGATGAAGACAAGTAGGCCGCAACCAATGGACAAAGTGCTGTACAACACCCCGAAACTATCTTGATCTCTTCCAAGAAACCATTGACAGCATTAGTGGCATCAATATATATAATTTTCATTCAGACAATTGCCGTTTCATAGTTATTCTCATGTTTGTGATAGTCAGATTTTCCTTAAAAGTGCCTTCTATAGCTATGTAAGCCCTGACTGACAAAATGGCATCCATATTGTCCCGTATGAAAAAAGACGTAGGTTCGAGTTTCTTGAATCAAAATTTCAAAATGTTTTCTATCACTCAATCTGAGAGCTGGCTAATATAAGGGCATCAACCATCATTGTCCAATACAATCTCAAAGGAGCCTCTAATGGCATTTTGAATAAAATGAGAATAGGGAATCATGATAGGAGTTTAGATAGGAGAATGTGGTAGTTGTCTGCCCAGGACGATTAAATAGATAACTCCTGTATCGCACATCAATAACCTGTTTTTTTGTGGGACCAGTTTAGGCAGGTGGAAAGCCTTTATTTCTACGCTATACTGCCTGTAACTGACTGCTTGATGTTTTGGCCTAATAGATGCTCTGGTAAAAGAATGAAAATATATACATGCACCCTTAAAAATCATAACATGAAGTCTGGCAGTGGCAATCTTGTCTTGCAAATGAACTGCCACAGTTGTTTGCTTTCAAGAGACTTTATCCACAAATCAAATAGACCTTTCCAGATATCAAGGGTAAACTGAACTAATACTCAAACGAAAAACTCGATAAAGAAATGTTTAAGTCTGCCTTATCTAAATGGTGGAACCTACAGCACTTTGGTAAAGATAACAATTCTGTACATATCGAGAGATGCAGCGCAAGTAATTTCAATCGATGCAACATATAAGCACAGGAAAGTCTGTGAATCTGTAGATGGAAAGTTACTTCATGTAAATATGAATTACATGTGGTGTTGTATAGCTGCTCTGCACCTGATACTATCAGTATATGCTGGGCCTCTTGTCACATTAAAGCATGGAGGACAGTTAGAAGGAAAGTCTATAACTTATGATGGAAAATCTGCTGACATATACCTCGGTAAGTGAATTACTACTCAAGTTGAAAAGATTTTGCCCAATTGATTTTTTTCATTAGATACATACAGAGTTCTGGTAACGAAATCTACTGAAATTTTTACACAAATTTCTTTTAAATGAAAGTTTACTGGCAACAGACGAATGAAGTATTGTGCATAGTGTATGTCTGACAACATAAACTGAACTGCAAAAGGTTGCCTACTCATTTATGCATATACCAGATACCAGTACATTTGAAATATTCATGTATTAGACCTGTGTCTCTGAGAGAGTATGTCACACTAGTGAATTTGATTTTTCTTAAGGTGTACGGTATGCCAAGCCACCTGTAGGAGATCTGAGATTCGAGAAACCCGAGGCAGCTGACTCATGGACTGGTGTAAAAGATGCTAAATCTATTGGAGAAGTCTGCTCACAGTCATCTGTCTGTAAGTGATCTCACCCCAGAGAACTTATTATGTGAACACCACAAAGATATAAAAACTTATTACCTGTGGTGAATTCATTGTAGAACGTCATTCTGTTCATGGCTCAAGAACCAGCAGAGTAGTATTTTTTGTTCTATGTCAATTCATTTGTGTACAGCTACAGACAGTAACAATGGTGTTCTCTGTTTTGAACACATTGACCTTCACCTCAATAATCATAAACCCGAGCGCCATTTCTTGCCATTTAAATATCGATTGTATCCCACTGAGGGGATTGACGGGTTAGTAGAAATGGAACGAGCATCCTTGAGATGAGTGGTTATTGAATTGTTATTGTTAACTCACTGATGATTTATGATAACAGCTACAACTGATGCCCTACCTCCGCTAGTTAGTACAACAGTTTTACTGTGTACTATTGTTTTGCCAATTTTTTTTCGTTTTTCGCCTCAATCGATCGGGCTTTAATAACTCAAGAACCGATCGAGCTAGAAACGAGCCGTTTTCACCGAAAAATTTGTCTCATCACCCCATCGCATCTTTTTTGATCAAATATCATAGTCTGAGTTTTAAATTCGCAGCAAACCCTAAAACAGAAAATTTGCTATTTAAATGATGGGAGTTTGATCAAAAGAAGCCACTACTTGCCATTAATAATCACTTTGGCATAGTACCTCTAATTATTTCCCCATTGTATTTTATATGAAAATTGCAGATTTTACTCAATGAACTTCATTGTTTTACTGCTCTATTTGGCAGGCACCATTTGATTCAGTTTACTAATAACGCCAGTT
>ERZ1740056.124-NODE-124-length-11551-cov-5.395442_pt1 | contig 11551 bp, 11 predicted proteins | sample MGYA00581746_ERZ1740056 | MGnify/ENA primary metagenome ERZ1740056 (study PRJEB43018, sample SAMN04849745) | marine metagenome | isolation source: floating plastic debris | place: Pacific Ocean | collected 2008-09-01 | study: EMG produced TPA metagenomics assembly...
TTATTGTGGTGTAATATAGCTCTGCACTTAATGAGTATAGAACTTCCGGAATCAGAAACTGGGGAAGCAAAAAGATTTTTAGTAGTGGGATTTGCTCAGTGTGATGACCTAAATCCCTTCAGGACTGCTGTGTATTTATTTATTTAACCATGCTATCCCATATTGAAGAGGAGTTTGAAACTTTCACCAGAGAAAGGACTTGGAAGCAAGTGTTTGATGTAAGTAATAAGGGTTTGAGTTTGATTGAATCCCAAAGTAAAATATATATAATAAGAAGTTTCTTTCTTCTAGCTGAAGTTTAGTTTGGTTCTAAATCTTTAAAAGACCGAGGCCAACCAAACTCATTGGTCTACATAAGAGCTCTTTGAGGCAGGCTGGCATTTTCTTTTATGTTTTATCCAGTGCCTCTTATTGAGATCCATTAATTTAGGGCATATCAACATCATGTTGAACATGATGAGGTTCTAAAATGAGGGTCTAAAATTAGTTTTTTTTTCTAAGAAAGAAAGGTGGTTTCAAGTAATAATAATATGAAATTTAAATTAAATACGCAAAATAAAATATTAAGCTTTTTTGGATGAGGCGGGAAGGTGCTGTAATTTTATGGCTCCTGAAAAACAGAAGTGGGAGGTGAAACAGATCTAATGTCAAAATCTCGCTGGCCCAAGACAATATCTTGAAAGTTGTAATAATGTATACTTTACTTACCTAGGCCTTCTCTACTGAGTAGCGTACTGTCTATGCATCTAAAAGTCAGACTCAGAATCCATAGTTTAATTTTTTACACGTTTCACAACAACAAGAGCTGTATATTTAAATGTTTTATGGATATATACTGAGTCTGACAGTGCCAAAACCGAGACACAGTCAGACAGCACAGTCTGTGTCTGACAGTCAATGAGTTTTAATGATTAAAGGTAATCCTATCAACATAACAGCAACTACTTATTAAAGCTTCAGTTTTCTCTGCTCCCGACAATATCTGATATTATGAATCAAGGATGTGTCAGGTAGCATCCTAATGCACCATGAAATGTGTGTAGGGCAAATCTTCCCTATGCATCGGTCAGTGAGGGACAATCACAGATGCTACAGGGTTGAACTAAGAAGTCTATATCAGTAAAATTAAGCATTGGTGATTATCATAACAGACTAAGAATTTCATTCTGTATTTAATTGCCACAAGGTTGTCCTTAAATGAGGGTGAACTAAAGCATCATAGGTACAATGAGGGATGTGTGGTTGCACCATTGCTGACAGTCACTGATGCAGTTTGATGCATGCTGAGCTTGAATAACCAAACCAACCTTCTTAAAAATTTATTTAGGACTAGGCTTTCATCATACCGTTATCATTGATCAACACTCAGCCAAACCAAGCTGATGACATGTCTTTCAATTAAGTACTGGTAGCGCAATTTAGGGAAATTCTTCATCATTTCTTGTATGTCATGCTCAACAAAATTTTATACAAAATAGTCTGTAATGTTTAAAGTCTGTTGTATATCCTCCCTTAGTCCCAATAACATACATGGCTACCTGCTGGCAGTCTGTATGTTAAAACACTTCCTAGCTCATATGATAAGGGTATTAGGCTATTCGCTCTCAGAGTCTTCTTCTACTAGGCGTTATGGTTTTATGTACCAAGAGCTCAATAGAACAGTAAAACAAGCAGATTTCCCTTGGTGGTTAGCGCGAGGTCCGGATTGTGACTTGCCTCTACATCCCAGCTCTTTCTTTTTGCTTGGTGACTCGGTGACCACAAGAAATATTTAATATTAACAGGCCTAACCTGTGTATTTTCAATATTCAGAACACTGAGTGTCCTGTCATTATGGGTTGCCTTTTATTGTAGCAAGTACAGAATGAAGCATGTATGTTACATAATCACTCAGTAAAACATGCTCGCTTACCAGAGAATCGTGACAGAAACAGATACAGGGATGTCAGTCCATGTAAGTATCGTCAAGCTATACGTCAGCGTCAGGACCGGCTTATAACGTATCTCATTATCTGATGAATTATAACTATTGCGTGAACAGTCCTGTTGATGGACTAGGCCTACTTCTATGATATTTATTGGTTATGGTAACCAAATATTAGCAGCTCATCATTTACATGTGCAGACCAAAGATTTAATGTTATCACTCTGTGATTTCTTGCAAACATTGACCATTACTTACTCAGATGAAATCTAAATTTCATTCCTCTGACTCATACCAGCAAGTACTCTGTAATTAACCTGTCAAAAGTGAGGTATTGTCACCTACATTTGAGTGCTCTTGTTCTGTTTTAAGCTGCCGCAGTCTGCATCTTACATTGTCTTTAGCTGTACACAACAACCATTAGCATTGACACTAACCCCATACTTTGTATTTTTACAGATGACGACTATAGGGTTCATCTGTCCGGATTGGATAACAACTACATCAATGCCAGCTATGTTCAAGTACCGCTGGCTAAAAGAAAATATATTCTCACTCAGGTTAGATTAACTTGTGTAGATTGTGCGCAGTGTAATAAGCCTCATGGCAGAGATATATACGTTTCCATTTGTAGATCAACATATTGGCCCTCCTAATTGATGGAGACCAATAGTATTGGTCTAAATTTGTGGCAATACCCATTGTTTTTCGCCTTTCTGAACTCTGGTCACTTTCGTTTGAATCAAACTTGGTCTGATATGTCAATCAAAACCAGTAAGTTTTAGGTGTAAGACTACAGCTTCAATGTCTATCAAAATTTTATCAATCTGTATTTGAATGGAATCTTCGTTTTTTTTTATACACTGCATGGTGATTGTTTCGTTGCAGGGACCACTTAGCAACACAGTTGGCCATTTCTGGCTGATGGCATGGCAGCAAAACAGTAAAGGCATTGTTATGTTGAACAGAATTGTGGAAGATGGCAGGGTGAGGTTTACTCAATTAAGTTTGTCGCTTACGTATAATCAGTGTTCAAGCTGACGAGACGAGAGCAAATTGTTTATGAATGATCACAGTAGATTGTGTATCATGGAAAAGGATAAATTCAGAGACTAAGTAGTAATAGGCTATCAAAGTTGTTTTCAATCCAACAGCGGAAAAATTGACTGTTGAAAATTTTATGAGTTGTCATAATTTTGTTGTTTTTTTTTCAGCTAAAATGCCATCCATACTACCCTCTGGGCGCAGAAGCTGGTCAAGAGTCGTTCACATTCGACAATGTTAACATCAGAGTGGAACATGTCGACCAGCAGGATTATGACTACTTCATCATTAGACAGCTTAAAATGGTTCACTTAGAGGTATGCGATGTGTAAAGTTTTATGTGAGAAAATCCAGAGCATAGATATTCAGCATGACAAACTCATGAGCTCACTCTGTGTGATCTTGTCACCTGCGACTAGTTGACTACTATAAATTAGCTATTACCATTTCCGCTGTAGTGGACACTCAAGAAAGTTTGATTCACTTCCAACTTTGGTAGTCTTATTTTGGTGGGGTAATTGTTCGGGAGACGGCTCTTCTGTAGTTTTCGAGTGTAGGCATGTCTATAATATCACACTTGTATCATGTGTATTATAAAATGCTGATGGCTAAGTCAGTAAACAAAAACCCTTATATGCTATAGGAGAGCTAGTGTAGAAAACCAGTAAATATAGTAATTTATTTATAAAAGACATTCCGGTAGTTGTATGCCTTTATACAATATTGATGGTATTCGATTAAGTAACCAATTAGTGTCAAACTGATTGCGGTAGAGAGTAAAACAAGTCAGTCAGATCTAGGATTGTCTGTGATTTTCATAATCAGTCACACATTTTGTCTTTTTTGTAGACCGGTGAGGAAAAATCAATATTGCAGTTTCACTATGTGGACTGGCCAGATTTTGGTATACCACAGAATTCAGAGTCATTTCTAGCGTTTCTGTACGCAGTTAGACAATCAGGAGCCATACCGTCTGCGGATAATACAGACACCGGCCCTCCTATCATACACTGTAGTGCTGGTATAGGCAGATCTGGAACATTCTGTGTTGTGGACTCAGCTCTTGTACTGGTGAGTGTTGGATATTTTACTTCCTGTAGATAAATGCTGACATTGGTACTGGGGACAGGTTGGCTTGTTAGATTTTCAGGTTCATAACAGAACAGGGCCCAAGTAGCTGGCCCATTGAGTTGTTGTAATAAAAAATCACAGCTACTCAATGGGACAGCTACTTGGGTCCTGTGCTTAGCTTTAGTAGATGTTTTACACAGTTTGAAAGAGACTCAATCTTACGAAACTTTTGGGATTGGAAGGTCGGTCAGAAAAATCCTTATGTTTAGTAGAACTATTCATTTTCCTGTAGCAGAACTTATCATTTTCACGTTTCATTTAGGAATTTTCATTATTTGATTGGATTTACCACAGGGGAATTCATCTGAATCATGTTTAAGTTTTTGTGTGGCCTAATATACAAGGACTGTATCAGCTAACAGTATCTTGTTGAGATTATCAACTGATCCTTTCCAGAGATAAAGTCTTATAAAATGTGGTTTACAACATAAAATAATAAAGACTGATGTGTCATTGGTTCTTTCACTTTTGGCAGTGAGGGCATCTGCATGACTGGGTTTTGTATTGTTTTTGTAAGTTTGTCAAATACATTTTGCTTTACCATGATGTCGTTATTAGTCACATTTTCATTTTTTTTTGCAGGTGGAACGAACAAAGAGTTTAGCGACCTTGGACATCAGGCACATGCTGGTCGATATGAGGAAATACAGGTTTGAGAATGTACCCAGGGAAGGCAAACCCTGTCACCTCTCTGTTATACATAGCAAGGCAAACCCTGTCACATATCTTTTATACATAGCCATTACTATTGGCGTCCCCGCTTTAATTGAGAGAAGAGGTTTAAAAACTTTGAATATTAAACATATTGTTTCAGCTTGACCATGGCAGTCTGATTCTAACTACAAGGCACTGACCTCTTCCCCCAATGTGTAAAAGATGTCCGGGCACTCTAGAAAGCATGTTATCAAATTTTGATTTTTCACAGGCACTTGAAATTGGTCATGTTTGTAACCCCATTTATTAGTGATATTCCTGGAAATTCTCAACAGTTTCATTGTGGGATGCATTTTAGCAGAATCAACAACTCATCGCACTGTGGTCTACTTCCAGATGTGGTTTGATACAAAGACCAGAACAGCTGAAATTCTCATATATGGCTATACTAGATGGTGCTCGATCAATTTTCTCTCAAGCTGCTGCCGATGCGGAGGCTGAGGACTCAGATCCTGAGACTCCGGGTGGTGCAGTTAGACAGCCTGGTTTGCCGGGTGATGATAGCGGTGCTGACAGTGAGGTCAGCAGTACCGGTAATGTCACAGATGACGAGGCTGAAGACGAGACTGGAGATAATATCAACACTAACGCCAATACCACTGAGCCAAACCATAAAGTAAGTGTTACTTACACCACCTTAGCGCAAAGTAAGTATGTATCTGTATAACAATGCCAATTGTAGTGCTTTTTGTGTCAAACATGACCCTGATACTGATCTGATGGAGGTAATTCTATAAACATATATCTGCAAAAATATTGGTGTCGACTGTCGAATATGATTTATAGTGGGATGGAAATTATTTCCGGCTCAATGGATCAAGATAGGCCCATTGGTGCCAAATTCCAAATTCATCATTCTGCAAAATCACACCACCTGAACAACTCCATATAACCATTCATTTTCTCCTCATTTGATCAATAGTGCATAAAATTGAAGGCATCAAGATTGCCATCAACATTATATTTTACTGTTTCATTAACCAATTGAGGGGTGAGGCCTTCATACTTAAAATAACCTGCTAACTTGCTACCAAGCAAAAACATGTCAAAATATTGACTTTGCATCACTCTCGCGTGAGGTCATGTGTGGCATAAAAACTTGTCAACAATTGCATATACATACTATTTTGCTAAACGTAAACATTAACGGTACATGTATTTTGTGTGTGTGTGTTAATTTCAGTGCTGTGGTTTGATTTATGCTTATTTCACTGCGCTGCCTCTTGAGTGAATTACTTCTGTTTTCTTTCCTCAGAATATATCTGATATTGGGCCTGATCCTCCTGCAAGGACGACTAGTCTACCTTCTGAACATAACAAGGCACCCCCTACTAAACCGCCTCGTGTACCAGCAGTCGAGAAGGAACCTCCATCTAAAGAACCTCGTATTGAGGAGACTAAAACTACCGTGTCCGAACCCGTACCAGACCCTCCTCAACGTACTACTAGTCTACAACGACAAGCTATATCGGTATGATACTAGTCATACATAATCCACAGCCGACACCTGCTGTTAAATTTAAATTCATTTTTTTAGCTGGACAAGGCACGCCTTTACTAGTAAATTCCTCTAGTTGCTCCTCAGAGTGTAAAAAACTGTGGCATTTCAGAAATCATAATTTTATGCCTTCCTTCATTCCTTCCAACCTCTAGTGCAAAGTTCTTTCAAACTTTCATCACCAACTTTTTTACATAACATGTGTCAAAAATAGACAGGGAAGTCAGTGATAATCAATTACATAGAACCGTAGAACGGTCTATGTCAACAAGATAAGGTGTCTGTCACTAGTATATCATTACAGTACACAGTACATACATTTATCCATGAGTCCTGATCACCTGTTCAGGTTTAGTTATCAGCCATACAAAGGCTGAATCATGTATGACTGGCTATCCAGTTTCAACGTAGATTGCTTTGCATCTTGGTGATGATTGAATTATTACATGCATTTAGTCAAGGCGGGTCAGACAAAAGTGGTTCTGTTGGAGTTATGCAGTATCTAATACAACATTACTTGTAGTTTATGTGTTATCTTTATTTCATAGTTAGATCAGGATCAGCCTCCCCCTGTGCCTCCTAGACCTCCTGGATCCGGAGCTATGAAGAGGCAGATCTCAGCACCACCCAGTCCTCAATCCAAAACTAAAGAATCAAAGTTTGACGAGAGCGAAGAGGAGGAAGGCTATGAGAATCAGACTAATAGGTGAGCAGGAGTGATGTATTAAAATTTATAATCATTATTTTATATTGTACTATTATATTTATCTCATTCATTCCTAAATAAATTAGCTTTCTAGGCTTTACCATCTATTAGACAGATCCATTAGGTCTATCCATGGGTTTCATTAGAAGATATGGTATACAATTTGTTGCTAGGGAAGCTGCTTTGTTGACATTGTACTCAATCACAACATCTTTATATGACTCTTGATCACAAATATATATTTTTTCCTTTCATCGCTTCATCCTGCACGTTAGTATGCAAGTTTTCAATGATCGTCTTTCAACATCTGTCAACTTTTCTGTTGCTCTGTCAGACCCATAGAAATGTGTAATAAGTAAGTATGGAACATCGGATAGGAATTTTCGAGCCCTGTTGTTTTCCCATTAGAATGTTAATTACTTCTAATTCTGGGTGGATTTCAATGTTGTCTGCTGCATTATGCCTATCTTATGCATGGCTCCCTTCAGCATTGTGGGATTGAAGATATTAAGCTGTCACAAAGCTAAATATATGTGGCACCTGTGGCAAATGGAAATGAACATGATTAATATACAGTTGCATCTCTCACCCTGAAGTTATATGTCTAGTATACCTTATTTGTGATAGTAGTGTTTGATGTTTGCGGAGCAGGTCTCTGAAAACAGTCGCTATTGTGTTTCTCCTTCATAAAAACAGCTCAACAATAATAGCTGATCAAAATTTTCCGGTTTGAAGTTCCAAGAAAGATTCCATTTCTTGTGAATGAATCTTGAAATCATTAATCTGAGTGCACAAATTATTCATTGCATTATACGGTAGTTGATATTGCTCCAATGAACTAATTATTAGTCCCGGACAGTGTCTAAACCTTCACTTCCAACACAAGATCAATAGAAAAAGCAAACTTTCGTTCATATTCACTTCCCACTTCTAGGTCCTACTGCTGTGGAACAAGATCATTATAACGCTTATTTTCGTAGTCTTATCATTATTATGTAAACGCTTCTTCTATTCTATGTATTGAATTTTATTATTTGTCAATCTGTGGTAGACCAATTTAGTTACAGTATCGTTTAGTATAGTGCTATAGAGGGTACATTCTCATATATATGTGTGCAGTTCGTGGTTGAGTCAGGCTTTCTGGTAAACTGTAATGAATTCAGTTCAAAATTAAGAGAGAAACCTCCTATGGCTAAATTTTAACTCTAGACTAAAGAAAATTGGTGAATTCCTATTGCTCCAAAAAAAGCAGACCGGCCTTACTCCTAAAGTGTCATACTTAGTTATCCATTGGCATCTCGCTACGCTCTTTGTTTTCTGGCCTTGATTTTCAGTTTGCTGTTGTATTCTTACAGTGCTATGAAGAAGAAAAGGGAGGAGAGAAAAACACAAATGCAGGCAAAGATCGACTCAATGCGAGCGAAACAAAAAGCTGCAGGTATAGATGAAAAGTGTGTTTCCTTCACTGTATTAAATAATCAGATGTTTAGTTTGGCTTGCTCTCGACAACAGTCATGAGCTGTTGAGACATGAATTGTTTGCAGTAATCAACAAACTGTCATAAATCATAAATCTGTGTATGAACAATGCATAGAAATGGGAATTCCTACTGCCCAAGCATTTATTCTTATTTGCTAATTGCTCAGAGGTGCATGTAGCCTGCTAAAACAGTGAAATCAATTGTGCAGCTATATATTAATTATGATAATCATCATAACTGGAGCTATAATTGCTTTTGTTCAGTAGTTTGCGATTAGTGCTGTCAGATTTGAAAAGCGCCCTAAGTGATTATCGAAATACTGGAATATCGTTATCAACTACTATATCAGTGTGAAATGGTATTCTCAGATCTATGTAATAGGTTATTTTGGTGATTTTGTACCATAAGTACCAAAAAACTCAATATTATCTTAAAAGTACACCAAAAAACACAAAACTGTGCAACAAAGATATATCAAAAGTATCGGTTTCAGAAAATTATAAATACAGTATTGGTTTAAAATATTCAACATTGCCCAGCATTATCTGTGATGGACTGCAGAGTCTTTTTCATGGGAAGTTCTTTTATATTCCAAATTGGCTTTACACTGAATCCCACAACCTCCACATATGTACACATATATTCCCAGCTTAATCCTCATTGATCATACCCAAATCGGACCTGCAATCCTAAAACAGCATTTCATCTTTTGGTAGTCAAGAATGTGTAGAAACAAAGCAATCAAAATGTGAAAACTCTGAGCTGTTATTAAGTTAATTTGGTTTGGAGTTGTGTTTTCATGAAGCACACTTATATATTTCAGAGGCAGCTAAAGAAAATGGAGGCTTGTTTCCGTCACGAGGTATGTTAATAGGAGCAGGGATAGCTGTGGTTATAGGTGTAGGAGCCATGGCTCTATGGGGATACTTCATGTAGCACCCACTGCCGACAGCTCATCATCACATCTTTCACCAGACCAAGAGAAATACATAACTAAATTATCTTTTTTATCTCATCCATGCAAGAAAATTTTCTACCTACTGGCCAGAATTAGACATAGCCCATCTCATTACTGTTATAACTCAGGAGTGATACAAACTTAATGATAGGCTATCATAGCTCGTTATATTGGCGTGCTCTGCTTTAGAAGACTGGGTTTTGGTCTTGAGACATTTGGTCGCACTAAGCATGTGCTACATGTGTTTTGAATGGGCACAGATTTTATATGTGGCAAAGTTTAAGGAGATGAATTTTTTGCCACATGATAACCACAATGTCTTAATCAGCAGTAGTTGCCCACGCTGAATGTGCCAATAAAAGTTCTCCACAAAGTTTGGCTGCCCCAATAAGAACATGTATATACTCTCTAGACAAAACATAATATATGCCCATAGGTTTGCAGAAATTGAAACTAATACTACTTGAGCTGAATTGCCATGTGCTTTGCAAACTGCTTCATAGAATAATATTAAGATTTTTAAATTTAATCAGCTATAAATACTGTGGCAGTTGATATATCTAATGGGGCCTGTTGATTCCTGAAATTCAGTGGCTGCAACATACTCGTTTTCTAGATAACTTCCATGCAAAGTTTTGCATCTGACCTGTGAATAAACCACCCAAAAGCTTAACTTTTGGTTTTATGAAATGTAACATATTTTCGTAAAAGTATCATTATAAGGATAATATTAGTGTTAATAGCGTTTAAAGTTTCTTTTTTTATCTTCAAGCATCTAAATCTGTTGACAAAAATAAATTATTGACTAGAATGAATGAAGATTTATAAATTTAATTAGATGTTGTTGCTAAAGTCATGCCAAATTTGCACCAGCTTCTTTGTTATTTTATACAAAAAGTGTACAGAAAATATGTCAGTACAGCAAAGGCACTGCATAGAATATCGTTGACTATGTTGCCTCAGTATTTGATAACTGATCTTTTAAGCAGCAAACTGTACAAGCTAACAAAAAAGCAAGGAATCGCCTTATGACAAACTGAGAAGGATATGAATTGTGCTCGGTAGATCGAGAGTTGTCCTCTATGATTCGGAGGGCAAACAACTCCTGATATGAGCGCACCATGAATGCATGCTTTCTCCTTGCTGGATCTATGCCAATAATGGCTTCGCTTCTTTAGAGATTGTTAACGTATGATTGGAAGGAATCATCCTGACGGTATACATTTTACCAAAAAAACCTAGTCTGAAAAAAGTTAGAAAATTGTTATCAGCTAGACGTGGAAGTCTTTTGTCTTCTTGCATGGGGAGTTAGTCCACCAATATTGTTCATTGGCTCTAGAAGATAGGTAGTGATTAGCTCGTGTTTTCCTTTTACTACTGTTTTACCGCGGCAGGTAACTGGATAACCAGCGTCTATCAATATCTCACCTGTGTTTGCTGTCATCTACAACGAATGTAGATTTCAGATTTACGGTATATGTTGAAATTTGATATGAAGGCAGAACACTGCTGCATGACCGGGTTTGCACTCTCACCAGATAATCAAACTGCTCAGATGATAGGACAATAACAGTAGATTGTAACAGCAAAGTTCCTAAAGCCCCATATTCAATCAGTTTCATTGAGTCTAACTCTTTTAAATATCACTGACTGATTATTACTGGGGATTCCAAAGTGATACATTGTGAGAGCGTTTGATATGTCCTGTTGTTTTACCTGGATGGAGTCGACGATTCCTCCTGAGTCCATTCTACTTGCCATATTAACAGTGTCTCCCCATACATCATACTGTGGCTTCTGTGCTCCTACCACACCTGCTATCACAGGGCCATGGCTGATACCTGTATCAAATAAAGCACGATACTCACATCAGCTGGTGGTGTTACCTCACAATGTTATACAGCTCATTGTCATGTTGTCTCCACGACTAGCTGACTGCGGTAAGGTTGGTTTGGTGAGAAGAGATAATACCAGAAGTTATCTCAGTTGCTAAAGACAAGGTTTTCCAGATGGTGTCTTACTCATATAGCAGTAATTGTTGGGGTATTTGCTTACCTATACGAAGTCTGAAATTGTTGAATGAGTTTTTGTTGATG
>ERZ1740056.125-NODE-125-length-11544-cov-8.674210_pt1 | contig 11544 bp, 4 predicted proteins | sample MGYA00581746_ERZ1740056 | MGnify/ENA primary metagenome ERZ1740056 (study PRJEB43018, sample SAMN04849745) | marine metagenome | isolation source: floating plastic debris | place: Pacific Ocean | collected 2008-09-01 | study: EMG produced TPA metagenomics assembly...
AATTTTTTCAAATAAAATTCCTGTGATGGTCTGCCGTTATCAACACTAAATAATATTTTTTTTTTCCCCCCCCCCCCTCCCCCCTGGGTAAGATGGAGCAATTCAGAAGCAATTTTTGCAATTTTGAAGGATGTTGGAAAATTTTTATTTGTACTGCAAAAATGACTGATTACAGAAGTTATACAGGCATTCAAAGGTGATGAAAGCAAATGCTTCAGAGAATACTAGTTTTTGACTTCAGCAGGATAGTACCTAGCTATCATCAGCCTTCGTCTCTATTCACAATGATGAGAGATAACATTAATGCAAAAATGCTTATCATAGAATATGCTCATGGTTTATTAGCCAGAATATTTTATAGAGCTGTTATCCCTATTTCAGTTATCTATGTTTGATTAATTAGCTGATTAATAATTATTGTTTTGGGCTCTCATCAGTGAGTTTAGATGTAGACGTTCAGTCTGGTGGAGTTGAGTAGTAAGTGGGCAAAGAGAATTTCTCACAATATATCTGAGATAGGTTCATCGGTCAGTAAGTTACCATGGTGATTGTTTGGTTTTTATCCAATGGGATGAACTCATATTTCAGTGTTTATATTACCTGGGTTCCTATTGATAACTCTACCGATCAGTGGAGTTGGTTTGGAATGCTTAATCGAGTAATGATTTGCCCGTTACTACAAATGCATTGATCGATAACAATATACGGTATGGTCATGTTAACTCTCAAGCTATTATTAATCATTAGTGTAGGAGCTTATTCTTCACATCAGGCCACATTGCGGAGCGGACAACATCAGCTGATATTGAGTGCAGACTGCTGCACTTGAGTAATATTGTTATTATTTAGCAGCGCACTACTCATAGAACAATCTGCAATAATATAATCTGCTGCTGTCAGCACATGGAATTTGTACTACTACAAAACTGGCAGATTTTCTTACTTGGATTGATTTGACAAAGTGCTTGAATATAACTGTTTCAGACTGTTTGATATTGAAACTTGATTCTTCCATTAACCATGTCGATAGTAAAAATGCACAAGTCGCTACGATCAATATACCATAAACAGGTGGGTACTGCTATTAGAATCTGCTTCTGGTATCGGCTCATTGCGCCAGGCTAAATTCTTCCTGTCGTGCTGTTATTCTGTTGGGTTTTTGGTAAGACTGTTTAATTTTAGGTGGTTTTGATATCGAGTTAATTGATGGGTAAGTGTAGATCTCTTATATCTGATGGTCTGGTAAATAATTAGCGGGTGGCAAATGTGCCTTCAAGCTGTTCTATGATCATACCAGACTGTGTCTTGTTTCTATCTCTCACTGCTTATTCCACTTATCAGGACATTACTCAGTGTTTTCTCTCGTCTGTCGGATTCAGCGCTCACCCACTCTGCACAGTACGTACGTTAGTATTAGTAAAATTGTTTGTTGGCTCTCAGAAATAGATTGTTTGCTGCCCTGGTTACTTGAAACCATTGCAGTCAGTAATTTGTTTATACTGTGGTTTTTGGCCGATATTATAATATATAGTAGTTGCTAAATGGTTTTTGATGGATATGATTTTTGAGTAGGCAGTGATTAGGATATTTTTGGAGATTCTGGGCATCATTGCCAATTTATGCGTAGTCTCACTAGTAGGAGTAGGCCTAGATGTGAAAATAAGAAATTATTGTTGATATATCAATTACAATATGGGTAATGTGGGCTATGTAAGTTTCATTATTCTTTACTAACGATGAGCTTGGAGTGTTGATGTTGAGTGTTAGGTCATCAACCTTGTAGTTACATCCTAAACAAATCAGGCTACTGAAGTCTGTCAATTACCATGTCAAGGTAGGATTGTTGCAAAGCTGAGTCATTGAGTTGGATCTGGTTTGGAAAACAACATAGTCATTCTGTGATAGAGGTAGTTACCCTCTGTGAGACAAGCCTTTGTTACCACCATGAACAAGCATGTACCTATATCAAGCCATATTACGAATTATGTGTATGGTTAACTCATGTCTTATAAGTCATAATTGATTTTAAGAGGATGTGCATGTAATATTATGAGGTGTAACGCCACATCCTGCTTAATTCAGAATGTGGGTGATCTGGATGTGTCTTATTATGCAGTTTGTATATACGTAGATGTGATGACTGATGGTGGCCGAGTGACAGTGACACTTTCTGTCTGATACACGAGTCTTTAAGTTATGTGTGATAATGAGGTAGCTCTACCAATCCAGACCTGCAAGAATAGCCAGACACTGGATAGAATCGAGCCCCTTGGTATACTGATTCTTTCCTGAAAGCCTCCAACGTCCAATCGAGTTTGCTGATAAGTGCGTGGTGGCTTAAACCTTGAGCTCTGTAAAACCAGCTAGTTCTGGAAAATTTTTGTGGAGCTAACGCGCGATGGGGACCCTTGAAATTTGTGTCATAATGACCTGCATTTTGGGAAGTATTATTTTTAATACCCTAGCAATGAACTCTCTTTCCGTATTCATTGCTCCAAGATAGGTTTAAAAATATAATAAACGATGTTCCTTGCTTGGGTTTCATACAAAAATCCTGTGTGTCCAATTGAACAAATTCCAAGCTAGGTCATTGCAAGGAATTTGCTAACTCGTTGATCATTCCCTGGCTAAATTGTTTCTTCTTCAGTGTTGTCACCTTAATTGTTTTGTTTATCACTCGTTGCAGAAATCCTCACAATCAGTGCCTGTGGCAATGGCTTCTGTGGACCCAACAGCTAACACAGAGAATGATGTCCTCCGAAGCTCCTCAGAAACTATAGAAAAAGTATATAAAGCTAAGGTGGCACTGGAAAATTTCTATACAAATCTTCTAGCTCAGCACTCTGACAGACAGAACAGGTACAATTTGCAGTGGATGAAATAGAAACTGCCCCATTGGAATTGGTAGTGATGAGTTTTCCATTTAATTCCATAGAAGTATGGAGATTGTTAGGAAAGATGTTTGGATATTTGGAATAGCAATGTCTCAAACATAGTTCAATATGTCAGTACACTTGCTGTGCCAATTCAGGGTCAGCGTTATTGTGATAAGAACATTTTAGGTTTGGTATGTCACAAAATTTCAAAATAGACCAAAGTGGCTTGTCTAAAGAAATCCTGTATATGCTAAATAAGCGTATCGAGATAAAAATCAACCCTGTATTCAATAAAAGTGCAGTGAGCACATTGTTGTGGGTAGTGAGAGCTTGAGCTGAAAATAGCCCCATCAATTACTATGACGTGCTGTCCATGAGGTGGTATTTGTGTTGCTGTCATGTTGACAGGCATCATATTGCTCGGATATGCACACTGAATTGAAAAACAATTCAGTGGATATGCATGGTGACTAAATATGATGTGCTTTACCTCATCTGATCTGCTCTGTTGTTTAAAATGCAGCTAACCACTATACGCCAGCTATCATGTTACTTCCCAACACCCACGCTGTAATGAAGCGCCAGTACTTTTAGATATTCCTATTCCTAGTTTGCGATTATTGTTGACTTAGGAAGACCTTGGTATTTCTTTACATCAGCATTATCGTGGGTTGATTTTTTGTGACTGATCAATCATTGATTAGTGGTATGTTTTTACTGGCAGGTATAAGATATTAGAACAGAGTATGGAACTGGAAGGCCTCACAGAAGAACAGGTAAGCTCAGCTGCTGCAGCTACTAGTCCTATATTACACTCTGAATGATGTCCTGTAGTTTTATTATTGCTGCTGCGCGATGCTCTCTTCATATCACTGAATACCAGTATCCTGGTGATAATTTTTCTAGGGAGAGTGGTGGTTCTAGCAGAAAGAGCACTCAGGCTCCAATTATTCTCACTGACTGAAAATTCTGTGCAAAGAGATGTGTGATAATGATCAGCGTTTCTGTGTGCCTGAGCGTTAAAGATTAACTTTACAAAAAATTAAGGCTTTTGAAGTATTTTTTCCTTTATGATGATAACATTGATCTGATAGTCAAAGCATCAAGTCTTCGGTATTTCCTCAAAGACTTCGGCTATTCATATGCAGTACGGCTGATCAAGCAGAAATTATCGAGAGTTACTTCATCGACAAAGGTTGATGCTCGGCTTTATATGGATGCATGGAATGCGAGTGCCACACATAAAGGAGGTTGTCTCAAATTGCAAGCGCTGGTGGAGAATTTTGAAAATAGATTTGTGGTCTTCGACCCTCGCGGAAATTATGGCTACATCTAGAAATGCACAAAATTATAGTAACATGATTCGAGCCAATATTGACTTTTTATATCATTGTGTAATCCATCCAGATTATTGGGAAACTGCTATTGATTAAAAAAACTAGGCAAGGTAATTTGATGCAGCAAATATTTGCTAGCAAATTCATGGAACCATTGCTGTTCCTCAAGTTTCGGTTTGCAATTATATAACATGAAAGGGAATTTAACCCTCACTAAATTTGCACAATATCCTCTGAATTGCTGTTTGAGCTGTACTTTAGTAGGAAGTAAATGAGGACTGAGTTTGTTTTACGGATCCTTGTGCATTCTAAATCGCGGATCATCCTTCCCACTCAAGTACAATCGAAGTCTGGTGATGTCGTTAATAAATCAATCAATAGTGATACTGTGTCCTGCTGCGGACACTAACTGATTATTTCCCAGTAATGTTATAGAAATGTAAACCTATATGTCAACTGCTGTTCTGCTCATGAAATCTGAGGTGAAGGAGTGTCTTTAAGTGACACCCTGTGCAATTGTTTCCCCTTTGACTGTGCAATCGATATACTGAATAGCTGTTCAATATCCTAATTATATGACATTCTGTTTGCTGCCGTGTGAGAACGATACATCATTGCTGATGATGTGTTTGTTTTGTAGAAAAATGAGAGGCGACAGCAACACGCAGCTAAAGAGTCTGAGTTCCTCAGATTGAAAAGAACTCGGTTAGGGGTGGATGATTTTGAGCCCCTAAAGGTTATTGGTCGTGGTGCTTTTGGTGAGGTGAGCTCTGTTTTATCTGTACAAGAAAGAAATGTTGATTACAGACAGCAGACATATAAGCCTATCACAGATTGTGTGTGTGGAATAATAAGAGATGTGCACTCATTAGTCATGGCCTCACCCCGCATGATGTAAACACGCTGATAGCAACTTTCCCCGCCTGCGCAGTTCCTTCTTACTTTGTGTAGTTCTGAACATTTCTCACGGAAATGGAAAGCAGGCTCAGCGTGAGTAACAAATTGCACTTGTATATTGATTAGAGGCACACAAATGCTATAATATGTTCGTAATACAAATCATGATAGGGCAGCAGTTCGGGCAATTAGCTGACACTAATCATATTGATGGATTGTGTTGAGGGAAGTCAAGTTACGTTATTATCATTTTCTCATTGCTTGTAGGTAAGATTGGTGCAGAAAAAAGACACAGGACACATATATGCAATGAAAATCTTACACAAAATGGACATGCTTGAAAAAGAGCAGGTTTGTTTGATACAACAGTAACCCGAGCACAGCTCACGCATACACATAATATATGCGCAAGCTATTCCGATTCCTGCATGAAGTTCAGGGAGTGTTTATGGACTGTTCCTTTCTATTCAGTATTTTCCCTTTTGTTTTTCGAGGTCAAATCAGGCAAATATTAAAAAATAACAATCGCCTCTCTCCTGTACCATTTCGGTTCATCAAGGAAACAATTACCCCTTTTGTGTGCTGCACAGCTTGATTGCATCCGATCTCGAGTGTGTTTTGCTGCTTGCTTCCATGTTTGTGTGAAAGCATATTACTGCAGCTGTGAATTTTTCAAGTGAGGCTTGTCTACCAGTTATGTAGATGTTGTCACTTTGTTATTCACTTGGATGATGTGCCATTTTGATAGTGATTGACAATCCATGGTTACCCAGTATGGTGAACGTATTGGAATATCGTGTTCATAACAATTCAATTTTGACTCTGTTCTGCTGCCAAGTATCCATACTGCAACTGATGTATGAAATGCCATTGCTATGTACATGTAATTAGTTCATTTGGGCTTCAAACACTTCAGTGGCATTGTAATATGGACTGAAAACTTTGATTGTTGTAATCTACCAAAGCATTGCCGTAATTTACAAATGGAAATTTAGGAACAGTCTGCTACCTAATTCTTTGTTCTCTTTTGACAGCTTGCACATGTTAGAGCAGAACGAGATATATTAGTAGAAGCAGATCATCAGTGGGTTGTGAAGATGTATTATTCATTTCAAGATACTAGTAATCTCTATCTCATAATGGAATACCTCTCTGGAGGTAAGTTCCGTTCTTTTCTGATGGTAAATCAAACTCAGCCAACCAGCCGGTCTACGCAGGTTGGCTACACTGTGCTCTTAATAATACATGAAGGGACCCCCAGCTTCACCTGCTCAGTGCTTACAATCAGAATGACAGATAGCTAAACGTGTGACAAAAGATGTAAATCAAGACACCTGCAACCACCATATGAATAAAAAAGAATTAGGTAGAGAAAGTTTAAAAGCAAAAAATATGTCCTTTCATCTTGACCTTTGTAATTGAAACAAAGACTGTCATTATTTCCATCTGAATCCGAGATTTAAGCGACAGAATGATTTAATAACAGCTTGTCTGCTAGTCCCCGGAGTGTTATCCCCGGTCATCCAAAATTTGATAACCTATTGTGACACGTTTCCTGTTAATCTTTGAGTGTCCCTCGGGATCTCAAACTGGTAGAAAGAGTTAATGTCAGGCTTTGTGTCGAACCTCAACACCCTCCAACACATGTACCGATATCTAAAATAATGACACAGCAAGTACAGCTTTAGCTGTTAAAGTGCCAGAGGCACAGTTGTTATAACTTATTATATCTAAACCGTGCATAGTACTCCATATATTCAACGTAACTGGCAGGCGTAGGTGCCAGTAGAGGTATAAGTTTCTCCTTCAGAGAAAACATTCACCGAGCATAACGATGAGCTTAACCTAGAGGAGTAGATTTTCCTAGCAGTTTAATTTGGCTGCTTGAATATTTTCAAAAATAAAATGCATCAAAATTAAACTTTTAAGCTTAAATTACTATAAGCTATTGTAACAAAAATTGACCAGAACATCTAATTTCTAATGTCATTATATTTTAAACAAACAAACAAACAAACATTCTGGACTTGTGGAAAATTAAAGTATTGACAAGCCTTCACCACTCATATGGACATGTAATTGTACCATAACTTTTGCCAATGCCGCTGTCTGTTTTTTCATAAATACATGTAGTCCTTCATGTGTTGTTCAATAAACGAGAGGAGTGTTGGCTTGATAATGGGATGTGATAGATGAATTGCTCCAATCCACTTTCCTTTTGTCTTTGTCATTATTAATAATGATCTTGACATTCAGGAAAGCGATAAAATGTTCCTATTACATCATCACGTTGACATTTTCTTCACACAGAGATTAAATTTGTCTTCGTCACTTTGCTGTGACTCATTGGCTCACTCGATGTCCAAAGTCACTCCGGTATTCAGTTTGAAACTGGGTTTTGTTGTAGTAACTAAATTCTGGTCAATAGGCTATGTATGATATGGGACAGATAATATATATCGTCACACTAATGATGTTGTCACATTAAAACTATGATTCCAGCGCTGGTAGTCTGAGCACACAGACACTGACACGCTCCCTGCGGATGCTGATACTCATATGTATAACATGAATAAAATCTTTTGTCGATAGCCTGCCAAAGGGCTAGAAAGAACTGTTGCCATTCTAGAAAGCTGCCGTTCTAATTTTTTTATATTCAGAACAGAAATTGGGTTTATTATTCTGGTTTCCACTTTTAGATGTCCAGTAAAGCAATGTATTGTGCCGTCCATTTTTAAGCAAGTCATTGTTGACAAATATTCAAGTACATCAGCTAATGTCTTGTAGGGATAGGAATGTGTAAACATTGCGTAATTTTGCTGCACAAACGTCAATCGTATGATCGGCTCTTTTGGCTTGTTTTACAATAACATGGCCTTATATCACATGTGAAACAAACTCAGTAATGTGTGTCCCCGACTGAATAAAGTTTAACTGATAACAATAGCTGTGCAAAACAAGCTTTTTCCTACTTTTCCAGGGTTGAGCTATTTAAAATAGCTGCTATTGCTATCAAGGGTTTTTAAGTTGGGCAATGTTTGTTGACTTATTGATAAAGCAGGAATTTAATAGTTGGCTGTAGTATGGGATGGCAAGACACTCCTTATTCAGCATATGACAGAGTTTCCACGGCCGGCCGGGTCCTTTGTACTGTAGTGATGATGGGCTCTGTTATCTGTTAGTTTTACACCTGGGATGTGAACCACTTAAAGCTTGTGATAACACCTCATAGTAAAAGACTCGCAGATAACTCCACCCAACACAATAGTGTAGCAGACAACACGTGCAAACTTTACTTTGGTCCTAAAGTAGTACATGTACCATGGACTATTCTATCTTTGATGAACACAAAGGGATAAAAAAACAGAAGAGGTGTGAGAACGTTGAGAGCGATGAAATATAAAGGGGTATATTATTGATGAGAGGAAGCTCATTTGATCAGAGTGACATGATACACATGCTGATTAGGAAGTTTGATGAAGGAGCTTCCTAAAGTTGTGTCAGTTCACGTTCCACATGTCCAAATAATCACATCATCAATCATCATTAGACACTGGCTTAATATTACGATTGTGATGGTCCAGCAGTCTTTGCCTAGATAAGAGTGAAATTTTTAGTTGATATCAAGGTTAGAGGAATACAATCCCACTGTACAGAAGTTTCCCTTCACAACAAATACTAACCATACGCGGCATCTCATATATCCACTTAATCCAAGTGATTAGACTGTTGGTGACTAGAACCTCATGCCCACCGCGAGTATATGATGGAGGGAAGGGCTCAAATTACCACAGTATTATTTAAACTTTATCACTACAAAATAAAAACCTGGTTTTGCTTCAATAAAAATAATAATGTACTGTCATTAAAATCATATTTGTATCCTAAAAATGACTCAATCAGCGTAATCATGATAAGCAATTATCATTTTCTATCTGTGTTGCAGGTGACATGATGACATTATTGATAAAAAAAGACACATTGACAGAAGATGTTACACAGTTTTATATGGCTGAGTCAGTATGTGCTATAGATTATATACATCGGCTTGGCTTTATACATCGAGATATTAAACCAGACAACTTACTACTGGATGCCAAGGTTTGTGGGAAATGTTTTATCTATCTTCGTAGTTGTAAACTTTGAGTTGACTTGCATCTTGCAATATACCATATGTGAGAGGGGTAGAGCAACTGGTTCAAACCCAGAAGCGATGAGAGCTATTGTTAAAGGGTGAAATAATTTGCTCTTTGTTGTATGGTTCAATCCCTATTGCTCTTTGCATGCTTCCAAACCACTCTTACTCCAAGAAATAGACAAAGCAATTCGTAATGGGGATGGTGGGTATTTGGCAACATGTCAGGCTCCGCAAGAGCCAATTCTTCAGTTTAATTGGCAGGCACAGGCCGTGCCGGGATTGTGTAATTATGCACTGGTTGAGTTTCCTGTATTGAAGACAAATTTATTCCTCAAACCAATCCCAAAAAAAAACAATAAAAGCAGGGCATTAGCATGGTAGATTTAAATACACTGTTTAGCCACACTTTTGACCTGCCTTGGATCACCTGATTCATGTAGAAAACTCTGAATCAAATAACCAAGGGTGAAGTACATTAAATTAATCCTGAAATTGCAATGACCTCAAGTGACTTGTTCAAGGCATTGATTCATAAACTGTGGCTTTATACATGCTATTGTTTCGATGTTGACCTGGCTCATAGATGCTGTTTACAAAATAATCACTGACCAGAATTTATTTACTGCTTGTGTTCAACTGGATCAACGACTCTTGGAACCAAGATGATAATATCCCAGAGTATAAATATGAGCTTACATGAGAGCTCACAATAGGTGTCGAACATCGATGATACAAAATATCTGTCACTGTCAATTATCATACCCTGGCTAGTAAAAAAGGAATAAAATGAGTAAGAAAAATATGAAGCATAACCCTTAGAAAACTTTTATTGGCTTTCTATTATTAAAATTTACCCCCCCCCCTCATACCTTTCAACTGACTACTGCATTCTCTTCGGCATACGCCAAACAAAGAGATTGGGAATGATAACTTTGTGGTATTGAAATTATACAGTCCTGTATGTTTAGTTTTTTGCAATTTCAGTAATTTAAGCACCATTTATTTGGGCTCTCCTTTGTTGTGCTAGTTGATTGTCTACACTCTACGATATATCGTTGCCGTTCACCAATATTACCATAATTAGTCATTCATAAACTCTTTCTTCTTTCCTCTTGCAGGGGCACATAAAACTGTCAGACTTTGGTCTGTGTACAGGACTCAAAAAATCACACAGGACAGATTTTTACAAAGATTTATCACAAGCCAAACCCAGCGATTTCAGTAAGTACTGAGACATCAGATATCATTACATACCAAAACACTCATAACCAGTTGCTACAGTGGTTATGTGCTCTTCACATACAAGATTCCATATGTATCCAACCTCGTGAGGTTTCTATACTACATGCCGTGTGTGGAGTTTGTTTTGGTAGACTCGCCGATGATGTTGTACTAACAGGTTCCACATCGCCTATATGTATACATGATTTTATCGCCACATGCTAGCACGTGTTCTGATGCGTAATGATGATGATCTCACGAGCCTCTTTTGACCATTGATATGACAAGCGTCAGCTATTTCTGACTGGTTACGACTCATCAAGCGCATCTGGATTTAGTATTGTGAAATCTCACCATCTCGATAATACAATTAGCTAACAGTAAACCTGGTCTCGGGATTACTGCGTCAGTCAGTCCAATGTAGAGTCATACTAAAAGACACATGCATGTCCCATCCCTGAACTTTGTGATTCACTGTTAGAAAGGGGAAGTGATCTTACTAGAAAAGCTAATTGATAAATTTAATGGTCTTATCATGTACCTGTTTAGTGCACAGCCTGGCTTACACCAAATTTTGAACTGGGAAGTTTGATATTGTAGTAACTAGTAAATCTACCAGCAATCGAGACACGTAAATACATGAAGCACTGTCATTACTACAATTGGATGCGATAGTAACTGGGTTGTGTACTGTAGTCCACTAATAATGTATCCCAAACACAGTTTTATATCCATTCTTTAGCTGTATAAAGGGTGATTTTTAATCTACGATTTTGATTGTAGCACATTCTCCATACGATTCTAAAAGAAGGTTGGAGACTTGGAAGAAGAATCGACGAGCGTTGGTAAGTGGAATTTGTACATGTAGTGCTCACTTTGAACTTCTGACTAAACCACACTTCATAAAGTGAAAAATGACTCTATCATTTACATACATCTGCATAATCTCGGTGTGGAGTTGAAGGCTAACTGACATATAAGTCATAATTTAAAACCTCAGTATCCGAGATTTGCATCGCTGTATAATGTTAGTTACATCTCCAGCTCAGGCCTCTCACATTTTCTGGCATACACT
>ERZ1740056.126-NODE-126-length-11538-cov-6.974658_pt1 | contig 11538 bp, 7 predicted proteins | sample MGYA00581746_ERZ1740056 | MGnify/ENA primary metagenome ERZ1740056 (study PRJEB43018, sample SAMN04849745) | marine metagenome | isolation source: floating plastic debris | place: Pacific Ocean | collected 2008-09-01 | study: EMG produced TPA metagenomics assembly...
ATTATCTAAACGCCATGATTTACAATACAGCAAATTATTATTATAATATCTAGTTATTGAATCAGAATCTTGAACTATTCTATGTTTATATGACTTGTATTTGTTTTACAGGACACAGGTGATCCTAGTGATACAGTTGACATATATAGAGGGGTATGTTGTTTACCATCATTTGTACACTTGCTACATTACATTGTGTAATCTTTGATGATTAGTGTAAAAATATTTCGATCGTTTGTTTTCATGGATTAATTAGCTATTTCAGTTTTGATACTACAGTATCTTGCCTAAATCGTTCCATTTGGTGTGTTTCAAAAGGGATCTGAATGACTTAATTCCTGAGTTCAAATAGGTGTTTGCTCATGCTTGGATCTACTAAAAGAGGCGAAAAAGTCATAGGGTTTTCCCACTTCCTATCAATGAGGCGATGATTTTTATCTTAATGTGACCATGTATAAAAACACCCATACAGAAAACGGCCTACAGCATGAATTTTTTTTAAAACAAAGGAAGGACAATTTTAGTGAAGCGACATTACTGCTGCCTGTCATTGTTCAATTATTACCAAGTCATTCATATAGCTGGGAATCTACTAAAACATTAGTCTCAGACTTTGTCGGCTTATGGGCCTCATTGTGATTTTTTTGTGCCAATCACATGGGAAAAGAGCAAAGTCCTCTGTTTGCAAAGTAATGGTGATGTGTGTACCAGTGATAGCCTGTTTTTTAGCGATGACTGAATTGAGATCAATTCTTGGTTCTAGCATCATCATCAGCGTGTTTACATTTCAATCACACCGTAAAAAGTACACTGACCGCGTTTACCAGTTAATTCTATAAATTTGGCATGATGATCAATCTCGTAACATAGACATTTACCTCACATCACATGACCCGTGTGACTGGTAGGTGGTCAGTTACAGTTATACATCATCATTTTGTATATCTAGCATGATTCATGTTTCACTAGTCAGCAGGGTTTCAAAGTGTGTGTCTATCCCACTCTCAAATCCATTAGTTTTCACATGGACACATATAGATTATATGTAAGTCCGGTCCTTGCATTTTCAACTTGTAGATACATTTTACCTGTATATCATCCCGTCCATTGCTTATTTATTGAGTTTGTGTGCGGTTTTCCCATTTTTAGGGTGTGTTTCTTGGATGTGCATATGGTGCAGCTGCATTGTATATCTGGGGTGTTGGAATTTTGGCAGCTGGGCAAAGCTCCACTATGACAGGCACTTATGCTGGCCAGTTTGCTATGGAGGTAGGTCTGTTTAATTTTCAACTTTTTCATCGCCGAATGAATTTTGGTGCTCTGAGTGAATCTTGATGTTATTTTTGTGATGTTGACGTTGAGGATATTTGGAGCGCAAGAAATCTACATAAATGACTTGTGATGCCATTTATTTGCTGCTATAGCAAACCACATGACTTGGAAATGGAGTAGGTTTGGTTTACTGTGTAAAATTTTGAAAAACTTGGTTTGGGAAAGAGACACGCTTTTTGTATTTACACCGCTGCATTATTCGGAAGGATTCCATGCTGGTGTCTCACAAAAGGTACCCGCAGGGTTGGAGTCTGTTTTTTCCACCTTCTTCTTTAGAGCTCCCCCTTTGGCATGAGTTATTGAAACCTTGCCCACATATCAGCTCATATATCCTGGTTATCATTATCAGGGCTTCCTAAATCTAAGCTGGAAGAAGTGGCAGAGAGTGTTACTGACCAGAAGCATAGCTATATTACCCACTGTCTTCATCGCTGCTTTTGAGGGTATAAATGACCTGACAGGACTGAATGATATGCTCAACGTGCTTATGAGTATGCAGTTACCCTTCGCTGTCCTCCCAATCCTTGCCTTCACTAGTAACACTGCTGTCATGAAGGAATTCTCCAACGGCGTGTAAGTGAAGCGAGAGCTAAACAAGGTTATATGTATATAAATCAGCATTTTCCTAGTGGCTAAGTGAGTCATGAAGAACCAAGTTTTAGAGCATTTACTATGTCCAAGCAATCCCTCAATGCTTTTGCTCGTCAATCTTCCATCAGTAGGTACATGTGACCAAGGGGAGCTGTGGAAATATTTTGTACAGCATCCATTTTGTTTACAAATTATGCGTGTGATGATAATCCCCAGACCCTGCATGTCCTCCCACTCAACCATCGACAAACATGCAGGGAGTTTTGATGGTTTTTTATGCACAAAAGCATGAAATATGTATGATATGCTGTACATGCACATGTTCATGCAGGGCATCAATGATAGCCACAAGTATATTCGGAGTAGCGGTCATCGCAGTGAATGTGTTCTTTGTTGTGGACACAATAATGACATCGCTTGCTGACATTCACTGGGCCTGGTACATACTCATAGCTGTGATAGCTCTGGCATACTTCTGCTTTGTATTCTATTTAGTAAGTGTGAGAAATTCTAACTGTCTTTCTGCTTTAAGGTACACATATCCATTGATCAGCATTTTTTTTGACAATTATCATAGAAGATCATTCCAAACTGCATAGAAATTGGTGTTCAGAATGATTTACCTGTAAACTGGTTAGTCACCTGTGATTTATTATACAAACACATTTGATGCCACAGTCTGACTCAATCGATGAGTTGTATAGGTCAAGCGCTAATTATGAAGTTTATGACTTGGTTCTTATCCGTTCTCTTATTTCTTACAGAGCTGGTATGCGTTAGTTCAGATGGGATTCAGCCGACTTTCCAACAGATATATACAGGTAATTGAGCGTTCAGCGGAACAGCTCATTGCTCCTTCTGTTAATTATGAATCTATGTCTGTAGTGTCTAACCCCAAACAATAATCATGGCTTGTGTAAATTGCTCACTATTTGCTAGTCAACTGTATACAAAGTTTACATCCTGTCCTTATGCAATCAATGAGAGTCCGCTATTTTACAAATAGGGTATGTTAGCAACATTTCCACGACGCAATTTTGCAAAATAATGCATTGCAGGACCCTATTACTGATTTTTATTTTTATAATCTAATCACTCCAACTTCTGCCATGCTCTCTACATGGTTGCACACATACTTGTAACCATGATTGAATGATGATTGTGATTGAACACAGCGGTGATGGCTTTTCATGAGTTTAAACTTCTGATATTTACAAGATATGTTTCTGCATCAAGCTCACAGCTATGCGTAAATTCATATTACTAGGCCTTTCTCAATAATGTACATTTAATATCAAATGCAGCAAATGATTTGTGATCGGCGTCAGAGGAAGAGTGTTTAAGCCAGTTTCCTCTAAACAGCTGTTTCCGTACTTTTTATTCTACATCATTTTATATCATTGATACTTTTTACCTGTGTTGGTCTTATCTCATACTATTTCCGAAATGATTTATGTATTGCTCTAAGAGCAGATTTTGTGCGAAGTCATGCCAGTGTGTACTACTTTGTAAAAGTCAGCCAATATACCTCAGCATTGTGATGACATGTTGTGCGATTGTGTTGTGTTTCAGACCATTACAAGACCATATTCAGGTAGTATTAACGGAAGAGATTTGACTGAAATGGGCGCTTCATCAAGCTTTTCATTCTCACCACCTACATATGACATGGATGAGTGATTTCTGACTTTCTTTCTCTATTCGATTCATGTTCCGTGAGACATTGTTCCTTTGAGTTTTGAATTGTTCGTTAGCCAGGTAGGCTGCTGGAAGACCATTCTCCTTAGCAAAATCTCTTTCCGTGCCGCACAATCTATTTCACATTATTCGTGCTGATTTAGCGTGTTTGGTTGTGGTAACAGCATTGCGGGTATTTTTTAATTTATAATCTCTCATGATGGTGCTAACACTCGAATAAGCGTACATCTGCTCCTGTTTTATGGGCATCATTAAATTTGTAATACAAGTATTTACAGTCGCTTTTAAGCTGTGTTGTGAAGAAAAATAATTATTACAATCATAATGAGCAATCGGATGTGACAGCAGTACGTTATGCAAATTCTCAATAATGATTGGTAATAAATCTCCAAACTGTTTACAAATAAGGACGTTAACATTGGAGCTGGAGTTATCTTCTAATTTATCAAAAATTCCTTATGATCCTGATATGCTAGTAAGTCGAATCCTGCTGGCTATTCATTACTCAATCAGGAGTACTGCAAGCTGGTTTGATGATATCAGGAAACAGTGAGAAGGCAACCTGGCAATTCTAGAGATTTATCCCCGCACAAACAAACCTGTCTACTTCATTTCAGCCCAGCGCAGAAATTTATGCTCCAATAAGGCGTGATAATTATCACGCCTTATTGGAGCATAAATTTCTGCGCTGGGCTGAAATGAAGTAGACAGGTTTGTTTGTGCGGGGATAAATCTCTTTTACATCATTTCCTAGATGCAAACATTAAGGCAAAATCTCATGGTTAAAGTAAGTACAAATGTCCTATTAGTTTGGTAGCCCTTCAACATGCCATGACGCAGGAAAGTAAGTGTGAGATTTGGCAGACTCCGGAAGAATTAGAAACATTATTTCCTTCCTAGTAATGAAATTGAGTAATAAGCCATGATGAGGGCCCCACAATGTGTACTGGTGTAACTCTGCTTTCAGCTAGCATAACCTTATTACACCTCAGACTATATAAATATTGTCCAATGCAAAGCTCCCCCAGGGTTTTTTAGCTCAATCTTGGAAACTCTGGTGTCTTGACGGTACATCTTTTATACCTACAGTAATTGGTATTGTTCTTTGCATTCATGGTCCAGCAGCAGATATATCAGGTATTGCTATATATTCATGTGGCAAATTAAAACACCCATACGGCAAGACCAACTACAAAAGGGCTCTGCTCGCCACAGTATGAGGCCTCAGACTAGTTAGAAAATATAGGGTGAACACATTGGAGTTATGGCATTTATGAGAATAGGAGGTAACTCCATATTTGAATTGGAAAATTAAAAAATAAACTCCAAAAACAATTAACTTTATCCCCAATCCCCATGGACGAAACGAAAAGTGGGCTTGAACCAATGTGCTTCAATAGATGTCTTACGATTGTGACTACATGGATGACAACACTTCTATGCGGAATAAATACTAAATCATAGTGATTTTAAAATAACGAATATTGCTCTTGTTGAGTAATGGAATATGCCCATTGTTATAGTGCTTCTTTGTTGATCCTGCAATTCATTTGTTGAGAAAGAGTTTGGTGCACACCTAATTTGAGCCCATGCGCTTTAGATTCCATTTGTCTGCTCCTAGCTCAAGAACTTCGCTATTCTATATTGTAGTTTGATGCTCATTCCATGTTCACTGCTTCATCTTGGTTCTGAGCTTGACCACGTAACTTAGTAATGATATAGTTTTGAATGATGAGAGAGAGATAGAGAGATTGCTTTATTCATTCCTCCTATATCTTTTCAGATGTACTGGAGTGAAGGCAAAATAATAAAAGTCCACTGGATAAAGTATTTACAACAATGGCAAAAGTATTACACAAATTCATGAAATGAAATAGCAAAATATTGTCAACTTAGAGGGTTACGGTACCACTGTAGGCATAAAAGAAAGTTCTTTGCAGTTTGGTGGTTCTGCACTTAGATGGACCTAAAGTTGTGTGGTTTGTTGTGTGAGAGTTGGTCGATTGTTCTATATCTGAGCTGTCGTCCCTGTCTGTCATTATTCTCAGTACAATTCACCCTTCGTCCACCCTAGCTCCTGTGTAGCAAATCAGAGTGTTTTCCCAGCCTTTTAAAATGGGAACAATACTATACGATGCTCACCTTAGAACAGCATAGTAAAACATGGCTAGTCATGTAAGATTGGTTTTTATTGGATAAAGATGGCTTGGGGATCAGGGGGCTTCATGTTGGAATCGGTGATAGGGGATTGCCTATGGCATAGCTCTGGAGTGTTATGCTTTCCTCCTAATAATGTCTTTAGTTTAATGCAGTCTCTACATATGGTGGCCACAAATCACCAAACACGCACAGCGCGCTGGTATACTGTGCAGAGATGGTCATGTAGCCTATAATCTGCTAGTATACCCCCATAGAAGCTATGTCGGCTTTGCCTGCCATTTCAGCTTGAGGGATAGACTTCGATGTTTGGGGTGAGACTTGTTTTTGATATGTTATGCATGTAAAAGAATACAGAAAAAGCGAACAAAAGGTATGCTATGTATGCTGGTCCAAATTTCAAAATTGAAATCCAATTGAAAAATCTGAAACTTCCTTCTATTTCAAGAATAAAACAGTGGTATGTTATTTTCACTATTTATAAAACTACAAAAACTCGGCAACATTGAACCTAGGAGTAAAAGACTCCTTGATTACTTGACGCAATACAATTTTTCATGCGGCAATCACCAAATTATTTGGTGGAAATGCTAATAATAATAATATGGTGCCATGGCATCCCATTAAACTAACCAACATGTGCACACATCCGGACTATATTCATAATTGCATGACTGAAAAATACTGATGGAATGGGATGCACTCTTTACCATAATCATAATGTAACCATACTTTAACTTTATTGGCATTCAAGTTTATCAATTTTCATGTGAAACCTTTAGCAAGATGACCAACACTTTCTCAGACATATGACCGGACATGGTTTCCAATTCCATCCACATAACCTCTTTATATTACACATTCATAATGATAATAATTTTGATTTTATTTTCGTCTTCAAGAACTGTTGAAACGCATGGTGTTCTTCCTGATGTGGCGCAACACTGATACAGGTTCCTGTACGAGGGTTTCCTCTGTTGCAAGGTTAAATAACACTGTTCTATTATGAAAAATTAGATACTTTGGCTTTGCAGTGGCAACATTGTTTTTTTGTTAAATATAAAAGCAGGTATAATGTCGGATTGATCCTCAGTTTCATTCAGTACACAGGTGTCAGCTCTTGGTTATGTATGTGCGCAGCAACACGCAAGTTGTATAACAAAGACCAGAATCTGATATTCAGGCAAAAGTACTACACAAAAATTGAGGTTCATTTGAAAAGGTATGTAGATTAATTATTTAGTATGATATATGGTTTTAATTTTAATATATCCGAGTTGTCTTTGAAGTCCAGAGTCTTCACCACAGAAAAATCTCAGATATATCAACGTTCCAGCTAGGGCTGGAACAGGTATAAATAACAAGCATGGCTGGGTATCGGGTATCAGATAAATTTCAATTACAGTTTGGGTACGGGTGCACATAAAACTCTACCAGAAAAAAACTGGCGAAGTGATCCATAGACACATAGGTTTCGCATATGTGTCTACTACAACATCAAATTTCCCATAGCCACAGAATTTTAATCATTATGACAAATCAAGCAATATTGTCTTTGAGGTTGGAAAGTACCACAGCTGACCTAATATAATAGCCTACCTTTTCAGGTCGGGTATTGATGAGCAAATGCCCTTACTCCCAAGTCAGGTCCAAGTAACCGTTCCAGCCCTAGTTGCACCCAACCGTTGATTTATGGTCAGAGTGTTGAAAAATCTATAAATGTCTTTTTTTATTGTCATTTGTCATTGTAACCAACCATGTGAAGCTCAACAATAATTGGCAAGTTAATGATAACAAAAATACAAAATCCTTAACTTAGTGGTTTTCCAAGGACTTTCATGTAGGGGACCATTATAGCCCATAAAGGTCAACGATGTCATTGCTTACCGTTTATATTGGTTTTTTAGAAAAAGATTCATGTTGTCACATTCGATGAACTAAACTTATTATTGCAAGACAGGTATTATCTAGACCAAATAGTCTGTCCTGGCTTGAGTTGGACAGAGTAGGAAGCGTGCCAGACTAATTGGTTAGCCTTGAGATACTAGAACAAAAATATTCACATTAATGGCATTACAGCGTGCAGAGTTCATCATCAATTTTATAGTTATATGTTGCAAATTATATAAGTCGCTATAAGTTTTAAATAATCCCCAATAGAGACACATCGCATTCTAACTGAAAAAAATAGTATAATGGATATGATGATTATAAGAAGTCTTTTATTTCTTATTTTTGTATCGTCATTCATTTGTGACATGTTGCCGGAGTAATTGAAACACAATATTGTTTTTAGGTAACGGCTGTAACTGTACCCAAAGATGGATAGCTCCAAACTTCCTCACTATGACTTAAGATTTAACAACCTCTCAGTTACAATCAACAAGCAACAGATTCTGAAGGATATCAGTGGTTTGGCTATACCTGGAGAGATGCTAGCTATAATGGGACCTTCAGGTGAGAACAAAATCTCTATCAATACATAATGTTTCTGGCAATTGGCTCTGCATGGCACAAGCCTCTGTTGTTGGGTTCTGCAAAAATTCTGTGTGTTTTTGATGATCCTTCTACTGGTCTATCTCAGCATGACATCACGATTTAAAATTGGTACTGTGTTTTGGATATTTTGGTTCAGGAGTGCAACCATTCAGTTCAGGGACTTTCATTTCAAAGGCCTACATACATTCCAAAAACTTACAACTTGACTTTACCCATTGATTTCCCACCTGGTAGATTTGAGTAGATGGAAGATGGGGGGAGTACTGGTATTTTGGGAATTGTGACAAAACCATGTTGTTAACTGCAAAGAAATGAAACTTAGCAATTTTTTTGGTTTAAATGTGAAGCTGAAGAATGACATGAGCAAATGTCCGCCAATGATGACAGTTAAGTGGGAAGAAAACGTGCCGAAATGTGACAAGCGTGAAGTGCGATAGTCATGGCAGGTCCCCCGTAGATAAGTATTTCTGTATTACTTCTGGGTGGCCTCCACCAGGAGAGCTGATGCACAATGAAATAATACCCATTGTTATCATGTGGCCAATCATGCAGCATAATTTTACTTCTGAAAGCTTCATTTGCATAATTTTACTACTGCCTGGCAAAGTAAAGGTCAATAGGTCAAATTTTACTACTGATCATGTGATCTGATAGAGCGCAATAAGGCTCTTGGTTGGCTATATGTATAGCATGATGTAATACCCCTTGGCCCCAGGCAGCGTCGCAGTCTAATCGCTAATTCCCATCTACCAAAAGAATTATGATATCAATGACTTTACCCTAAACTCAGGGAATGTACCTGTATATCATGTTTAGGTATCCTAGAGGGTCGGTAAAGAGGCCCAGATTTGCATTAAACATTATGCCTTAAACCCTCGAATATACTATTTGATCAATTAAGATTATTGAAATTTTCAGTTGGAGGGTTAACTGTTCCTTTTTCATGATGAGACAACTCCAACAGCAATAGTCTTGACACTCAACAGCTGTCATCATGCCCTGCAATCATTGCATGACATGTATTAGAAATTGATCAGATAAGTACTCTTTGTATCTTAGGTGCTGGTAAAACCACACTTCTCAACTGTCTTGCTGGTCGTAGAAGTGTAGACTGTGGAGAGATACTTATGAACGAAACACCAATGAACAAACAGATGAGACGTAAAGTATCTTATGTACTACAGAATGATATCTTCTTATCTGAGATCTCTGCTTATGATACCATCTGGGTTAGTAAATCCTTCAATAATTTTCATCCCATGACAAAAAGACAAATAAACATCGGACTAATGCACCAGCATAGAATCAATGTTTGTGATGTAGTTCTGTGTAAAAAAATGTGTATTTCCGCTCCATTCCACGTGCCAGCATTCACAAAGGTGCACACCATCCTGCAAAGATTACATGAGCTACGTCCTTTCCTTCTGTGGATTTCTCCATTTTCATTTGGCTGACGTAATTACAGTTGGAATCAACCTTTTGTTGCTTGGATGACTTTCAGTTTCAGGTCATATATGAAGATATTTAATTTAACAATCATCAACCCTTATGGCTTTATTTGTTATATCAGCAAAAGAGGGGACAATTGCTATTGATGATATTTATTATCATGGTGTATATATAAATTGTTTTCTAATAACAGTACAGTGCAATGCTGAGACTTCCAGACTCAATGCCAGTAGAGGAAAAGAAACAGAGGGTTGATTCGATAATAGATGCTCTGGATATGAGAAAATGCCTCAAGACCAGTAAGCGCTACGTAATTGTTTTACGTAGGAAAAGTGTCTACTTTAGTCATATTACGGATAGCCTTACCTAACCTGCATGACCAATGACCATACTATATTAATTTTAATTCACAATTAAGTAATTTGAATGGATTTAAAGCTGTTTGTAAGTGATTTATGTACATGTATTTCATTTTATACATTTACACCTTGCTGCATCCGCTCAATCATCTAGTCTGCATTCACCAATAATATTGAAGCGGCGTTAGCCTGGCAAGCTTGGTTGTGTGAGATGGCTGGCATGTACGCTGAGTAGTGGGTGCATCACCCCTAAACATTAGTTCGTAGAAGCCCTGAGCATGCTCTTTTTGTTGCCGGAACCATAGAGTGGTATCACTTGGATATCATTCAAATCAAGGTTCTTGAATTGATAATGTTATATCTTTGTACAAGTTTGTTTCAGATCTGGAAATCATCTGCAAACAACTGAAAACCAATCATTGATGACTGCTAACTGATAACTGATAACTGTTTTAACTTTTTCTTTTGTAGAAATTGGCAATGATCAGAGTCGTGGACTATCTGGTGGTGAGAAAAAGAGAACTAATATAGCCTGTGAACTCCTCACAAATCCTGCTCTTATGCTTCTTGATGTAAGGCTGACTTGTTCCGCTTTATTCTGTTTTATTCGCTTGCCGACAACCTTTCTGTGACTGAAATTCCAACTACGTGAAATATGCTGCTGTTTAGAGTTAATATAACATGCCTATAAGCCTCCATCAGAAAGTTGTCATATAATTGATGCAGTCTATTTTGTACTTTAACAGGAGCCGACATCTGGTTTGGATTCCTCTACAGCGTTCAGTCTAATAACAACTCTTAAGACTTATGCTCGGAAATCTGGAATCACACTGGTGATGACTATACACCAGCCAAGCAGTCAGATATTCAACATGTTTGATAAGTTGTTACTGCTATGTGAAGGAGAAGTTGCATACTATGGTGATGTGAAAGCCTGTGCTGATTACTTCACTAGTATTGATCTACCCTGTCCACCAAACTACAATCTGGCAGATCACATACGTGAGTGTTAAAATCAATATCCTGACTTGAGGGCCAGTGATTTGGTGTCGCTAAAATGCCACCTAGCATTAAAATTTTTTTACACGATTTCTCTTTGAAAAACAGTTTCAGTTGTAGTGACCTTGGGGTAGCAGCCTGACTTCTTATTGTTGGTATGTTTTAGTGGACCTTGCAAAAGACACAGATGAGATCAAAACTAAGCTAATGCAGCAAGCTTTTAAACAAAGGTGAGAGGTTGCCTCAATTCATTCGCGTAAGTATGTGTATAAAATTTTGACTATTATTGGCTAAACTCGGAGTTGAGATTAACCATGAAATTCGTGTATAATGTGCCAAAATATACAGTGGTCTTGATTAGAAATAATTCAAATCCAATAGATGGTTTTCCAAAGCCTTAAATATGGATATTTTAAGAGTTGTCTCCTCTCAGTTTCGGTACTCTATAACACAG
>ERZ1740056.127-NODE-127-length-11524-cov-5.486093_pt1 | contig 11524 bp, 8 predicted proteins | sample MGYA00581746_ERZ1740056 | MGnify/ENA primary metagenome ERZ1740056 (study PRJEB43018, sample SAMN04849745) | marine metagenome | isolation source: floating plastic debris | place: Pacific Ocean | collected 2008-09-01 | study: EMG produced TPA metagenomics assembly...
AGCAACTCATATGCAGGCTAAATGGATCAAAGCTTTTGCTGGTGTCTGGCATTTGTATTTTTCTTGTAGTAGATGCGAAAGGATTGCATGTTGTTGAGCTTTCATGTCTCCGTTTTATAATGTGATGTGTAATTTCTGGTGTCTAGGTTGTACTCTACCAATTCCAACCGTCTCAACATGCAACTCCAAACAGGAATTTTTGAAAATACCCAGTCAAAACTTGTATGCTACTCATTGACAGAGCATGACTGGGATCCCAAAATAATGCCTCATAGTATGCTCTCTGTTGCCTTATTGGAAATGAAGAGAGGTGTTACAAGGATCATGGTATTAAACACCATATTAGTTTCAATTATTATAAATGTCTACCCTACATGAATAAAATGTTCTTCTTAATTCAACCTCCACGAATATTTCAATTATAGCTTACCGGTACGTCTACATAACAACTATTCGACAAAAATCAAAATTGGCTAATATATAATCCTGTGAATCTGGCCATTCTAAGCTGGGTCGCTAAATTAAGAGCTGTGTATATCTTCTTCTTGTATTGTAGGGTAGGCCCTATGTGTAATGCGCTTAATTTAGAACTTACCGTTATTGTGACTGCATGATTTTGTTGCAGGGGATCGGTATTAACACTGGTACATGGAACACTCTGGTGTACAGTATATCAAACTGGAGAGAACTTACCGATCTCAGGAAGAAAGCTCCTAAGATAAGCGTTCCTAAACCAGCTTACAGACCTAAACAAGGGTGAGTAGGCCTATTACCAAGGATGAGATACTTTCTTGACGGATGGACAAACTTGATTCTCTTGGAAAGTATTACAATTTGTTGCTATCAATGACATAGAAATTAGTGATTAAACCCCCTGGGTTGATTATGAACGGTCTTATTTATACTTCTCGTGTGCATTAACATCCTATTGAAATCTGCAAACATGAATTAAATAAGACAGTTCAAAGCTACCGATTTTTCTTCTTTGTAACATCCCCATTTCTAATAAATGCATAACTTCTTTTATTCAGACAGCTGACAAAGTTTGAAGGTGATTACTATGTGCCATTCCAGGGAGCTGACAGGTCTATTGTGTACAGAACACAGCGAGATGACTACCTCGAAGATAACAGCAGAAAACCGGTATGAATTAAGATTTGTCCCTCCTCCACTCCTAATTGGGACAGTGGAAGACAACCCATATTTTAGCAGTAGACATCGCCAAATAAGAATTCACCAATTAATAGATATATGCAATGGTGGCCTGTATTTGGCCTTGTTAACAAGATTCCCGCAGTGCAAATTATTACCAAATTCCCTGGAAATACTCAGTCAAAAACTTTTACTCAGATGCTATAACTACATGTAACTTGAGCACGCCTGGTAATTCCAGATTGCGGGCTAATTATTAGAATACCCTAATTTGTCGTCACTACTACCTGGTTGTAGTTTGAACCCTCTTAGCAAAATGTTGATAATATTTCACATAAGAGTTTTGTGTCTTGGTTGCTATGGATAGTACAAGCCGAGCTTGTTATTAATATGGGGCTATATTCCTTTTCATGGGAAAGTCCAAATGATTCCTAATCGCATAGGCGTATCACTCTCCCCAACCCGAGTCAAATTCTGATTGGATTATCGTGACACAGTCAAGAGTACTGTTATCTGATTGGTTCATGTAAGATAATCCTTAGATGGCAACATTGGAATCTAACATGCCATATTAAGCCTTGAGCAATGTAATCCATACTGTGTAATACTCATAGGTGATTTGTATACACTATAAATAAATGCCATAGAGTATAGAGTATATTTATGGAACTTGAATATTTGCATGCCTTGTTACAATGCTAGGTGTATATATCAGCTTCAAATTAGTGAGGTATATTCGGTAGCCACAATTCAAAGCATGTCATCTCTATTATATTTTAGGTGAATGACAACATGTATGTAAAAGTTGGTTCCATGTTTGATGTGATAAAAGGAGGAATATTCTTTGCCATATTTCTACTGATGACGATGACTTCATTCACACGTAATCTGCTCATCAAGGTTAGTGTCTCAAGCTGAGCTGTTTTAATGGGAAGTGGGAAGTTATGTTCTCAATGCTCCTGCTTTATAATGTTTAATCAAAAACCGCCAAGTCACTCACTTTGATAACGAATAAAGCAGGAGCACTGAGAAGACAACTTCACACTGGACACTCCATGTCGAAGTTTTCCCCCTGTTCATGGGAAATTCCCAATGATATGATGATGCCTCACTCAATCTCTGTAACCAAATCTCATCATTCATTCTTTGACAATGAAATTTTGTCCCAAATAATTTTGTGACAGTTTAACATGTCCCATCAACTACCCATCATATCAATGCCTGCACATATGGGGCATTTTTTAAGAGTATTCCACAATGCGTTCCTGCTGAATTCCAGGGCACACAGTCAGTAGCGTATAGGATTTTGACAATTTCTTGTGGCAAGTTATTGTTGTTTGATTCAACAGTAGGCCTACCCATGATTCTTTGCGAGTGGTCTTGTCTACCTAGGTGGTCCTCCTGAGGCTTATTTATGTTATCACTGACTGAAAATGCCGGGGAATTCCTAAATGATGCATTCTGGGATACACTTCAACATGCCAAAATTGTAATTGTTATTATTACCGTATTTGATATGACAGTACCCTGGATTTTTCTCGGGTTGGCTTTTTTACCCAGGCTGTCCTCCATGTATGGTGGAATTCATTGGACTGAATATACCTGGGGATTGTTTTTGTTTGATTTGGAAGTACCCTGGTTTTTCTTGGGTGGTCCTCCAGAGGATTGTACGTTATCATTGACTGAATATACATGGGAATACCAAATTGATGTATTGTGGGATACTCTTTAGCATGCCAAATTTGTAATCACTGTTCTTGAATGATTTGACAGTACCCTGGATTCTTCTCGGGTGGGCTTGTCTACCCGGGTGGTCCTCCTGAGGATGTTGTGTTGGGACAGAAGTTTGTTATCAAGCTCAAGTGCTCCGGCTATTCTGGTGGTGCGGCGGAGAGTGGAAAACCCAATAAAACTGTGACCATGAAGTGTGAGGGCCCAGGTCAGTGAGAACAATGCATGCTCCTTTGACCCCAAGCCTATTATGTTTTACATTTTTTGGTTATGAAATGTCATTTCTTAGGTGCTCTTGCTGTAAACGTTTTGGATAATTAGTGTCATTCATCGATAATTTTAATATATGTGTGCAAACTAAGTTAGTTCTTTGCAGCAAACTAATCAAACCATCTAACAGTTAGTGTTTGAATATGGAATACTATGAGATTGAGCATAAATTAGGTGCTAATATTAATGATGTTCTAAGTTTTTGTGTAGCTACCTATAAAAGTTTGCTCAAGTAGTGGCAAGAATTACAATGCTTTCAATATCTGTTCCCATTATCTTCAGGGGAATAGAAAATTGGAGTTTTTGTCAACACTGTCCATAACCTGGGCATTGTTTTTAATCCTGTGTTGTACTAATTCATTTCAGAAACAGGACTATATTTGCCTTTGGTAGCCACATTGTTAGCTAAGTGGGATTCATACACCGTTTACGCCCTAATATTGTATATATTGCAGACCCAGGATACATAGCTACATCTTCTTGTCTAGTAGAAGCTGCTTATACTATACTCAGGGAGAGAGATCAGCTACCGGGAAGGTGGGTCTTGTTGTTTTACGCTATTCAAAGTCATAGATTTTGCATTTAGCACAGGGAGTTGCCTATCCATATGCGTTTAGAGTTATCTTCCCAAATTGTGACGTATCCCCCGTAGACTTAGTAATAATAAATTTTACTAAGTTTATTATTACTAAGTCTATGCGTATCCCACAGCGCCATGTTTTTTCTACTCTTTGTTCTTCCCGCAATAGCAGAATGGCTGCATTTATGTGCCACGGATAAATGACACAGTTTATAAAAGAGCATTACAACTACAAAAGAAATGAAACCTGACTCATCTTAATATTGATTTTTCAACACTTATACCCTCTAAAAATGGCAAAAACTGTTAAGAAATCTGAATTAGAAATGAGGCCTGCCCCACCACATCTCTCATTAAACTCAAAGTTGTGCTGGCCTTATGAGAGTTTTCTTCATCACAAATGTTAAGCATAGGATGGCCGGTTGCATTCCACCAACAGCCAGTGCTTCAACCATTTTATGATTATATTGAGGTATGCCTGAAATTTTGGAAATCTGTGAATGAAAGATTCAACGTGCTTGAAAATCCTGCATCTCCCTTGTCCCTTGCCATAATAATTCAACCAAAGTTTGAAGTTGTTCCCTCCTGTAAAAAGAGGGGACAACTTAAGTACAACAGTATAATATCACCATGTTAACAATGTTTTGTCCGATAAGCTGTTTTTGGGATCTCAATATAATTTTTATTGGATTCATACAAATTATCAAACGCACCATAGATGGGATGGTAGAGTGGGACTCATATGACACCATAATTGTGTTTTTCATGTATTTTTCATGGAAAACCACTAATTCTGCTGCGGTCCAATCACACCAATTAGGGCATGTTCATGTTGAAAGTTGCCTTCTCAATTATTTCCAATATAGACCAATCACCTTGGGGTACTCTTGACTGAGTGTTGAACAGTCATTCTGAGTGTTGAATAAGCACCTTTGGGAATTTCCATTAAAAATAAGATATTACCAATGTTAACATGCCCTATAATTGTAGTAACCGTCATAAAAATCATTTCTTTTTTTTCAATTAACAGCGGAGGAGTGATGACAACTGGACACGCATTCAAGGACACGACTATCATCGACCGACTTCAGCAAAGAAATATCAAGTTTGAAGTGATGTCTTAATAAGTGGGTATCAAACAATTAATTATCTTAATTTTTACGAGTAGCCAAATTGTCTTACATATGTGAGTAGTAAGCAATCATTGCCAATTACCAAATCAATATTTATCTCTATGGCGGGGTAGGCTAGACTGATGTTACTATTTAATTTGTGATAATCAACTTTAATTTCTGAGAAGATGGCTGAACAATCAGTACCAGGGTAGCAAACCTTCTTCCGGGGGCTTATTGCTCAATATTTGACAGAACCCATTCCTCTATTCCTCGCGTCAAAATCTTTTCCCACTATTATGGTCTGAAATCAGTTGCAAACTCCGAATCTGTTGAACAATAGCATATACAAATCCTAAGGAGGACTTTTTGCCATATACATGTACTTTCATATTGTTACGGTGAGTTTTCAGTCAATCTTTTTCTATGATGCCATCTAATTTCAGAAATCAAAGTTTCAAATCACACATTTTCAATAATTTTCACTAATTTATTCTCACGCAAAACTTCCTAATTCTCTAATACAGAAGAAAAAACACTGCAGTTGGTGAAAGTTAGTGCTGAATTCAATAAATGGTAGTACTGGTACTATTGCATACTTCAACACATCGAGCTTAAATTTAATAGCCTAACGACACAAACTGAATGTAGGGTGCAGTAAGCGTGCACTACGGACTACATTTAATTTGAAGTTTTAGCACTAAGACTATTTTAATTCCTATCTATAGCACGGGCACTGACCCGTCCGTAGATGGAATAGAGAAGCCGATTAAAGTTAATAGGGCGTGTAAATGAGTATCCCACAATGCATTATTTCTGAAATCCCAGACACACTTCTTCAATGATAGCATATAAGATTTTGACTGAGTATTTCTGAAATTCCAGTAAAGATCTGCATCGTGGGAATGTTATTAACATGCGCTATTGAATGGGGACCTGGTGGTACCGGGCTTATCAAACAGGGCATGTTGAATGGTATCCCACAATAAGACAGTGTGTTACTCAGCAATTTTCATGCCATCCACTCAATAATAGCATATCCGGGCATGACTGCAAATGTGGTCAGAAAATGCATTGTTGGAATGTTAATGTCTGATTTGAGGAAAGGAATTGGGGAGAATTATAATTACAAAAAACACAATTCACTTGCAACCGATTTTTTTGCCATGCTATGAGCCATCTCAAGAGAGACGGCATTAAGACTGACATTTTCATAGCATTATTACATCTTTGTCAGTTTAAACAAGGCATCCTTCATAAAAAGCAATGATGGATCCAAAAAAAGTTTTTTGAAATGACAATATGGCTCTAAATGCTTAATACACAGCGTGATGCTATCGGTCGCTATGGAATGTTGAAATCAAAACCACCATGAGGACTGTACAGACAAAATCCACTTTTAGCATACTTGCCAGTGTTGTTTGCTTTAGTAGTTAAGCTCGTTTTGTGATATCTTTTTCCGAAATATTATTGTTAGTAACTCTTTGGCCATTGGTTGTTAGGAAGTTGAGAGATACTGGGTACGTACATGTATTGGTATCAGTAGTACTTTGCAGTGTACTCTAGTGCCTTCCATTTCTATTTTGAGTCAAGGAGGTAGGTATCTCTCCACATCAGTTATTTAAATCGAACAATTAGATAAATAAATTAACATTCATCTCATTAATTTGAATGATTCTATTCGTGGGAGTTGTCTTTCCAAATAGGCACTCTGAAGTTGTCTTTTCTCTGATTGTAAACATTTGGTATCTAGTGGTTACTGTTGTTGTATTCCTACTCAGGTTAATATCAGGTCTCAGATAGTTTGAACTCACTTTAACCCAAAAATCAGGATTGCAAGTCTCCTAAAGTAATGAAATTACCCTGTTGCGTAGTTAAGATCTAAAACACTGATGAGAATCATTACAAAAATGGGATTCTTGGAAATATTTCTTCATGTGCATTTGAATAACGTTGTTTATATCCGGTGTGAAGGGGGCACTGACACAATGGGAAAGAAAAAGTGAGTCACACACTCTCTCAGAACCAATCAGTGTAACTAATCCCTACACATAGTTGCATGTAACACATGTGTACATGATGGCAAGAGGACTTTCAGAGTACCAGTTCTCACAGACCTTGTTGTTGCGATTGCTTTGGCTTGTTCAGAGGATTTGATACTCCACCCCCTGTAACTGGGATATCTCATTAAAACTCAAACCACTACCTACTACTCTAGTTTCTTCTACTGTCCTCTATTCTGTGACAGTGAGTATACTTTTGTGTCTTCTCAAGACTTGCTGAAACTTCTTAAAAGCTGATGCCACAACTTGGATAGAATAATTATCATTCTATTATTAGTAACAAACCTTGTTTCCAAGTCCTGCTCTGGTCACCTCAACTTACTTGATGGAGGTAGATAAACTGATGCTGTTGTCCTCATTATCCAATGCTGGTGATATTGAAATGAATGTCTGACGTGACCTGTAGTATTTCGCTTTCCTGTTTTTGCGTAATTGCTTTACAAGTACAATCGAATTGGTTGTACCAGTCAAGTCAGTAATTGATATGAACCTTCACGTACTGTTTGTTGTTGGTACTCGAAATGAACCCTATCACAATGGTTGTCAATCTATAGTACCAACCCACTGACCTGCGTGAAAATCGTCAACCAAAACACCTGAAATTGATTTTTCGATAGCTACGGTGCAACTGCATCTTTTATGAATGTCAAGAAGAAATTGTTATTATTTTATAGAGTTGAAGATCTCATACAAAGACACTGGTACTTCGGTGCACTGCAAGCAACTAACTGACGAAGGAGGGTTCCCGTCACGCAAATATGATGTCAGTTGACAGGAGAGGCATGATACCTGTCAACAATCATGGTGCTACTACTAAAAAGTCAAAGCCCAGTCGGCTTCAATCACTACAACAAGACTTCCAGGTCAGTATCTAGCTGCTTCTAAAAATACCTGTCTGGTTAAACTTCAATACTGGATCAAGACCTAATGTTGTGAGCGTGATGAGTATTCAATGAAATAGTCTCGCTGATAATGTTTTTTTCTTAATAGTCAAAGGTTTGACTACTCTAAACAAAATTCCAAATCCCCCCCCTCCTGTGATAGCTCTATCTAGAAATTTGGAAATCCCATGAAAGAAGTATGAATTTTTTTGTTTTCAGAGGTGTCACACCTGTGACTAATGTAGTTGAAGATTATCTTGCGGTTAGATACAATTTATTGTAGGGCTTAGCAACTTTCTCAGGCTGAGAGCTCTTTGCAGTTTTTGGAACCGTAGTTGGCATTCCTCTTCAGCAGGACTGTTAATGTTGAAGGTTTCCAGAAGAAATTTTGAGGCATTTGAGTTTGAGACTAATTGAATGATGGGCAACAAATATAAACTAAAGCATGAAATTATGTATTCAATTTGACCATTTTATAATGCACTTCGTACACGTACTGATAAATCTTACTTCCCATTGTTGAGCAGAAGAAATTGATGAAAGAGAAAGAAGAAAAATTGATGAGACAGTTGGATAGAGATCAACAAAGACAGCAGCATACACTGGACAGATATCACGAGCAAGAAGCTGCCAGAAACCAACGTGCTTCTAGAAAGGATCCTATTAGTGCTCCAGGTAGTTACGAGGTCATTGCGGAGAATGAAATTCCAAATCAAGCAAACCTGAAGAGATCTAACAGTTTCATCAGCAGGCCCTCAGTTGATTATATAGTATATCATGTAACGCTACAGCTACTTACATATTATATGTTGTGGCATAGTGGCATATTGCACTGAGACTTTCATAAGGTCATCATAGTAAAAAAACTTGACAGCAAGCATACGGAAAGATGATTTCCACACAGCCCTTCATCCTAGTCCCTAGTCAACTCTTCTCAGTTTGAAATTCTACTCAGCCAATGAAGTTTTTACCTCATATTGTTCATACATGGAGGGGCTTATAACAGCCAGAATAGCAACACTCTTCTACTGTTTCACTGGCACCAAAGTTCTAGTCTACTTCATAACAAGCAAGTCATTGTTTTGTAAAAATTCTGTTTTATGCATCCAGGTGGTGTTAGGTCCTTCTTTCAGGACCGTAAAAAGTCTCACACCGGCAATACAAGAGCTGCTAACTCAGCATCAGCTGTGGTCCTACAGCAAAAGAAAAGGGAGGGCTATGATAAGTCAAGACCCCTACAACCGCTATCTAACAAATCCAACAACCAACCTACACAATACCGACAACGCAGTTCCAAATCTGAACCTAATCTTCAACATTCCAGCAAGGTAAATTATGTCTCGCCACTTCAGTGTTTTCCTTTACGGTTAGACAGCTTGAAAATTTATTGGAATAGGGAACAGTAAATAGTATCAATCCCACAATGCAATATTTTGGAATTCCCTGGCTGTCTTTGATGAAGATGCTATAATAAGATTTTAACTGAGTATTTCTGGGAATTCCAAATTGCAATAGCATTGTGGGAATGTTATTAGCTTGCCCTATGGGCTGCTGTCATTAAGTTCTCAAATTACAAAATTTCTCATTAAGCTAGCGTTGATGTTGATGTTTTTGCGGCATATAATTTTCCAAAGTAAACCAAGAGGGTTTTTTGGTAGAGTGCGTGAGGTAAAATCTAGGCTAATATCCTAATATAGAGATTTATAGGCAAAGCATGAGAAAGTCTTAATTTCATCGGCAGCCTTAGTAGGATATTATATGTAGTCTTCAATCAAAATCCTGCTCTTAGCTGCTAATCACTTAATCAATAACCTGATACACTGCCCATAGTCTAGTGATGGGACTATTTTAACAAAAACAACTTGAACCCTGGGAGACGCTGACCCAATATAGAGTTTCTAATCAATTTGAGGCTACAGAATCAAAAGGTCTGTTGGTTAGCAACATTAGGAGCCATGGTAGTTTTTGCAGCTGCCGCTTGAGTAATGTAAACTCTGATAAAACACCTTAGAGGGGTTCATCGATGCACAAATACCTGTAGACCCAACGTTTTTCAGTTTATGCCGATGTATATACAGTTGGAATTGATATATCCCCAGTCCAACGGTTTAAACATATTTTGCCCATAAACCAATAAATTACTTAGAAATTTTAGAAAATTGTTGAACATCAACACAAAATGCAGCTTCTTTTCAAAGTGGTAATTCAGTCATAGTTTTCCTGCTAAATATTCCCATCTCATAAGATATGTTAACAAATTTTTAGACTGCGCTAATAACGGCTTTAAGAAGAACCGCTTATTTGAGAGAAAGCAAAATCGACTTAATGGTAATCCTATGCTTGTTGATTGCAGCCTTTTTCTTGTAAAACTAAACTTCTCGTGTATGGGTACCAGGTTTCCCGACCTAGCAATGGTCTTCCAATGTGCTACCTTGAGATAATTGCACATTATACTAGATGAAATTCTATAGTCTCAAGCTGTGTGTTGTGAGAAGTAAATAGGGCATGTTAAAGACTATCCCATAATGCACTGTTTTGGAATTCCCAGAACTACTCAGCTGATGATACAACATATAATTTTGACTGGGTATTTCTGGGAATTCCAGTGCAAAAATGCATCGTGGGAATGCCCTATTTGATGGGGAATGGATTGCATTGCATGCTGGGAAAAAATATACCTGGTAGTCATATGTCTACTTTAACTCTTCTAACATTGTTAAATACACCTGCTGTGGTATGCTGAGATGAATTTTGACTACACAACATGCTAATTAAATGTACCTTTTCTTTTTATGCTCCTATCTGCCAAGTTTTTATCTATTACATTGTCTTTTAGCCAGCCATCTTGAATTCCATAAACCAATATCTGTCTATTTTTATCTAGTGACTCGATGTGCTTATGCATGTTGTATACCTAAGCACGACTAATTTCATGTAATTATTTAGCGTCATTTTGGCCGGCTACTTTTTTGACGACAATGACAGTAGCTTTTGTTGTCCTTTTTGCCTGGCCAGTAGGCTGCATGGCTCGTTGTCAATCAATTCTTAGTAACTGTCTTTAATCTTGAATTCAACCCTGTCTAGTTTGCACACTGTTATGATGCTGTGGGACACATTCAACTTTGTGTTATGTAGCTTTGGTGCTGAATCTTTCTCTTAGCATGAAAACCAATCGATAGAGCATGTTAATGAGTATTTTGTAATGCATTACTTTGGAATTCCTAGACACAATCAGTCAATGATGGCATACAAGTATTTACTGAGTATTTCTGGAAATTCTGATGAAAATTAAATTGTGGCAATGTTTTAACATGCCCTATGTCTGGTTATGAAACGCTGATTCTGCTCTGCACTGGCAGCCACTTGCCCTTGGTAGATCATTTCAATGAAGTACTTCTTTAATGACATTGTCTATGTCCGCTATTTATCCTACACAGCGTCATGCAAGAAACTGTTCCAATCTTGCTTGTTTCATCTGGTTTTGCTGATATGCCACATTGTTTTTATGTTGTTGCCCCTAAGCTGTCTAATAAGCTGAAAGAGGCCTATTTCCTATCAATCTTGTTAAACTTGAACTTGTGAACTTTTCCGATAGAAAATGTACAAAAGTCTGACTTAAATTAATTTATTATTTAATGAATTTTATATTGTATAAATGTCTTGGGAGAAACATGCCTATGCTAAGCATAGTTTATTGCACTGCCTCGAGCAAAATTATCTATACATACACTGAAT
>ERZ1740056.128-NODE-128-length-11517-cov-7.120834_pt1 | contig 11517 bp, 5 predicted proteins | sample MGYA00581746_ERZ1740056 | MGnify/ENA primary metagenome ERZ1740056 (study PRJEB43018, sample SAMN04849745) | marine metagenome | isolation source: floating plastic debris | place: Pacific Ocean | collected 2008-09-01 | study: EMG produced TPA metagenomics assembly...
ATACGGCGACCACCGAGATCTACACTCTTTCCCACACGACGCTCTTCCGATCTTAGCATCAAACTTGTGTCTTCTTTAGAATATTTTTAATATTTATGTTTGTTTAATGTCTCATAATCACTACTGAGAAAGATGTGTCAACCAGGGTGGTAATTTGATTTCAAAATAAGTAGTGACTGATAGCTAAGAGTAAGAAGTATGAAGGCCCTTGGGCACCATTTCTGGATGGGACTATAAGTATCAAGTTGTTGGTTACGTTGTTGGCATGTTTGAAGTTTGACCTACGCACACAATTGTAGCACCTCCATAAAATCATAGTATCTGGCCAATCTGTCACCCACAAGATTCTGTAGGAAATTTCTCACCCCCTTTAAAACACAAATAGAAGCATATATGTGTAGAAGATGAAGCACTATTAGTTCATGCTGTACCAACCTGGGCAGGAGGATAGACAGAGTCGCCCGAATGCAAACTTCCTGTTTGGGTTGGGAATCATCTTGAAGGTGGTGCCATCGTAGATCTGAGCACTAGGGCAGTATGGCTCACAGCCACCTTCGTTGTAGAACATCTTACAGCCCTACAATAAGATTTGACATCACATGATTAATGTATCTTCAGAACAAAAGCATAACTCTCACTTTTTTGATTGTATAAATCTTAATACTGACATATTCAAATGGCAATTCATCATCGCTGTTTGTGAGGACTGGTGGCCACTGCTATTAATAATTTGAATGGGAATAATGAAATAACGATTTTCAACTATATATAACATATGAACAGTATGAAATGTAGTTTATTTGTCATTTATCAAACATTTCAAAGTGTGTTGAAAGTTCTGCCTGTCTTTGATCTCCATCAGAAGTTTTGAATCTGTTGGTAGGCCATCTTTGTCTTTAACATTATAATATCTCTGATCTCTGGTATTTTGCAAATATCTCCACTTACCCAGCAATCGGTTTTGAGAGGGCCGTTGCAGCCACCTGCACATTGAGGGCTGCAGCACTGTGTGACATCAGGGCCATAACATCGTCCATTGCACTGCTTAGCACATGTCACTTTGTTCATTCTCTGGCAGTTCTTGGGGCCGGGACCCCAACAGAATCGCTGGGTGACTTCAGTCACCTCCCCTGTATCGAGATCCTTATGTGGTACGGTCTTCTCACAAGATTCATGACACTGTGGTTTGCCTACAAATGAAGAGTAGAGGGTTTATAAAGCGGAACGATTTGTTACTGTAGGCGGAGTCATTTCCTCTGGATCAGCTGCAAATAGGTTTCAGTTATGAAACCTGTACCATTGAGGGTGTTAAATTAAAAACTCACTACCCAGTTCCAACTGTCAGGTAGGATTCGGGCACGAAAGAAATAAATGTTCCAAGTGTGGTAGACGAAGGTAACAAAGGTTGTGGTACCATATAAGTGCCAGCAAAGTCCATAGCCATTATTGACATTTTTTCATCACTTTCTGACATAATATTTTCCTGCCGGAGTCGATTGAAATATGCATTAAATATTCTGGATGAACTTTCACCTTATGCTGTTTTGAAGCGTCAATGGTTGGTTGTAGAGCATCATAATAGCCACATGCAGGAGGAATGAAAAATATTAAGAAATATTTTCAGGAGTTGCAAAAGGATCAGTAAACAAAAGCATAGGACTGGTTAGATATGTCAGGTTAGGAACTCTCATATTATTTACTGTTCTGTCAAAATACCCAAACTGGAAAAAACATTTATGGTATATAAAACTTAAAGAAGGTAAACCCCAGCTAAAGTCTTTCTGAAGAGGACGGTGTGCTGTGGGGAAAGAAGGGGTTGTGTGGATGGCTCCAGTAGTCGGAATGGGATGTAGGTGCTGTGGCACCTCTCTCCCAATCCATAGAGCTGGATCCTCTGAAGGGGTTTGGTGTTGGGTGGGTTGTGTTCACGATGCTACAGTAGGATAAAAAAATTGTGATGACTAATAATATTTTCAGACAAAACCAGACCAAACAAAAGAATGATTGTGAAGGGGAACAGAGGAGACTTTGGTGCTTGACATAAGGTTGTTGTGGTGGTAATGTGAGTGTTGTGGAGTGGAGTCTCGGTTTAAGGCAGCGCCGTAAAAATAATATTACCTATGCATGCTTCCATCGCTACAAGAACAGCAACAAACATTGGTCTTCTACTATTCTTTACTGTGGTCTTCTACTATTTTTTTCTCATGACTTGAAGACGATTTCAACAATATCATAATTTAACATACCAGTAGTAAGTACACGGGTGTGGCACACATAGGTTAGCAAGTAGATACCGGAATGGCTGTTGCAAAATTGATCTCACTTTGAGTAAATCAGAAGACAGAGGGTTATACAGTTTATTTCATTCAGTAGTGCCTAACACAATTCCCAAAGAAACACCATTCGAGTGTTCATACTAGGTGAAAAACAGGAATTAAAAAAAGTTAAACACTGATTAGATTGAATAAATGAAATGGAAATATTTGACAAGTAACTTACATGGTTGGGTGTTTCTGACGCTATCGTGAATGAATGAGACTCTCTGATTTGAAGTGTTGGTGAAGATGTCACTCCAGTAGATATCCGACGTGGCATAGCACAGCAGGTTGTTGTTCTCGAAGAATACATCTCCTTTAGAAATCTCTGCAAAAAAAGATAATGAATTGGTTTCGTGAACGTTCTTTTTATTGTAAGACAAAGTGTATGGACCGTGAGAACCATTTAGCAGATGTGAGTCTGGTCGCTCACAAATGAACACGAAATCTAGAAATTAGCACTCTTTGTCACACTGTCTCCCAATCATAACTTTAAGATCAGCAGCGGTGGTCAGGTGGTCATTGTTTGATGTAGCCTATAATTTAGACAGATTTACAGATTCAGCAGGAAACTATTAGCATCCTGTCAAAGATTTCAAGAGTAGAGAAATTCCACTGAGGATGTTACCATTTTCTAAATTAGTCTCCATTTATTGCGCTTTTTGGAGAAAGTTTTTGAACTTGCCTTTGTAACTCATAATGACCGCAATTTGCGGTGTCTTGTTGTGGTATTTATCGGGTTTCTTGATGGACTTGGAGGTAATTTACCCAATCATCATAGCTGGGGAACCCTTGTCGGCTAAAAATTGCAGGCTCTAACAAAGGTACATCGCATAATACTTAAGGCTGTTACTGCAAATACTAGTGAGCGAGGCCTGAATAGTTACTATGAAGGCCTCACTCACCAGTATTTGCCAGAAATAGTAGTTTTTTTTATGTAAAAGCAGATTCCCCTTCAGTCTCTAGAAGCTAGTGGTTGCCATAGGTGACTCCAACTATGTGGGTCATTTGATTTTTTAATTGATCCATTAAATTGATAACAATGATAAACTACTGATTAGGGATGGATAAATTACATTCATAGATATTAGCATGGTTCAACACGACTTCTTGCTGTAGTATCTTGTGGGAAAATCATGTTTCATAATTTTATTGAACTTCAGGACATTGGCACGCATGTTCATCACCCAAGCAGAAGATTCACACATACATGTACATACCAGCTTCAAAATAGATTGTTATTGCTGATTTCATGAACATAAACCAAATGGGGCCACACTCACCTGTCAGGCTTCGTAATCCAAGCAACTTCATGCCTATGCTGTCAGAAAATTTCTTATAGTTCAGCGACACAAACAGCGCATAGCCAGCAGATTCTCTGTTTGTACCATCAGGAGAGGCGTTATCAATAGCTCCACTCGGAGGTCTAAACAGCTTATCCCCCCTTATGATCGTTAGATTTTCAAGCGTCAGGTTCCGCACGTACACATTTGCAATAAGGACATAACCGGTAACCTCTCGTATTGAGTTGAGAAAAGAAAGATCTTCATTGTAGAATGACTCGCTATCCAGACCGACGATTTCAAGATTACCGTCGACATACTGACAACCTCCATAGCGGTTCTTCAGGAAGCGGAGTTTGTTTTCCGAGTTGTCGTTACTTCGAGACATGGCGGTGTTTGTTCCCTGACATGTGTCCCTCACTGAAACGAGAGAATATTGGGTGTTGTGAAAGTGATTGATCAATTGAACCGTCATTATGTACATGTATGTGCTCAGTGGAAAAATTCATAGAGTTGGTTCAATGCTTAGAAAAAAGTTTGCAGTGGTTGGAACTATATTAGGGTGATTAGGTAGGGGGTGGTGTGTTTGGTGAGGGACAATATCACCGTTTATATTCACAGATTGTGGTATAATTTAACTGTAGTCATACTATTCCACTACGCAATATTTAGACTGTCAACCATGTAAAAATGCCATTCTCCATACCCATTATCCCTTTAAATGAGGGTTTTAGGAGGTGTTATTTTTCCCAACATTCATTACTACATGATCTTAGCAGAAAACCTGAGAGGGATTACTATTATCATCGTGACTGTTAGAAATACTTTACATAATATATCCTCGCTGTAAGGCAACTAGCGATGATATAGCATGATTGTAAAAAAATGATGAGTTTCAAAATGTCACAAACCTATCTCGTCTTTGTTTTTCAGTTTTACCATCAAATCACGCACTGGTGGAACGGCTGGCAATAATCCAGCAGTGGTAAACTGAAAAATCGCTGTCAACACTAAATATCCATGTAGCGGCAGCATGCCTCCATCGATAGGCGCTAGCGCCACAAGAAAAGAGCCCAACTACAACTGTTTATATCCATGGCAAAATAGCTAGACAAAAACAGCCGCCGTATCTTAACAAAGAGGAGCACGAAATAAAATCTAGCAACTTCAATCTATAAAGACATCTGACTCAACTTTCATAACCCTCTACAAAAGACTGAAAGTCTGAAATGTGAACTGCCCTTTGGTTAGAGTGACAATCACAATAGAATAGCAAAGTTTTATGGCAATTGGCCCTATGAAACATTGAGACGACCTACCTTAATAACACAAAAACATGAACAAACATTAGAACAGAAGATCAATTATCTTATATTATCAAATCTGTGACACTTTTCTTTCAGGCTTTGATGACATTTTGGCGACAGGGTCCAGGTTGTTGAATGGTCACACCACCATGCCAGTTTGCAAAACTCCTGCATTCAGCATTTTGTATACATAATTACCCATCCTAATTGATCACAACATTGACTCTTGGCTACAAACTTAATCCTCCTCTAAGCATGAGACGATGGTGTAAATCAGATAAGACATAATAATTCGCATAGGGATTAGGCTAATGTTGATCTTACGTCGATCCAGGGCAGGATAAGTTGTGACGAACTCTTCTTCAATGATCTCAGGCGTTAGCTCGACTTCGGACGGTGTCCAGTGTGGTACCAGAAACTGAATCTCATTATCAGTAAAGTCGGGAAGATCACCTCTCGTCGGCATGTAATCCGTGTATTCATCAACCTCGCGGCGCTTTACAGGATTAGGTTTTCCCAGCGTTTTCTGGCTGATTGTCAACAATATCAATGCTAAGATAATCTTTGCCATTTCTTTGTGTAAACAATGAATGAAAGTTTTTACAGCATGGTGAGATGGTAAAAGAACAACAATGACTGAATGGGATGCCCAGAGCTAAACTTCTTCAGAGTGGATCAGTAATAACAGCCCGCTCCGTCCTGTCGACTCTGAGATTGTGCCTTGTGTGAAAACTTGATACATTCAAATATAATTATAATTTAACAAACAGTGGCAACTATCAAAAAACCATAGAAACGGGGATTGTCAACAGAAAAATGCGATCTCCATAATCTGTATGTTGATTTGATCTGAACGGTTGCTTGCCACCCGTCATTCATAAACATCAAGAGAAAGTGATTGATTGTTTTAAAATGTTAGACTGTGACTTTCAATTTTTTATTCTAGATATTCAATTAATAATACGGGGTTAGATAACCTAACCGCACATTACAATTTGATAAATCTATTATTTCTTAGGATATCAGTGAAAATTGCCAACCCATTTGTAGTAGAAGGATGTTACTGCTCCGGAACCAGAGCGATCCTGCCGGTTGCCAAATCAAAGTTTGGGCTAATTTATGGTTATTTAATTCTGCTGTGTTATGTGTGATCTTAGATACTATTATAAAACAGGACGATAATTGATGGGTCACTTTCATTTTTTTGTGTGTCTTGAGCACAAATACATACATGTACAACATGAAATGTTAAGGTTGTCAAGGTATTTTCATGCTGTCACATAGGTGAAGGGCTTCCGAGAGCTGCTTCGAAGAGGATGATCCCATGGTACCAAAAATGCAGAGCAGGTGGTTTCAAACTTTACAATTATTTCTTAGCTTCTTCATTTTCTATGGATGAAAAACCTGAAACACAGGATTTTTTTGGTTTGTTCACACTCGATGATCATTTTTCTGGGTGATCCTTGGTGACTCATCTACCAATGACTTCCTATAAATGCTGCCCTTTGGGTACCTGGCCATCCTAAAGTGTTGGTTTTAGATATTCATTGGCTTTTTGCATTTTAAAGTTCGGAGTTGTCTTCTCTCCAAGACACAATCCTCAGTTTGATAAATAAGGAGTTGTTCCTCCCCTGTGATCATCTGGCTATCGTATTGGTATGACACTCACTATTGATATTTTCCTTGCTAGTGAATGTCAGGCTAGAGTTGCGTACTTGCTGCTTAGGTTAATTCTTTTAACTTGAAATGTCCCAAGCAGCACTCCTGTATTTTGGAATTTCAATTTGTCCAAATAATAAATTATCAACTATTTATTAGTTATTACTGTTTTACCATTTATTACTAGGAAAAAGGGGAATGGTTTTTTGGGTTCAGTAGGCTATAACTTCAACCAGTTTTATAACAAACATCAACACAATACGATTACAGAAATGCAATTGTCCTGTCTGGGTATTTGCACTTTTGGTTAATTGCCAATGTTCATGTTAATTTCTGATTGCAGTTTAATTAAGCAGTCGATGCTTAAAAATGACAGAATATTCAGACTTTGACACTTTTTGCTCTCCTAATAACATACTCTACTGTTGAGAACTAGAATTCTGACAACAATAGCAACCGTCTCGGCTCGGTATGAACCAAATCTATCAGCTTCTATGATTTACCTTGTTGTAGTCTAGTTGTGCTACAATTCCGTATTTGTTGCTGACATGATAAAGGTACCTATACAACGTAAGTGATTGAACAGCATTTTTCCAACAGCACACGAGTTAGCTAACCAAAGAACAACAAAGAACAATTTGAGGAAAATTGAATAATTGGTAGTATATGAAATACCAGCTACCAGTACGTAGCAATCAACAGTCTAATCTTTGAAAATAGCTACCAGAACAACGATCGAAGCAAGCCAAAAGAAGCCTCAAATAGGATCTCTTTCTGAAATGATATACTAAGGTACACAGATGACAAAGATTTACATGTTTGATTTCCGCAGCAGTTAATACCAGGCTAATGAAGTTTAATTGTAATATCGAGTACCAGTATTACCTGATATGCAATGTTTTGCCAATATGAGAACTTTTCACCCTGTAATTTCAGGCCGGTCACCTATCCGTTTCAATAAAGCAATGATACACTCATCGTTCAGCTTGTAAGTTAATGATAGGGTATCATCTACAGTGCTCTCTTATTAATTCCGATAATAATATGATACAATTATACACTGTTAATCTGATATGAAATGAGCAGTTATTCGTATAGGATATTTTATCAGTACCGATCAAGAAATGACGACTCCTGTTTCATCCGTTTCAATTCCTTTTGTCATTCCAAAATACGCGTATTTTAAAAATTTACTTATTGATCGATAGAGAGTGCTGTTTCGCTATATGACACTGTTGATTATAAATATTTGTACTGCGATTGCTATCTATGACTACGTAAAAGAAAGGCAGAGGGTTCGATATCAGGCCTTGGTTCTGAAATTGTACCTATGGCATGTGTGGCTCCTTAGATAATCTTACTAAAAAAACTGTAGTACAATGGTCATTTTATATATCAAAATACAAAACAAATACAAGGTAGGATCAGTTGTTGGTGGTATACTGGGGAAGGGGGGGGGGTGCGGGGAAGGCACAGTAAGGGAAATATGCAGTCCAACTTTACCAAACCTGTTTACCGACAAAAGTTATATCCTCATAAACATTATTTATGAAGCTGAACTTATCATTGAAATGCATTGCTTTTTGCTTGGCTATGTATAGTGAGCAAAGTTTTTGATTTATGCTCCGCAATCTTATCTATTTTGATGGGAAATGCCTATTTAGTATTATAAATTTTTTTGAACAGTCCTGTGGAGATTTTAATATTTTATGGATGATCAAAGTTAAGTGAATTATCCAAAATTGAAGGCCAGTGTCTGTGGCCGAGATAGACATGTTTCTTTTCAGAGCCTGTTAGTTATTTTATTTATTTAGAAGTTTATCGGCCATAATGAGTAGAATTGCTGTAAGATGCCAGTTGACCAGTTTTCTCTCGATGGACCAACTGGCCAAAGTTCCATATTGGATTCTGAAAATTGTACATTAAGTTTGCTCATCTCATCTGGCTGCTATATTTCATGGATGGTACATACATGTACATGGATAGCTTCTTTTATTTACAGAAATTGTTAACAGTATGCTTGTGTGTCAGTTTCCCCTCTCTTTCACCTGACATTCAAACGTATAGGGTTCTGTGTAGAAACCTGGTAAAATTTCAGAGTACCAAACACATCGCTTTCCTGTGTGCAGCTCCGGTTTTCTTGGACGCTCTCATGCTACCGATACTCTGAGAGCAGTTGCTACTAGTCTGTGGGTCTTGGTACATTATTACTCAATCAAGTTTTACATTAGTTACATCAAACACTGATAATAGTTTTGAATAAATTTGATAAATTAATTTGAATAAATCTCAAAAGCAGTATGGTAGTGATTTCACGTTGTTTAGTTGCTAAAGCGAAGAGCCGTGAACTCATTTTAGAAGTAATAATAAAAAAGACCAAGCTCACTACACAGATAATTATCATGATTTCTAAACAATTAAGCTGAGATATTATTCCCAAACATCTTTCACCTACTAGCAAAAGGGTCATATTATCACACATATAATCAGCAAGACCCTAGCAAAGAATCTATTCTGTTGTTGGGATGAGGTTAATTTCATTCTGGTCCTGTGTTTAACGTTTAAATTTGTTTGGATGGAGTTGAATTACCAGTCTAATGCTGAATAGAAGCTTGACCTCACACCCTGAATCAGGGATAGAATTTGTGGGGGATTGTCCGGAGCCAGGACATGGAAGCATAGAGATGAATGCACTGATATAGGCCTGTCAACTGGCAAGCGTAAAGAGAATAAGAGACACACTCCTTCAATGCTGTCAAAAATAAGCAAACATGGCAAGCCTCAATCTGACCAATGATTACAAGTAGTCGCTCCTAACCCCTCTATTGTAACACTCTCATAAAGTTAACTGAAATCAGAATTTATTTAGTTTTTTTGACACCACATAAGCTTTTGTCACCACCATCTCATGTGTTTTGCAGTAAATAGTAGACACAATAAATATTACTTATTTTATGGTGTATTATTGAGTCTTTAAGCCAGCTAAGTTTGTTAAACTGAAACCATAAAGCCAAAGTCAAATTGTGAATCAACAGTCAGTGCCAGATAGACTAATATTGATACAGTACAAGAGGCAAATATACCACTACTTGATCCGATTCTCATCGCAGCTCACACATAGCACAAGTCATCGCCTATTTCTTCTGTACTTCTAGATATCCGCTACTGATAGAATCATACTGTACCCACCTACTGGCTTAGTGACTTACTGAGTCGATGAGTGGCCTCAAAGAACTATGGCCACTCAGCCTTGTGAATTGTGAATTGTAAAAAAAGTTGGCTGAAAATTTGTTGCTCATCATGATTGGGCAATCATTATTCTGGAACCTGATTTATTGCTTGTTGAAGAATGTCCAATAGATGAAGTTTGGTGGGAATAAGAAGTGAAGGCCTCAATTTTGTTTTAATATACAACAAAATATTTCTTTTTCGGTTGTAAGATAAAAAGAAAGAAGGTGATAGAATAATAAGTTGGCTGTTTGGCCTGTCGCTGTAAGCAACAACACGGCGAAAAGTATTGCTAATAAATTTCTTTTTCTCACAAGAAAGAGGGGTTATCAAGTACACAAAAAGCTACATAATTAACCTTTCACTGACCGTTTCAAGGGGGTCGGACGAGTTGGAATACCTAGGTGTAAGCTTTTGTTGATAAACCCTCGAGATGTTTCATGAGAAAAGCTGAAAAGCCTGGCGCAGGTCAACAATACAACCTGTTGCACTAATTTCCACAGCCTCAATTATGATTGTTGCGAAATAGTGTTAGGTGACCTCCCAAACATGATGAGAACTCGGAAATCTAGTCCAGATTTTAGTCTCGCTTCCAAATTCTAAGCTTTCACAAAGATGATTCTGTGGATCCGAATTGCTAGAGTGTTGGTAGGCGCCATAAAAGGGGCGCAGGAATTACTATCATGTCAAACCTAATGGCTCGAGACTGATTCACATTATGGTTTAATGGTATTTCACTGGGCTAAGCGTGTATCTTTCTTTCCCTGCCTCCATGTTTTAATCACTGTCTAACGAGCCTGCTATCATAGGAAAATATCAGTGCATAGATGTCTAATAATTCCATATATAACAAAATGTATGTATCGGTTATATATACATTTAATAACATTGTATAAAATGAGACATCAGATAACGCCATTCTGTGTTTCAGAGAACTGAACAAGTCATTTTTGCCTCAGAAAGTGCTTTTTTGGACAAGAAAATGTATTTGGGCTTCTTTTTCTAGTGAGAGGTCAGAACCCATTTTTCACCTTAAACTATGTGGTAGAACGGTTTGCCGCAAACATGTTGCTCAATCAGAGCCACTGGCTGCTGATTTATTTGCCTGGCAAAGGTGATGATTAAAAGCCCTGATGGAAACTATTTTGAATAATGGAAAATTTATCATTACTGCCCACTTACAGTTACTATTTATTGCTAAAATTACTGGAGATCGAATCCCGTATATCTATAGAGGAAAAGTAATAAATTAGTCAGTGTTTTTGATTAAAAACTCCAGGGTACGTGGTGGAAAATATATTGCCTTTATTGTGCTCAACAACACCTTACATATGTATGTGAATGTCAAGGGAACAGACATATTGGTTTATATGCAGACTTGTTGGAACGCTTGTGGTTGGTTGGTGCGCCTCGGAAAGTGCGCTACAAGGGCCACTACTCGACATGTAACAATGCTGGGGAGTCCGAGATAGCTAAATGTTTCAAGGTCAAAACTAATAGCAACTGTGTTGTTTTTATCCTACTTACTTGTGGTAAATAATACAATGATTTAAACAATTTCCCATGTTTCTGTCATATTCTATTATGATTGATTAAAAATTAACAACAATGTTGCTGATGGTATGTTTATATAACCACATTTGATTGGTTCTGAATTATTTGAATACCTGTCCAGGTCCCGTCCTCCCCCACTACCATGCCCTACAATTGACCCTTGCTCCACCT
>ERZ1740056.129-NODE-129-length-11514-cov-8.378480_pt1 | contig 11514 bp, 9 predicted proteins | sample MGYA00581746_ERZ1740056 | MGnify/ENA primary metagenome ERZ1740056 (study PRJEB43018, sample SAMN04849745) | marine metagenome | isolation source: floating plastic debris | place: Pacific Ocean | collected 2008-09-01 | study: EMG produced TPA metagenomics assembly...
GCACAGAGAAATGGAATACCTGACACTAATCCATGCTACGGCGTGGGGGGTAAAGCAAGAAAATGTGACGTTTCAGAATTCGGTAACTTTGCAATAAGAAAGCAGGTAGAGGCCACATCGACGTGTGGTACACCTCCAAACCGCTACTGCAACCGCGTAGCCAGCCCTCTGGGCGGAGAAATGAGACAATGCTACATCTGCGATTCCAATCACATCGAGAGGATGAATCCGGCTAACTATGTGGTAGACTCTAACCAGAAATCATGCTGGGTGTCACAAATTTTCAACGACTCTTCTACATTAAACAACGCCACCTTAACAATCTCTCTCGGCAAGAAATACCTCCTCTCCTACATCATATTACCTTTCTGTAACAAGCTACCGGAATCTATGGTGATTTATAAGAGTGCAGACAACGGACGTCGTTGGGTACCTTTACAGTACTACTCCTCAGAATGCGAGGATATGTATAACATGGAGGAGAATGGAATTATTCTCAAGTCTAACGAGCAGGCCGCCATCTGTAAAAACCAGTACAGCAACTCTAACCCATATACGAACAAACGCATTGCCTTCTCCTTAGCAGAAGGAAGACCTTCGGCTCACAACCTCGACAACAGCCCTATTCTACAAGACTGGGTAACTGTGACAGACATTAAGGTAGTATTCCACCGTCTGAGTTCGCCTAATGAGCTGGTAACAGAGCGTGAGGACAATTATTACTCACTGTCGGAGCTAATTCTCGGCGGAAGGTGTAAGTGTAATGGCCACGCCAGCAAGTGCAGTACGGATACCATGGGACAGACAAAGTGTGAGTGTCAGCACAATACAGCTGGTGCAGACTGCGACAGGTGTAAGGACTTCTACTTTGATCGACCATGGAGCCAGGCAACCAACAAGGACGCTAATGAATGCGTTGGTATGTATCTTTTTCATTTTAGTCACTCTCACTTAATCCTAACTACAATTATTTTTTGACAGATTTTGATATTAAAATTTGAATTATTATATCATCAGGCACTTGCAACTTCAAGTAGATGGAACAATTTATAGAGGATTCATTAGAGTGACAAAAATTTTGGATGTCCACCAAACGTAAGCCACTTGACAGTTTATATTTTAAATGTAGCTTTTTCCTCTCCTTCCATCTGATTCATATTTTGCAACTTTCTTTCACAAAAATTAATTTTTGAGATCCTTCCATGCCGCTTGGCACCTAAGCATCAACAGAAGATTCTATCTTTGGTCATGGTAAGCAATTCTTTCAGCCTTTATATTCAAAATAGGATACATTGGTTTATGGTTCACACCAATATTAATTTTTTCATTAATTCCAAGGGCCTCAAAAATATTAATGAGTCTGCTTGTCAATTTAAATACTCTAAAAGCTAGTTTGTTGGTCAAAATCCTCCTTATTGGTTATTCAAGAACGTAAAAACCTCAAAAGCGATAAATATGAAAATTCCTGTCGGTCAAATTTTAGTAATTCCAAATTCTCATGAGAGTAATTGCTTCTGGCCACATTTAGAAGTGAAAGTCGGTAAATAGATAGCGACAACTATTTTTTGTGCAACCAGGTTAGCATTACAGATATGCTACAAGTCTGATACTTGGAAAAGGCCCAGTGCAAAGCTCTCTGTAGTTTAACCTTACATCCTAATATCATCTGGGCAAGGTGCGAAGAGCCAAACCACTTGAGAGCCATAATTAAGAGCCTCGCATATAGCCATTCCTCTGTGGTCTGTGAAAAAAGTGAAAATAATCCACACTTGAAAACTCACAAAAATTGCTTAATTATGTGGTCAAAAAAGCAAACAGAATTTTGAGTTTCCACACTTTTGTTTTACAGTAAGAATAGTAATTCCTTTTTAAAGCTACTATGCCAAGCCAAACAAATTAGACCATTAATTAACCTCTATACAGAGATAAAAATGAATGGTGATGAGGTGTTTTAACACTAATTGATCCACACTTCAATTGTCTTGACAATAAGCTGCCTGCAAATAATGATGATTGTTGTTTGCTCAATTTTGTTATGTTGCGGCCATCCCATTTTTGAAGGAAAAGAGGCGCATTACTACATTGTTATGGCCATGGCCGATAAACCAGTAAAAGTAAATATTGAGATGAATAACTGCGGAGTGCGTTGTCTACATCGATGATGCCGCTGCGCAATCCGACAAGACTCCCTGGAGCTAAGCAAAATCAAAACCACTGTGTTCAATTACTAGTACATCGTGATAGGTCTTCATAACTCTTATCAATTGCCTAACATCCAGGGCCAAGATATCACAATTTACGATTCTCACCTCATTTGGCTAATAACAGGGAGTAAGTTCTTTTATTCCTTGCTAATAATGATTGAATATGATGTAAAAAGTATTTTGAGATAATTTTGTTGGCATTTGGACTAAGTTTTTCAACCTGAGACCAACCTTTCTTACGTAAAGCTCATTGTGGTACCTACTTCTTCCCAGCGGTGTTACAGACAAACTAACGGGTCAATCACATAGGATTAAGTCTCTTAATCCCTCTGTTTACATCAATATGAATCTATCAAATATGAATGTTGTAGTACTTACTAAGTCTGATATCCAAAAACTTGCTTAGGGTTAAAATATGTCTTGCTTGCCATCAGGAAAATCTTTGTGTCTGGCTTTCCATCATTTAAATTCCACACTTACAGTTTACAGACAAGAAAACAAATTTCGTATCGTATTTTGATCAGCGAAGGGCCTTGAAATAGTATGTGATTCATGATGGCCATCTTCAATGACAGCGTTGTTCCCTAAACTGTTACTGGATGATCATTCATTAATGTTCTGATATTGATCAAAGTCTAGCAGCCCTGATGACTTTTTAATAAATTTGTCCACCTGCCTGGTAAAGTGGCCTCTTGAAGCTGTAAAATAATGTGCTTATGATTTTGTTGTGATGGAAGTGCATTACAGACATTTGGGGAAATACCATCTATGAATCAAAATGCTCTCGGGCTATCAGGCTGGCATTTTGGATTATCAATGAAATTCCATGTACTGAATATGTAGTAGAATGCTACTGGTATTGTTTTATGATGCTATCATCACACATTTTGCTGGATGTAATATCTCTTTTACAGCCTGTAACTGCAATCTTCACTCCGACAAGTGCATTTTTAGTAGCAGTTTGTACGAAAATTCAGGCAAAAAGTCTGGTGGCGTGTGCATAAACTGTCGACATAACACTGCAGGCGTGAACTGCCAAACATGCCGAGATGGATATTATCGAAACATGGCCGTACCAATGTCACACCGCCAGGCCTGCAGAGGTAAGAGTTGCCTTCCCCAACCCAAAACCCATTTTGTTTCTACCCCATGATTTACTTTATGCAAATATTCCTTTTACAGCATGCAACTGCAACCTGCATTCTAAGAAATGCGCCTTTAGTAACTCCCTGTACATGCTGTCGGGAAAGCTGTCAGGTGGAATCTGTCTGAATTGCAGACATAACACCGCCGGCAATAATTGTCACTATTGTAAAGAAGGATATTATCGAGACAACTCTCGTCCTATCACACATCGGCGAGCGTGTAAAGGTAACTCGATGTCTTCTGGGGATCGCTCCATTCACCTGCCGTCTAGCCTTGGTTAATACTACCAGGTCGGCAGCCGGGTGTTGGTGTTGGTGCATAACCCAAAATAGTCTCTGCTGTGTCTCGCTAACTGTTATGCTTTGCCTTATTACCAACCCTAAACCCTCTTATTCTCTGATTTATTTACTTATCAGTCTCGGTACCATATCCACCTACTGCAACACTGCCGCTATACCATATGCCTGTCTGCTGCCTTGTCATGCCATTATGGTTACATATCACTCTCACAAGCTGCCTGCAGTGGTTGGTGTTATAAACTCGACAGAGCCAACTTACTCTTCACCCACACTGGCTGTTGAGTTTTTGTTGTGTCTATGTTTTGCTGTTGGTTTGGTAGTCTCAGAGAACTCACCCTGTGTATTTGTTAGTTCACCGTTTTGGTTTACTTGTGTTTGATGATGAATTAATTTATACCATAATTTCTTGATTTTGTCTTTTAGTTCCATTGTTACATAGCAGTCAATGAGTTATTATTTTCGTCATAATGCAACACCACCCATTTGTCTTTTTTATTTATCTTGTCAAAATATTTTATGCAGATTACTTGAATTGTCATGGCAATCTTGAAAAAAATTCAATGCTAGCAGTTTTTCATTTATTCAGCCAGGAATGGTGTAAAACGATCATCCATTTCTAAGCTATCATGCCATTGTCAGGCCATTGCATTACCTAAATTGAGTGTCATTGACAGTTTTTGACAGCGATGATCCATTGTGAATTGGGAAACAGGGCTAAGAAGCTCCTCATTTACACTGTTTGCTCAATCAGTTTACTGCCTGCAGGCAATTCTACTCATTATATTACAATACTCTGAAGAACACTAAAAACGCCCTGCAAAATCCTTTCTCACAGTTTTTGTGCTGCTATTTGAATTGAAATAGTTGTGTGCTGTTTTAATTCATTGCCACTCAAGATGGTGTCATGGATTCTTGTCTTATGAAGATGTTTGAGTCGTCTTCCTCTAGAACTAAACTAGCAGAATGAAACAAGCCATCTATACGTAGTCAGATTTCAAAGTTTCAAGATTTCTGACACTTATAATAACCTGTTTCTCACTTCGGCTGATATTTATAAACCGCAATATCTAACCAAACACTGTCAGTTCTGATGGATGTCATTCATCGACCAGAATGTTAAGCAACTCTTAAGACAGTTTGGAAATGTAGGTTTTGTAATTGCATGATGACTGTGACAGAACTAAAATATCTAACAGTGAGAGTCAGCAATGATATGTGCTTGTAGTTACCAAAATTTGTTTGTCGGATCATTTAAATTGATCCATTTTTAAGTGTTTTTAGCAACAGGTATGCAACAGTTCAATTTTTCCTTTATTAGAATGTCAGTGCCATCCATATGGATCTGTCGGAAAGTCTTGTACGGAGAGTGGACAATGCTCTTGTAAGGAAGGAGTAGCAGGCACAAAGTGTGACAGATGTAAACCTGGCTACTCATCAACGAAAGATGTCAGTCAACCATGCCAAAGTAAGTCAAGTCAGCGCCCAGTGAATCAGCGGCATTGTCAAATCAGCTTTCCGCCTGCAGGCATCAGCTGCCATTACCACATACATCAACCAACAGTTTTAATTCTTATCAGACAAAACATTGAGATACAGTTAAACAGTGTCAAAATTATCAATATAAATCCTAAATGTTGATCCCACAAATATGGTAAACAAATTCTTTAGCACACTGCATTTTGGGCCATAAAGTTTCTCGTTGAAATACTTTTTGGCACTATTTTGGGTGCAAACTCTACAAGGCATCAAATTTCACAACATGAATGTATTGCAAATAGAATTGCTGTCAAGCTGAAAATAGTGCATGAGTTCCGCTCTTTGTGTGAACATGTGCTGAGCATGGTCGATTAGAGCCTCTGCATTGTCCACAGTGCATGTTGTCTTTTTACGTAGCTTTGCTTCTGTCTTTGGTAAATGGCATGAAAAAAGTGTTCTCATATCTCCTTACTTCTCTCTAGTGAACTGTTTAATATTTTATTAAAGCATTACAAGCTGTCAAGGCTCTGCTAAATTGCGTTTTTGGCAGGATTTTGTTGGTGTGAAGTATTTCAAAACTGCTATCGAGGCTAGGTGCGAAGAAAACACCTCGGGTCCTTGAAAACAAAAGCCAAGGGCTTTTCACTCCATTGCATTACTTATCTGGCAGGCACATACGAAAATATTAATTTACCTAAGAATTATTTCAGAAATAACTCATTAGTTCAAATATAATATTGCAGAAACTTGTTATAAACAACACAAGCCTTTTGTTGATTTAAACTGAAAAGTTGATTTCACCCAAAATGAAATCCTAGAATAGATTTGAGAGTCTATCAATCCACAAGTTCTTTTTATAAACAGGAAACCTCTCAAAGTCATCATAGCTTGACACAGCTGCACAACTTTTCAATCCTGGGATCCTCCATCTTGAACACTCCGTACTAACTATTATCAAAGTCAATTTCGTTTCAATCCCTTTCAATTGATTGACTTTTGAGTGGCCACATTGGATTGACCCTGTCTGAACAACTTTTCCTTTTGATTAGAAGTTGTCTGGTTTCCGTGCATGTCGTGTGGCTTTAAATGTTACCTTGTCTAGGTATTATTGTTGCTAGCTCTTTATATACATGTATGTAGACATGTACTGGTACTTGTGTTATTTGTGAGCATTGCATGGACTCTGAGACGCGGAGCCTGGGGTTGTCTGTTGCTGGTTTGTTTGCATTTTACAACACATTCTGTCTTTTGTGGTCGCATGAGGTTCAGTTACTTGAGGGTTCAAGGGCATTGTCCAGAACTGCACGCTATGTGTGATTTGATGGTTGACGAAACATCGTGGAATTGCTTTGCACTTTGCATTGGTCAGCTTCTTATTTGTTTCCCAGTCAAAAGCTGGTTCTATGATCGGAGGTTGTCCTTGTGATTTTAGGTGATCCAAAAGAATCTTCTAACACTCGTTCTTCAGGAAGGCTGGAAAGAATACCGATTAATATGTCTTCAGGTTGTTAATTATTCCTATCAGTTTATGTATAATTTGTCTTAATCCAAAATTGATGACCGTTTTGAAGGAGGCCTATGGTTATAATTTTCAGGAAATTACCAACTTGGTGTTAGTTTCTGTTAAGTAGCCCATACTCAATTCCAGTTATAATTACAATAGAATGGATAAACTAATTGTACAATCTTTACTTCAGCACTGTCAAAACCTGCAATCATCAGTTTTAATTGTAGTTCTTATCTTTAGCAGCTAGTTAAACCCCTTCCTTTATGCTATAGACCACAATTTACTCTTGAACATTTTTTTAGGCTTTTTTTCAGTCCGATGTCTAATATTGTTCCATATAATTTTTGGTATTTTCAGGGGATCGAGTCGAGAAAGATGAGAAAACGAAGATTAAACCAGAAAATAACGAAAAACCAAATCGAACAAACAGACCTCCAGATTCATGTGGACAGTGTCGATCAATCAGTACAAAACTAGACTTGAGAAAATACTGCAGCAGTGTTTTTGGTAAGTTCTGCGTATATAATAACAAAGTTTATATCTTAGAGTAAACAGGTACTTGCCGAGTGGTAAAATTTTTGGTTACAAAACATGTTCATGTTCATAGTATGGAACAAAATTCTTTCTGAATCTTGCTTTTATATAAATGATACTATTCTACACTTGTAATAATTTTTCAAGAAAAAGGGGATGGAGATGGAATGATGAAACAAATTTGATGAAACTATAGCGTAAAAAAATATCCACAGACTGATGATCAATTAGAGAAAATATAATAGGCAGAGCTCTACCCTTGATTTTGCCTAGCATGCTATACTGCTTTTATCTAAGGGTACCAGCCTAATAGTTACAGAAAATATTTCAACCTTCGAATATTTTTAATGTTTTCAGGAATACAAGCGCTGGTTCAGAACCGAGAGAAAATGAGAGATGGTTGGGTGCGATTTGCAATTTTAGTTCGGTATGTGTACAAGAAAGGCTCCAAAACTTTGGCTCGACGCGTGAGGCGGGACACTAAGTACGTATATGTTCGTGAAACTGACCTTCACTGTAAATGTCCTAAAATACGTCTGAATAAGACATACATCATGATTGGTGCAAATGACAGTCTCGAAGGACAAGATGGCTTGTTGTTGGATAAGGACTCAATAGTTGTACAGTACAACGCAGACTACCACAAACGTGTAAAATTTTATAAGAAAGAGGAGAGAAGGCAGAGTTGTCATGCCTTTTTATAACTTCTAACCTACATCTCACAGCCAAGTGAGTTCAACCAATTTTCGCAGTGGCCATTCAACTTATTCAGTAGCCGAAGGCATTCATACACAGTCTGTGATATATTGCAAGCCCTCCGCCAAAGATTTAACGGAGGCCAGCTCTGAATTTGAACAAGTGTCGCGTCATGGACTACGGTGAATGTATGCAGCGGGAGAGTGGCAAACTCTCTTCTCTTGAAATGAATGAAAGTTTTTTTTCAGTGCAAGGCTATGTTGAATGATGAGTAAAGAAAGATGGAGATATTTTTTCTCCTTTCCCAGCCCAGTCACCTGTGCATTTTGTCTACGCCTGCCTTTCATACTAACACGTCCTATTTATTCAATGCTGCAGCTTGAAATTTATAGTCATGGGTAGTCATACAAAGAAATCATTGTTTAAGGAGGCGTGAGACTTTTTTGAGGGCAATATTTTACCCACCCAAACATCTACTATAATGTCCTTATGTGCCCATCTCTACATCTACTGCATTTTACAAAAATTCCAATCTGTTATTTCCATGTTCATCATAGTTGGTGTGACAATTTATTTTTTCAATCATTTATAATTTTTTTTATTCCTTGTGTAGTAAGAAAATTTTTTACTATGTCCCTATGAATTTCATGAAGCTGCAAGCTTTATGGAAACTCTGATATCATGCCAAAGAATGATCCATTTATATTATTGTATCAGTTTTGGTGAAATTTCTCAGCGTTGTATTATAGCGAACACATTAATTCAAATAATTTATAACTTATTATAGTGTTTTATATTTTATGATATAAAACCAAGTTGCAAAATCTCAGCCTTTTTCAGTAAAGATGATTGCATAATCATGGTACATTAAAACTAAAATCATCACTGGAATCATCTTGATTTTAGAATCCATGTATGCTTGGGAGTTAAGAGAGTATATAGAAAAATAAAATGGTAATTATATAACAATACGAAAATGTTTTCACTTTCAGTTTGCACTTGTGTAAATAAGTGGAAAGCACCAATAAGACATGATGAAGGACACCTTCACAATTGGATAACACTCAAAGAACAATCGCCATTGTAGTCTGTTTATGTCGGCCCAAGCAGCAGAGGGCTTAAGAAGATTTTGTTGTTATTGTTTCCACTTGCATTATGATAACTTTTAGAAGTTCTATTGGACACCTGCATCTTAACTGTTCATCACTTTTCATAACGTTTCAAACTCTTGACAGATGACACTCTGCATTCAAGATTGGATTTTCACTGCTACAAATCTACAAAATAATAATGGATGAGTTGTTAATATTTTCAGAGATCATTCCGCAATTAGAGAAGATTTTGGAGGTATGACAAATAGATGTAGGCCTTCTGTTTGTCGGCTGTTGCAAGCCATTAGGTTGAAGTACCCGGGTATACACTTTGGATGGGAAGTGGAAGCTGGCTGGGTCAGCTATTTGCAGCTGGGAATCATCAGTTTGGGTATGCACGTCACTCAAGAAACCAGAGCTTTGCATAATACCATAGATTGGAAGTTAATGGATTCGTTTTGATTCACAGAAAACAGTGGCTACCAGTAATGGCAAATGTTAGCAGTGTGTCTACTCTGTAAACAGAGTAACATCATGTTGAGAATCGGGATGGCAAAAGTGCTCATGAATGCAAGGTGTTAATCTTAACAAACAAATTGCCCCATTAGCTTCAACATTAGCAATCAGTTTAAAAAAAACCCAGTGCACTGCTGGAGGCTTATTTATTTATAATAATCATTTCAAAGCCTCCCATTCATATACCATATTAATTTTCATTAAGGCAATTATTGCCACAAAAAAAAACTCCATCCTCAAGTTCTGTGAAATCAGAGCCGATATTCGGTTAGCTTCATCATAATTTTGAAAGGAATAACCACTGAGCATCAATAATTATTGACTCTGAAAATTCCGTAATCAAATTCCTACAGTGCGAGACAATACACCGCTAAAATATTGACTAAGGGAAGAGGAGGCAACATTCATATTGATTAAGTCATAACTCTCAATGAATTATTGTTTTACATTCCGGCTGTGACCTTAAAAAAACCGAGGGCCACTGGTGTGTTTGATGGATGATAGGCGATGTTTTATTACACTATTATTAGATAATCAAAGACAAAAAAAGATGAAACGCATCAATGCCACATTGTCTGCTGGCTTAGGTAAAAAATATGTTGTCGGATGTGGACAAGAGTAACACTCTGTTGTATAATCAATGGCCTGTTTGTTGTGCTATAACACTGCCTGTATGTTACAGTATTGAGTGACTGAGTGCTTTTATCTGGCCTCAAGTGTCGCCAACCAGGGGTGCATGCGACAGTCACATATAGAATAAGCACAGACCTCTGAAAATAGGCAATAGGTGAATGCCTATTGCCTATACCTCTGACAATTTATCAGCTAAGCAATCTTATTTAGGATTTGGGAGTCTTTGCACAAGTATTTACGCATGATGGTGATGGAACGTTTTTTAACTGATCTTGATGCGCAATAATAATGATCGAAATACTTCGATGGTCTGGTCTAGCCTAGTAAGCAGGGGGGTCCTCTTGATACACAGAGCATACATTAGTGTAGATGCACATCAACACAGGAATTAGTGAAATAGGAAGCTAACATTACAATTCATAAATAGCTTCCATGTTTCATAAGAATAAAGACAATTGCTTCCAGTTTTATCTTTTTTGTTAGCTTCATCATGCCTATTTTTGATGTACAAATTTGTATTTAGGAATCGGGATGTGTTCATATGCAAAACAGAACAGAGTAAGATTTGTTGGATCAATAATTAAGGATTGTGAGGTTCCATTACTATTGGACCAAAACCAAACAAATCCCTTCTTTGGATGGATCAGGTCCATAGATTGGTCAGGCCTGTGTATGTGTGAATTCAGACTTAGATGGATACTTTGAAGACATGACGAGAAGGTTTACATGTGGTATCTGACCGAATATTGGGTTTGAGAAAAGTTTTGATCAATGATGTCAACCATATCACACATTTTATACTTCCCATTGTCAGAATTGGACAGGGCTGGACAACTTAACACCATCCCTATCAAGGACTCAAACTGCCCGCATCATGCACTACTTGCCATCTTTACCATTAAAGTTATTTTATCAGTGATATTAGTACGAGACTGCTAATAAATGTTCAGGGTTCAACGTGGAACGGTGCATCTGCATGCTTGTTAAATATGCAACGACAGAAGATTTATTTTGAAACAGGCGGGTAAGGGAGATGCTTGTGCTCTAGTAAAACACTTTTGATGAAAGTAATTGGTGTAAATGTTAACGCCCTCACCTGTAAGGAAATTAAGAACTTCTGGTTGACGCTTAGTACATTGAAGACTTTTTTCTTAGAACTCAGTATGGATGATAATGGTTATTGAGACAGAGCTGGACTGATGGACAAAGTTTATTGGACAGACATTTGATTCCGGTTGGTCAGCTTTGACAAGAATGTTTCTTGTCAACACAGCCCCAACCATCCTCAATGCTTGTTAGTAATGTAGAAGACTTTGCTGGATTGCTGGATTTACGAAAGACATTTGAATCTGGTAGGTCTGTTTTGACAAGTCTTTTTTCTTGTCAATACAGTCCCACCATCCTCAACTTTT
>ERZ1740056.130-NODE-130-length-11507-cov-7.075707_pt1 | contig 11507 bp, 13 predicted proteins | sample MGYA00581746_ERZ1740056 | MGnify/ENA primary metagenome ERZ1740056 (study PRJEB43018, sample SAMN04849745) | marine metagenome | isolation source: floating plastic debris | place: Pacific Ocean | collected 2008-09-01 | study: EMG produced TPA metagenomics assembly...
TGTTATATCACCTTTCATTAAAAAATACATGTAGAGAGAAAAAGGTTTGTACTCTGCTTCACTGTCCATATCGGTAGGCTTCAAATATCTATTTTTTACCGTTGCAGAAATGCGTAAAGTACAATAAGAACTTACTATGTATAGCGGCTTGTGGAGATTACTGTTGTATAGCCTGTAGACTGGATGACGGCTCAAATCAGGTATAAAAATATCATCTCAATTTGATTCTTTCTGGCTTAGCTTCAGGGAAGTGTGTATGCTGTGTGTATGGTGTATGTAATGTAAATAGAGTTGGGTTAACACATTGATATTTTGTTTGGTGGCATCTTAAGCTTGCCCTGTAAAAATGCTAAAGCACTGCCGATTGCCTACTAATCATTAATAGCACAGCGTTTTGCCATTTTTGCTGGACTTTTCTCTCTTATGAATGTAATGTTTGATATGGCTTAGTGTGGCTAAACTTGAAAGAGCTGCTATATATGGGAGGAGAGGGGGTTAGACTTGGTGCGAGACAAGTGTTTGTATTGGGTTCGATGGTACTTCTTGTTTCCAGCGTGCTGTTCTTAGCTCTACCTATTGACTGAAGTAAGATTATTGGATGAGCAAAACTTGTACAAGCATTTTGACATGAAATAGCCTACCATACAGTTCTTGTGTCAACTTCTATTTTGATTCCAATAACAGCTTATTCTATATTCTGTTTAGTTCTCACTGCAACTATGTAACTCTATCGGGACAACCATAGAAGCAAAGTACATAGAATTGGAGCCTGTGTACCTAAATATGACAAAGACACATGTTGTGGTGGCATCCAGAGAAGCCTTCTATACGTGGCAGTTCAAGAATCCAAAGAAATTCGCTAACCTCGAAATATCAGGAAAGAGAAAAGCTGGCATGGAAAAGTGAGTTTAAAATTTATGGTTATTTTAATGATAAATTTAATTTGGTTATTCTTTTACATTCACTGATTGGTAGCCATCAATGTCTGTGGTAGTCACAAACACTTGAGAGTTATAATACCCAACTTGCAGTGGCGTTATATACTTCTTCCATAGAGATTCTCATCATTTGCACAGCATAAAAGTATTTTACTAAGAAATACAAAGTACTGGTATGTTTTTCTCTTCCTATCCCCAACCCCTCCTCCATTCATGTTATTTATTTGTACAATCTTTTAAGGGACCATTAGCCTGTATACAATAACATACTTTCATTTCATAGATTATTCCACATAGATGACGTACCATCGAACACAAACGCAGAGACTATAGATTTCAGTCAGGCCTTCAGTGAAACTAATGACCCTATCTGCTGTGTATGTGCTTCTGACAAAAATCTCATTGTGGTAAGTTCAACATCGATTCCCAATTTCAAATCTTGTCGCAATTAGTAAAATTTTTGAATTGAAATGAAATGATATACAGTCGAACTTTGTAACTATTTGTAATAGGCCAGTATATGAGAAAGCTATGTGTAATAGCCTGTGAATTGACATATGAGTAAATAATTAGTATTTTAGGGAACTCATGGATGCTCTTCTCGTATATTGTTTAAGTAACGTACATAGTTTGAGCATCAAAATGACAGCGTATGCTGTTTTAATTGGTAACTGCATGGACTTTTATGTAGGTTAAATGAGACAAACACCCTTTGCACACAACCAACCAATTGTATTGCGTGACATCTTGGTCAGGCCAGGGAGTTGTAGACGTAAAAGGTAAGGTTTAAGTAATTTTAGTGGTTGTGAGCTCCTTGACATAAAGAAGACAAATCCAAGTTAGGTAACTCGCCCAGAATCTGTTATTGTCAGTATGGTATTCATCTTCATAATTTTCATCAGTCATGTCTGTTATCATGTTCTCATTACAGGGTAGGGATTCAGGAGCTTTGCATAGATATACTCTCCCTCTGGTCAACCTAACATGTAAATACACTCTGGCCTCTAGACCACATCAGATAGCAATCAACTCTAATTCGACGTAAGTCAATGATAGCCTATAAGCTTTCCTATCTGTAATTAATATAATCGAGCAAATCATGTAAATGTTTGAGGTTCAAAAATTTTTCAAGAAAATTTGGTGGTGTATCTCACACCCTTTTCAAAGCGCTCAGTCAAGGAGTGGTGATCAGTTTCAGGTTTTATATCCCAATATACAGCACCTGTCTTCGTTGTGGATTTTGTAGATTATATTCTTTGGTGGAGCATCATCTCAGTCATTTGCCATCAATGAAATACTAGATTTATCTGCTCCCATAGTAGAATCACTATTAAATACAAATAAACTAGGGCGAAGACTGTTTTTGAGGCAGATGTGTCTTATTCTAAATGGCATTCTTTTCTAAGCCAGTTCCGTACTCAGAGTGCAGGCACTTTTCTTTTCATGAAACTACGAACAAATACAAGCAATTTTTTCCCTCAACATTTCATGTTCATAATAGTGAATCAATAACCACCAGTGTCACTAATCATAATCACACACTGTATACTCAGTTTCCCATTACATATAACCTCTGCCCTTCTTAACCCATGTGTCTATGTTTCAGACGATTGTCAATTATCGACATAGCAGGAGTACTCACATTCTTTGACTTGGAGTCCCGGTTGACAGGGGCGGATGGTAAAGAAGTGCAAGGGGAGCAGCTTAGCTACGAGCGTAAGGATGTTTGGGATATGAAGTGGGCTGAAGATAACCCTGAATTGTTTGCTATGATGGAAAAAACCAGGATGTATATCTTTAGAAATATGGAACCAGAGGTAATTTGCAGCATCCCGTTTTGTCTTGGAACTGTAATAATGATTATAATTTTACATCTTTTCCTGCTGGTGGATATAATTTTTTGTATTTTATTTCATCATTTTTTAAATTATGTCAGTTTTTGAAGTTTGGGGAAGTTTTTTTTTCCATTCATGATGTTGTCGTTGCTATTTGCTATATGTTGGGTTTTTGTATGTATAATTTCAGGAGCCGATACTGACTAGTGGATATATTTGTGAATTCAGTGATCTTCAAATACAATCTGTTCTATTAGATGAAATCATGAAAGATCCCGAGTCGCCATCTAAAGACAACATCATGGAGCATGAGATCAAGGTATGGTGGATTAAATTACACAATGTAAAGATTGGTCACTGATTAGAATGATAATGCAGAATATTTTCCAATCTATGAGCAGTTGTCTTTCAATTATACCAGCCGATAAAGCATAAATAACGTTTCCCAGCTTTATACTGTTGCAGCCGCAGAATTGAATTTGTTAATAAGTTCAGCGGTTGCAGAGAGTCATTGAGATAATTTAAATATATGATTACCGCATGTAGAAATTTGTAATCAAAGTTGTTGTCCGGAAAGTGATGACTCGGTAGTAAACATATCATTATTACCTTTTATTATTAATTTATTTAGTATGCTTGCAACTGGCAGATGGCAAAAAAGTAAGTCCGCGTTTTCCTTAATTATAATGGCTGTATTTTATTCTGTTACTATCGTTAGTCACTGAGAGATAGTCGAGATTTGCTTGAGAAGGTGGGTCTACAGGACGCTCAGCGGTTCATCGAGGAGAATCCACATCCCCGTCTCTGGAGGCTTCTGGCGGAATCGGCTCTGGAGCTATCAGAGTTTGCCATCGCTGAGACCGCCTTTGTCAAGTGTAAGGATTACCCTGGAATAGAGTTTGTCAAAAGGCTCGGAAATGTGCAGGTGAGGTTTCATGTACATGCAAAGACAATATCACAACACAACTGAAACTGCAAAAGAAAAGCTATTCACACTATTACTATCTTTCTTAACGCAACAATTTTCTCAACAGAGTTTGGTAACAATTTTCCCGGAAGAATCAATTTTTCTCAAAAATTTTTGCAGTTTCAGTTATATAGTGTGCAAGCGGCTGGAATGATAAAATGTTTATCTCGTTTTAGTGGTGATTAATTCAGTAGAGCGTTATTTATCAAATCAAATTATTAGTATGAAATCCATTATTTAGGTATTTATGGTCAATCATTGCTACCATGGTGTAGGTCAAGTGAACTAAAACAGTCTAATAATCATTTGTGGATAGCGCCTTTGGGTATTCTAGCTGTCCTCCGCACACAGTATATCAGTTACCTTAGTTCTTTTATTTTGTAGAGTGAGACGTTGAAGCAGGCCGAGGTAGCAGCCTACTTTGGATTCTATGATGAAGCTGAGGCTATCTACCTTGAGATGGATAGGAGGTGAGAACACCATCCTGCTTGCAATAACATAGGGATATTGCCTCAAACTTAATATACAGTAATGCTGAAAAAACTTAAAACGTCATTTTGCTCACAGCCGTAGACCAGAGTATGGAAGGAAATTAATTATTGTTTATGTTCATTCATCAAATCAGTATGATTGTGGCGTGACTATGACTCTTCTCATAATGCATACCCAATGCTGTGAATGTTTGACAGAGACTTGGCAGTAGCACTCAGGAAGAAGTTAGGAGATTGGTTTAGAGTAGTACAGTTACTGAAGCAGGGTAGTGCTGGAGGTGATGACACACAACTAGAAGAAGCCTGGAACTCTATAGGAGATTACTACGCTGATCGACAGAAGTGGTGAGTGATTCCTAATGTTTTTTCTTATAAGGACGTCGGCTTCTATGGTTTAAAAGAATGTCTTTTTGCCACCAGATAAAAAGACTGTTTTTTTCTGGTGTCCGTACAGACATGCTCGTACAAAGACTCTGTGAGTATATTTTTGTACTGAAACTTTCATGAAACCTGATGGAGCTAGATACAGCCAATTTCTTACCAAGATGGGCAGGGTACGCTGCAATCTCTAACCCATCTTGAATGAACCTGAGCTGTGGCTAGACCTGACCACCAAGAAAAACTCTCCAAGATAAATTATTGAGGATTCAAAATATATTTAGAGATCATTCAATCATAAGAGTTGGCCATTGTAATTTGTTGTGTAGCATGAATTAGTTTTACGTTGACCTGCTTCAGTGTTTTCTCATTTACAAACTATCACCATGTGCTTATAATGTGTAATATAATGCATTATGTACTTTTCATATCACACCTCAATATTATTATTATAAGTATAGCGGGTGTACAAAATGTCACAAAATGACTGACTTTGATCTCTTTCCATGATTTTTCTGTCATTTTTCAAAATAATGTAATTCCCTTGTATTAATGGTTTACAGGCAGCAGGCAGTGACGTTCTATGTACAGGGTAATAATCAGGAGAGGTTGGCTGACTGTTATTATGTGCTCGAAGATTACAACGGACTGGAGAAAATGATGAAATCGCTGCCAGAAAATCATAAACTGCTGCCTGACATCGCTCAGCAGTTTGTATCTGTGGGAATGTGTGAGCAGGCTGTAGAGGCTTTCAGCAAAGTATGTTTCATAATTGTAAACAGATAATAATTGTAACATAATTGTAAACAGATCTGCCAATCCCAGGTGGGAGATGAACTGAGATTTGAGAAAGAGGATTTTTTAACAAATAAATTTTAATGCTAGCAAATATAAAGCTTGAAGAGAAAGGGGGATTTTCTCTCAATGTTTCTCACCTCAAACCCCAAATCTGAAGTGAATTTTGTGAGTCTCACGGAAAGTGTGAGACCTGGCAGGTTGTGAACAAAATAGATTGTATGTTTAACCATAGAAATGTCTTTTTAAGCTTGTTGGAATCAAAAGCATAATACCTAATTAAAATTGAGTTTTGAAGAAGCCGTGGCTAAAGCTTGACGATCAGTGTCCTCATTTCAAGTGTTGAGTTATCTCCTTTTTGTCAGAGAGGGCATAACTCCTACTTTGCATCACATGTTTCTGTATCTCACAGTGTGGCAAGATAAAGAAAGCTATAGACTCATGTGTGATGCTGAATCAATGGAATCAGGCTATAGACCTGGCAAAGGAGCACAATGTGAAGGAGATTGATTCTCTGCTAGCTAACTATGCCAAACATCTGCTAAGTAAACAGAAAATACTGAGCGCTATTGAGCTGTATAGGAAGGCTGGAAGGTTTTTGGAAGCTGCCAAACTCATGTACAAGGTACACATGATAACAATGAGGATCTGTTTTCTGATATTGCAGTTGTTTTATTTGGTTTTGCTTTCGAGGGTGCTTGGTTATAAATACATTCAAGTTGAATATTATGATCCACTTAAAATGCCCCAATTGCATGTATGGCTACATTTATTAGGATGAAAATTCACTTCTGTATTTAAAGTTATCTGAACATCCTCTACCCAGAAATTCACCATGAATAAATTTTTACTTGGCCCAATAAGATGATCTCAATGAAACCGTCATTTTAAGCTTCAGCATTTTGTATGTTTAGATATAGCCCTTTAAAATACAAATAGAAGGTGTACACCTTGTTATTTATCATTGTCACTCATAAAATATTGTCACTCATAGTGGTTCCTTCATTATTTTAGCTGGCTGAGGACCAGGCTAAGGCAGGCACCTCACAACCCCGTCAGCTGAAGAAGATGTATGTATTGGGAGCTCTGCTTATAGAACAATATCACGAGAGTGTCAAACAACAGAGCAAATCGAAAAATAAAGGAAAGCGTGGTGCTGAGGTTTGTAATGTGGAAATAAATATATGTACTGCCTTTACTTACAAGTTTTGTGATATACAGGCATACAGACATGGGCAGTCATATAATCTAATAGAAACTCCATCCGTTGACGACATAGTTCCACAACTCCATCTGATTTGGAGTACGAGCACTTAGAGTATACTTGGACAGGCTCATTCATCGATCTTTACATGTACTATGTAGTTATTGTCATCCAGGCTATAAATAGGGAATGCTTTTTCGCTTCCGATATAAGATTTTCGTGCCAGCTAGCTACAATAACGTCTATAAGTATGAAACTTTACTGATAGTGCGCATTGTGTGAAAACCCTTCCATTAATTTCACAAGCTACTGATCCTCTTTTCCAGGCGCTGTCAGCACTGGCCGGATTATTAGAAGAAGATTCCTCAGCGATATCAGACACTAAGCTAATAGACAACGCCTGGAGAGGAGCGGAGGCTTATCACTATTATCTATTAGCTCAGAAACAGCTGCACCAGGGTCACATCGACAGAGCGTTTGTTACCTCTCAAGCTCTCACTTTGTATGAGGATATCATGGACCCAAAAATGATACACTCGCTTATTGGTGAGAAGATGTTACTATCTTATGTTTAAAATTTACTTTTTTTGTATGTTGTACAAAATACTTTTTTGAGCTCATCATTATTATTAGGTAGTATCAAGCTCATGTGCATTTGGGCTAAATAATTTGGTGCCTACCGCATGTCATATTCTGACTGGTATGCCAACAATTGCGTCTAGTAGTCTGCTCTCCTATCCTGATTCAACCACTGGACTGGAGCAACCTGCATAACCACTCTGTCAATAATTATATCTTAATACAGCGTTGATGCATAGCTCTTGTATAGAATTATTTTACTGAGTATTGTATTTATTGTAAATTATATATTTATTTATAGCACTGATAAGTGTGACAGCTCGACAGTTTGCGACAGCATCTAAGTCATTTACTAAGCTGGAAACTTTACCGTCTCTCACAGACGCAGAAAAAGATGAGTACGGTAATCTGGCACTGGATATATTTATCAAGTAAGTCTGCTGCAGTATATAGAGTGACTTGTAGAACCAATGCTTAGTTTCCGATTAGGAATTAAAAACAAACATGAATGGATGATGAACAATGAATAGCTAGCTAACTATGACATTTTATGCGATTAAGTAGTCATGCCTAATCCCAAACTTGCTTGTCAAAGTGCTAAAACTCTACTCCAGCTAATAAGGGAGAAACAGACTTGCGATTTTGAAAAAAAAAAGCAAAAAATAGTGTTGTGGTAGTGTTGTAGTCAGTGTGACTTCATCCATAATAAAAACTTGATAAAAAAATGTTCTCCTTTGATTTTGCATTGAGACAAATATTTGTGGGTTCTACAAACTTAGTAGTAGAACATATAGCATCAAGGTCAGTATGGTAGTCTTGGTCTAGGATTGATGCGGCTCTGGTTAAAAAAAAATATGATCAAGATTAAGTTTAAAGAGAAAGCATTTTGCGTTTTGCCGATATGAGTTTATAAATAAGTGCCTATTTTGTATTTTTAGATACAGCCCTAAAGACAACAATCCGATGACATTCAATTACCACAACATGAGCTCAGAGTAAGTTGTTCTACATGATTATGTTAGACTAAACATTTACACAGTTCTTCTGGTCACGTTTTGCAATGTAAGGCTGGGATTTAGAGCTGTATTAGCCTTTTCCAGACTTGGGTTCATTTGCTCTGACATTTGCGTTCGTAAACTTTATTTTATTAAAAATTAGAGAGTAACCCTAGCTGCAGATGCATTATAGTGGCGTGTGTAGCAAAATTTAGAAACTACTTCCTAGGTGTCCTGTGAATAGTGTTTATATAAATCTCATTGGTATCTCACTTTTTTGATTATATGAGTTTCTTTTTAACAATGTTTTGTAGTGACGCTAAGAAATTAGTTTGTGTAGCGTCAGGTCGTGAGATGAATGAATACCAGTTCTGGATGTGCTCCAGATGCAAGCACTGTGCTTACGAGAAAGAGATCTCCACATACAAAGCCTGTCCGCTCTGTCACACACCAATCAACTAGGATATCAAGTCAAGTAAAACTCTAGCCTCAAAGCACTCAACTAGGAAGGCAAGATGCGCATATGGAAAAACCAAGGAAAAACCTAAGGCGGCGGAGGGATCGTCAGAAGCTAGACTAGATAAAGTTATAAAGAAATGCAAGGCAATGAAGGAGGGAAAATATGTGGACAATTTGTAATGATTGTTTGAGGTTGTGGGCTTGGGCTGATGTTTGTCGTCATCGTCAATGCCTGTCCCTCAAGCATTAGTATCAATGTCTGCCCCTAGACCCAGTTATCTTCTATTCTAGAATTTTACTTGATATATCCCAGTCTGTCAAGATTGATCACAAACAATGTAGATTGTTTTGAATATTTTCCGTCCGTCTTCATCTTATTTGGTTCAGTTGCAAATACTTTTATTTATTTCTCTCGTTTTTCTCTTTTGTTAATCTAAAAATAAGCAGTTCATTTCTTGGATACAAGAGATTTCATGCATTGTTGTAGCATAGCAAACAAAGATGATGAAATTGTACAATACTTGTTATGTCAAAACAATGTGATATTATTAAAAAGATATGGATTTGAAACAATTTACTAACAACAGTTATCCTACCCGTCTAAACAGGCATGTGATTGGCGCGCCAAAAAGCGTGCCACGCGTATTTCATAGGCCAATGGTTAAATTAATTTTCTTGGAAAATCATTACAAATCTTATGCTGTATGATAAGCATCCGTGTTAAACACTTTAAAATGCTATAAAAAAGTGAGTACATCCCTGGGTGGCCCCGTAGTTACCTTTTTAATGTTATTTGTGCACCTTTAAGCTTATCAAATGTTTGAACCCACATTTTTCCTCAAAATTGATCCCAGATGAACACGCTTCTTTGGTCGGCCATCAATCACATCCCTGCTTAACTATTGACATTGATAATATGCATTATTTTGATGGTTTGAAGGGGGCTTTGGGCCAGGCTACTATTTCATATTTTGGTATTCCTATAGAATTTTGGGGGAAACATTAGACAAGATATTGATTATGAAAGTTTGATAACCTCATACCTTATTAGTATAAACAAAAAACTGTGGTCTGCCCCTAAAAGCATGCATAATAAGTTGAACTGTTACAACATTATGTATATCAAGTGTGATATTTTTTCTCAAAATCACCCAAATAATTACTGCTGTTTTTCGTCATGGAAAATTTCCACAATATGCTCTGGCTCATCTTTCGTTAAAATTGTATGTAGGGCCTATGTTCATGCATGAATGCGCTGTATCGGTATTATCAATGGTATTATCATTATAGCACATCCCAGGCCCGTTGCAGTGACCTGTTTGAACTCTTTGCATGTTTTTACAGTCGACAAATTCTTTGTTTTAATTGATTACTGCTGCCAAATTTCCACAAAACAAACCATGTTTGGTAACAGCTGATTGCGAATCACATGGGAAATATGACTATTTTATTGCTTTGAAGTAGGGAACATCAGACAGCCTTTTAATCGTGAGTTTTTATATTGTCATAAGGGGAAGTATCAGTCTATGATCAGCTGTTATATAAAACATTACTGACCAACAAATGAATTTGGTGGTCAGTAACGGCTTTGGCTTTGGTTTCGCTTTGGTACTTGAGATCACAGAAATTCACTCATCAAAAAATAGATTTTCAAACTTCTATATAACGGATGGTAATGGTATGTCAATAGTCATTGCTATGATCGAAGGTTGTCACCACAATATACAGCTTCATGTTAACCACAAGTATTTTTTAATGATTTATGTGTGGTTTTGCTGTGGCTAATGTTGTGTCTTTCTTGCAGACTAACCCACGGGTGATAGCCCAAACTGACACTGTCATTGAACAAAATACCGCATGCATCTCATTGGTTACTATGAAAAGAACATTTTTACTTTAGTCAAATATATCAAATTGCCATAGTAATCGCAGCAGGGAAAACTCTACTTGTTGCTCCTACCTTAGCTTTTACAGCCTGCTGCCTTCATCTGTCCATCCACCAGCAAAGATGACTGATTATTTGATAAGAGAGTTCAGGGAGTCAGATCTTGCATCACTTGTACAACTAATACAAGACAATGCCAAACATCTCAACCTTCAATCACCAATTATACCCACTTCGGAACAGCTGAAGCAAGATTTGCTGGACCCCTCTGCAACACAGAGCAAGTTTCATGTGCTCGTTTGTGAGTTTGAAGGATCTTTAGTTGGCTACGCTCTCTATCATTTTGGATTTTCAACGTTTGACGGCCGAACCATGTACCCGAAAGAATTCTATCTCGCTGATGCTCATAAGGAAGATCTTCGGCCGTTGTTGTTGAAGCGCCTAATGCAGATTGCAGAAGAGATGAAATGCGGCAGGACAGAATGGTTGTCACAAGCTGGTTGGGCTGGTAACAATGAGTTCTGGATAAAATCTGGTGGTTTTGACAGTACTGTGGAAGAGAAATGGCATCAATACAGGCTCAACGCTGATAAATTCCCAGGAAACTAAGAATTGCTATACACCATGATCTCCATGCGCAGGTATAGCAATTTGCCACTTTTCTTCTTGTAATCTATATTATGCGAAAAACTATCCAATTCTATGCAAAACCTCAAAAAATCCTTGACCTTCCGTACCTTTGTTCAAGTGCTCAAACTGTTTAGGGAGGTGTTACTGACGCCATATTGGGGGCTTATAGATCGCACCACTGGCGCCTACCCAAAACAGTTTTAGCAATTGAACTTAGCCTACCTGTGTTATATATATATTATATATATACATTTTATATATACATATATGTATATATATACAGATCAATATAAAGCAGTCTTTATATATATATATATATATATATATATATATATATATATATATATATAT
>ERZ1740056.131-NODE-131-length-11487-cov-8.367477_pt1 | contig 11487 bp, 13 predicted proteins | sample MGYA00581746_ERZ1740056 | MGnify/ENA primary metagenome ERZ1740056 (study PRJEB43018, sample SAMN04849745) | marine metagenome | isolation source: floating plastic debris | place: Pacific Ocean | collected 2008-09-01 | study: EMG produced TPA metagenomics assembly...
CGAGAACTCAGCTGATATTTATTGGAATTGTCTGCTCTCTAAATTGTTAAATTGACTAATACCAAATAACAATACCAAATTCCTAAAGATGAATCCTACAAAAATGACGATAATACTAACACAAATGATTGTTATTTAAATTAAGATCCATTTGATTGTATATAATAACATACCTGTGGAGTTTCTGACAGAATGAGCTGATGTAAGTTGAGATCTTCTGATATGTATCTCCTCTTGGCTCATCGGTCTCAAGTCCTTCTTGGATATTTTAACATGCTGACCATCGAGCGATGTATAACTACCTCGTACAGCAGGTGACATCGCTCCAGCTGCAAAGTGAACAAAGATTGGTTATAATAGAGATCAATCCAGACAACGTGTAAATGAATATCAGTGTCTTGACCTAGTCAAAGGAATCAATAAACTTCCCTAAAATCTGAAACTTGAGAATTTTCCATTTATACCATAATACAGACAGAGAGTAATTCACAATGCGAGTCCTGGAGTTCCTGGGAATGTGGACCTGAAACCACTAATAGATAGTGCCGGAAACCTAAACCCTTACTGAAAACCTTCATCTGGAACCTAAGAAATCCCCTGAAAAACTTTATTCTGTGTTGCACATCCATTACCTGATTCTACCATTTTCATGATAGATGTATATTCAAAACTGCGACTCGCCGCATATTTTCATGAAGACTGGATATGAGACAAATTTCAGTCTTTGAAAGATTTGATGTTCAAGTTTTCTGAAAAAAAATTTTTTCAAGACCAGTTGTACTTTGCTTAAGATTGAGGATTTGATGATGGGAACCATAAAGATAATACAAGCCTCTATGATTAGACCATTTAACTCTGAACATTCAGATTGTGTCATGTTATGGTAGCCCCAGAGCTTTTCTCAGGTTTCAGTAAGAAATGTTCGGTGATATGTTGATTCACACTCACCCAGGGGTGGCAGGTGTGTACCAGTAGGAGAAAGTCTGGGTGAATTTCTGTTGTGTGGTTCATAGTCAAGAGGTTCGATACCGCTCTCCTCAATATGTACATCAGCTGAGAAACCGGGAGCTGCTTGTTCTCCTAGTCTTAACATCACTTCTCTTAGTTTCTTCTTAAGATCTCGAGATGTCTTCTTATAATAGTACAGATCCTTCTCTAATTGCTGAATCCTGATTAAAACAAAATTAAAAATGTCATTTATGGGGATTCATCTCAATTCACAAAGTTGATTAAGTTGTAATAGAATACTTGTAAGGCAATGATTGACAGCACTACCACATCCTAAAAGAGAGTTGTCTGCTCATTGAATTGAATGTCTGCCATAAGACAACTCCTTCCACATTTCAAGGAACCTGCATGCTATAATGTTGGGGTGACTGCATCATAATATGCATCACACACTCACTTAATGAACTGCTGGGTATCTTTGGCATCAGCGTTGTCTTTCTCTGATATTTTCTGTAGGAGGCTGTTGATCTCAGACTCGTATTGTTGTTGCTGCTCAGTTAGGCGATTATCTAATTCTCTAGCTTGTGATTCCAGTGACGCTTCCATCTCCATCACTAATCTATTCTGCTCGTCAAGCTGCATCTGTATAACAGGAACAAAAGTGTCAACAACTAGGATCATGAGAGTGCCTTACATAAACCTGAATACAAACAAAAGTATCCTTGACGGCGCTTTCCCGGTGAAGTTACTCATCAGTATACATACATGGACTGTGTAATGTTGAGCGCTCGGTACTTGAATACGTAACTCGAGACATCATGACGGCACTTTTGCAGAATTCACATTATGACATCAAACAAGGCCTCAAGTTAGGTCTCATAGGGCCAATAAAACAAAAAACGGGCACGCCTCATTAACAGGCGACACCTGCACAATGCCTACCATCTACATCGCCAAAGCCTGGGCTCAGCACACCAATAACAATTTGCAAAGTAAAGCTATCAAATCTTGGAGAATTTTGTATTCTATTAAGTTATGGGTTTGGCATACACCTAGGAACATATAACTATTGTAAGTAGACTACATGTTATAGCAAAGAATTAACAGCTATACAACTGAATTTGTTTGATCCTAATAACCTCAATAAAAATTCAAATGATTGTTATGAACTTTTGTGCGCTCCTTGCTGAATTCCCTTCTGAGATTAAACTAATATTTTCCTGGTAATTAGAGTCATGGGAGTTTCTGAGGCAAAGTGAACAGAGCCCCATCCAGTACTCAGCATATGCTTATTAAATTTTCATAGATTGAAGAAAAAACATACAATCAAGTTTTCACAGTAGTCATTTAGCAAAATCAGAACATGCATTGTGTATGTGCAAATTAATTTTTAAAAATTTCCTAGCAATTAAAGTTGCGGTGATGCACACCATCAATGCGCAACACCCCCGCGAAGATAACCAAACAATACATTTGATACGATACATTCCGATGGCTGTATTGATGATGATGACAGCATAATAATAATTAGCGGACATACTTTAACGCTGTGGTGTGTGGTGAACTTGATGAAGGTTGACCCACCTGAAGATCTTGGCATTGAAGCTCGGAATCACGTGAACTTTCCCTCAGCTCGATAACCTTGTTGAAATATTTTGTGAGGAGTTTCTGTGCTTCCACAATATTGAGAGATTTTAGTCTGTTTGCCAAATTATCTTCATGCTGCAAAAGAAAAACAAAAAATAACAATATTGTTTAAGTCAACAGGATCACAGGCTAATGTGTAAGGTGTTAAACAACAAATCTATTCCTCTGGGCATGTTAAGTATTGGCAATACCTGGAATATAGGTTCCCATAAGTCAGCAGGGTTGGGAGGACATTCAGAATATGCAGGAAGAAACATTACACTAATAAGCCGAACTAAGTTGATATACATACTTGTGACAAAACTTGTGATCGTCTGATTTCGGCTTCTTTTCCAGCTATGATATCACTCTTATATTCTATAGCAGCATCTAATGCCTCAATAGCTTCGGATAACTCCAACAATCTGTTTTCATAAATCATATAAAATGCATAAATTCTTTATAATAAATGTTATCTCGAAATACAACACTCGAGATACACGTAAATATGTTGTAACGAACAAATTTTCAGTTCAGTGCATCTGATACTTCTACAAGAGAAGACAATTCTAGATGCAACACACTCAAATCCATATACATGTGCCTACGAATCTACATGTAGTGACCAAGAGTGTATATGAAATATTTTGAACCCCGCATGGAGGAGGGATTGATGGCTCCTGAATTTGTTTAATAGAAACGAGGGGGAGCACATATACATATCCAAACCTTCAGTGATCAAACTACATACAAACAGGCTGGTAGTAATCAGATTGAGTTGGTCATGTAGGTAAGGTGGTAGGATATGAAGACAAACCTTCTATCATCCTGAGGTGACAGCATACCAGCACTATACAGCTTCTTATCTAACATAGCTCTCTGGCTGTCCATATCACTTCTAGCCTGATGTAACTCTTCTAATTCTCTCTCAGCCGTATGTGCAGACTGTCAACACAGATTATAAATCTAACCTCCTTCATATATGTGTAAGTGTATGAACGTAGGCCTGATTATCAGGGAAACGTAAACGTATCTTCCGTCAGACTAGTGACCAGTGAATTGACCTCATGGCTACACAAATTGAAAAGATAATTAGATTTAATGAGTCTGGGCTTACCCTGGCTAATTGCTGACTAGCTCGGAGGTGTTTCAACTCTAATTCTCCTTTCTCTTTCAATATCTCTTCCTTTTTAGAAATGATTTCAGCCCTACTTTTTAACTCCTGCAAAAATCGAACAAAACAGTCTATAAATTATCAAAATTAAATAAATGGTAAGAATTGAGGGCCCTAAATATCATAACATGCCTTACCTAAATGGCTAACCTAAGATTATTATAAATTAATCAATTTGTCACAAAATATACGTATACATGTACATGTTTCTTACCAAATTTTGTTATCGCTCAACAGTTTACTATGACTATAAATATCGCAGTCATTCATAATTCCATAGTAGTGTAGATGTGAGTAATGAGTAGCTTGTGGTTGTTTTGAATACGCTGACTTTCCCATTTTTGCCAGCAAATTTGTTATCAAAGCTATATTTAGCACATATTAAGGAAACTGGCTTCCTACTTTAAACTATCTAGTCACAAGCTGGCAACTCATATGGGAACATTGAGCATGTGTTCTTGTTTCAGATTAGATGCTGCTGCAGATAACGGATGCTGCAGGATGACATCTTGTACATTGGATGTGCTGCGTTAGGTTGCTATACTACAATCCTTAAGATCAATAGCCTACACAAGCCCCAGGCAATAAAAAAATAGCGATAAACAAAAATAACAATCTTATAGCATTTTAAAAAATTGCTGGTACATCATGGTAGACTGAATGCTAAAGGAAACCTAATCTTTTATAACATTGTCTTAAGGGACACTGATTTCTTTGCAACTTTAGTTCGGCCCAGCATCTATAAAATTCAGACATCTGATGGTAATCTCATCCTACAATTCCTTTCTTACAAGAAAATGAAAATGCATCATAAAACAAACTAACGATTTGGACTAAAGTATTCACTGAAACTGTTTGTCTATTACGAACATGAACTGTCTCTGCCAGTGGGATTTGAAACATTTCAAGGCACAGGAAAGCAAACAAGGCCGCAAAAACAAAGTAGATAATGTTATTAATAACCGTATCCTTCCCTTGGAATATACTACATAAATGTAGCTTAGAATATAATTTAAACTGACCAGAAAACTAACAGGCTATTTTTGATTTTTCCGGTTGATTAAAAGCTGATGACTTAATTCCAGACCAACTCAGAGACTGAGTCCAGCTAATGAACAGGTCAGCGCATTTAAGTCAAAATGAGTTCATGTTTCATCACAGTCTGCTTATTAAAATATACAATACTCTGATGATTAAAACAGCTCTTATGATGTCAAGAGTCATACACCAGCAGCGAACTGCCAGACAGCATATGACAACACGTTACAATAAATCACTACACACTATCCTACCAAACCCAAAATTATAAGCATCAGCTCCTGTCATGAATCTTGTGATGGAAAAATTATATTGAGTCATAACTGACTTCAAGTTGAATGGCTTAACTCACAGCAAGTAGTTTGGGTCTTGTAGGGTACTGAGCTGGACGGGCCAAGAGGATGTTTAGGGATATCTCGCCAGATTAAGTCCCAATTTAGCTCATCAACTCATAAATTGGCACATTAGCAGGATATTTGTGTGGTGTTATCAATCTGTGAAATCTCTGTCTCAGTGCTATCTTTGCTATACAGGTGGCTAGTGAGAGGAAGCTGGTCTTTTCTTATACCATTCATAGTTATTTTTATGCTGTGTTGGCATGAGTGCAGGAATACCTGTATGTTTGGTTCATGCAGTGAAGTGACCGCTTAGTCTTGCACTTTATCAGGACAGTTATTAAGCCCCAAGCAAAATTAAATACACACAACCAAGTCTATTTTACACATATGAGGTCTGCGGTCGCATTTTTTCGCTCTTTTGTACCCAACCACCTATACATACATTGTATAGTCATTGAGTTGTACATTTGTAGTATCAGGGTGTGCGTTGATCAATAACATGAACTAAGAAACAATCACATTAACCTCGCTATGACTGAGCATGGCCAAATTTAGCAGCCGCAGGATTTTTTGCAATTTATAGATTAACTTGGTGAGCGATAAAGCCATTGTTCCCAGTTTTTATTTTTACCTTTTCTAATAATTCCATCTGCTTCCTTTGATCAAGAATCTTTTCCATTTCCGCATCGAGCCACAGCTTCTGTTCCATCAGTTTTGGATCGTCTATGTCCTTGTTGGCAGAGCTTGAAAAAAAGTATGCTGTACATGTAAAGGAGCCTGAAATGCGTGATATATTGTAATTAGTACGCAGGACAGGATTGTCTGACACTTGGCGCGGATATTCACATCAAATAATCTGTCACCAGAAAATTGGCACCACTGAAGTCCATTGCGAGCCCCATAGGAATTCGTTGAAGGACAGATGGACTAACAGGGCAAATGATACAACTCTTGAATGGTCATCAATCAATAATAGCCATTGGTCAAGGTTAACGGCGAGGTCAACTCAATGACGAACGACTTTAAAAAACGGAGATGACTTTCATTGTTTAGATGCAAGCCACAGATCATTCATGAATATTGTAGAAGATGATGGGAATGAAATAAAACACTGAAGTTTTGACCTCGATGTACTGTAAATATACGTTAAAGAGACGATAATCCCCATGGACACTGTTTCCCTCATTAGCAGGGTACATTTAGGCCTCGAATGCACCGCAACAGGGTTCACTAACATTATCAAGGCCGGGTTTGCAAACTAACCATCCCGGGAGCCCGTTTATCACACTAATGAATCATTAGAGGCACTCATTTTAAATCTGTACCTGGCTCCAGTGAATGAGTTACTTCCGTTGCTGCCTTTCCGTAGTTTTCTGTTTGCAGCAGCGACTTCCTCAGTTTTTATTTTGAGAACTTTTTGCTGCTGCTCTGTGATATCTTCTAATTCTCTCACTCTGTGCTGTTCTTTGGCCATATCTCTCTGCATAAAAATAACAAACAGAAAAACATTGATTTAATCTAGGTTTTACTTTATCACCAAATTCCCGCTAATGCGTGAGTAGAAAGCCAGAAAAAAAAGACGTAACCTTTTTATGGAGTGGGAAAAAAGGGATAAAGCAAGAGTAAAGAAAAAAATAATTTTGTTTACAAATTCTAGCTAATGGATGAGTAGAGCACAGGAATAAGTCAAAACAACATCATTATTCAATGCTAAGATCATCAATTCACAAATTTTGATATTGAGTTATCAGCAAAAGCAGAACATATCGCATCATGAAAGCTATAACTTAAATTTATGAGGGTTCCAGAAAAAAAAACAAAAAAACAAAAGGAGTAATTTTGGCATGTAAACTTTGAAATCCAGGATTGACATTGACGTAATATCAGATTGTTAAGGCTTTACGCTTATCATGTTAATAAGAAATCACTTCATTCGTTTAAATGCTGCTATGCAACACCATGTTTCTGCCAAATTACATTAAACACGAAAATTGGCAAAAAATTGAAAAATTATGAATGCCAACATATCCAAATACATGTACACACCATAATGGTCATCTGAATAAGAAATGGTGTGTGGTAGTTGTACATTAAGGTGATTTACACCAATAAAAAGACTGGAAACACAATAAACATCAGAATATATCAGATTTGGAGAGATCTTATCATGTGTTGGGAGGTAATGATGCATCAGATCATAAAACTATAGATTCACACCTCACAAGCAGCTTTTTGTTCTGATTCGCGTAATACGGAAACGCTACCTTGACTTCTAATAATCAAACTTCTTGAAATTATGTTGTGCAATAACCAATTTGCCTCTGCCAGCAATGTTAATATGTAATTAACAGGATACACACTCAAGGTATCATTCTGCCACTCCATGGAACTGACCAAAAATACATTGATTGCAAGAACAATATTTAAAGATACCTACCATCCATTTCAGGACTCATTTCAAATCCTCATTTTTTGTCACAATAATTTTTCTAATTCTCAATTCACAGAAAGTTGATTCCAGTCTTCAAATTATGTCGTTGCAGTTATCGTATCGTATCAATTTATTGGAGGTATGGGAGAATATTTTTTTCATGTTTTTTTATAAAATCTGTTATCTTTGAGGAACACCCTGTCGGATAGTGGAGATTAACCTGGAGATTAACATCATATTTACCAATCAATATACCTTGTATATCATAATACATCTATGTAACATTATAATACATCTATGTAACATTATAATGCATTTATGTAACATTATAATAAATCTATGTAACATTATAATACATCTATGTAACATTATAATACATCTATGTAACATATTATGATACATCCATATTCTTTATAGTTCAAGTAAGTACCTCTAGTTTCTCTTTCTTATCGTGCTCTTGTTTGAGTTTCTTCTGTAGCTCCTCTTGTTGCTGCCTCATCTTAGACACAGCAAGCTGGAGATCGTTAATCTTCTCGTCAGTTCTCTCTGACATACTCGCTAACTTTACTGTCTCTTTCTGTTTACTCTGTAGGTTAGACAAACGTCTCTTAGCTGAGTCTATCTTCCTCTTATACTCTCTACAATATAACAAAACATGAATAACACTGACAGGAGTGAACAGTTCCCAATGATTTTCGCCAAAATTTAAGGATAGTTACATAATTATTATTAACCATGTTATTTGCTGAGCCATTTAATTCAGCAAAAAAAAAGATAAATTGCTGAAGTTCATCATACAACAAACCGAAGCAAAATAAATGACACCACAAACATGAACATACCCTTGCAGTTTTCTTTTACTGGAGATCTCCATCTTCTCTTTTGCCTCCAGACGCTGAAACTCTTTCTGTAGATCCTGTAACTCTCTGTTAGTCCTCAGCTTATCCTGAAACAAAAAATAAACAAATCAAACCAAAGTGAGGATCATAAATAATAATTATTTAACTCTTCAAACACATTATGCATTTTTCTTTCACAAACAATGAATGCTACAGAGAGAATTAGGTAAACACTTCAATGAATAAAGCTTGGCAGAATATTGCATCTGTACGAAAAATTGAAATGTACCTCTTCCAACTGTGATATTTTATCTTTATGCTGTTTCACTAATACTGCAGAGTCTTTTTCATTTTTCACTAACTGTCGTATTAATTGTTCTTTCATCCTGCAAAAGATACATAATTATTAGTCATATTCTGACTTTAATATACAATAATCATAAATCTAAATGCTTCATAAATCACTCGGCAGCATAAATATTGTGAAGAGTGCCCAAAACTGAAGTGGTTTGAACTCGTACTTGTCTATCTGAACGATGATTTGGCCAACATAAACACCTTTCTGTGCAGATCACACAATTGGTTTTGGAAGCTCTACATCAGAAATACAAATCTTCCAAGAGTATGATGAGGAGAGATGAATTATTTTTTTTGCACAATTAAAGCAATCAAAGACATAAAAATGTGAAAATTTGTCTTTATTTTGTGTTGAACTAACTGATTTGTAGAAACGAGAATTACATAGTGCCATGGTTACTTATCCTATAGACATTCCAGTAGAGTAAAACAATAGCCACGCAACCATGAGATGCTTCATAATGTACCCGTAGGTAGGAAGAGAGTAATAAATATCTTATCATTATTGCACAAGACACACATTTCTTTAATCCCTTATCACACCTTAGTGACTATCTTTAGATTTTCTCAGTTTTTACACAGACACCACCAGTGATATGACAACAGAGGTTCAAGGAACGAACTCTTCAATGAGTCAACTTCACTGCTTGTGAAAAATACTTCAGTAGTGGAACTACTGTTAATTTAGCAACCTAACGCATACCTTATGGCGATAGTCAAGTCTCGTAATCGACTGTTGAACTCTTGAGATTTGAGCTTAGCCTGCCTTATTTCCCGTTGGTGTTTGTCCATACTAATTCTGATGTCTTTCAAATCTCCATCATTATCTAGAATTCAGAGAGCATGCAATTCATTTCAGAGTAATATAGACTGGAATAACTTATAAAATACAATAAGCAAATACGTGTATTTGGTAAACTTGGTAAACACTGATACTATAAAAGTCATTGTATTACACATTACACGTCGTCGTATAGCTTACATACCTTCAGACTGCTGTCGTATGACTACTTCTCCGAATGACAGCGTACGGCGGTGTGCTCTGTCAGGTGAATTCTTCTTAGCAAGATTGCTATTAATAAATAACAAAAATATAAAGATGATAAAGTCATACCGATGAATTTATATTAACACTGCACAACAAATGTTGCATTTTGGAGAAAATCATAAACGTTCGTATGTTACCTTGAAAATAAAATAATACCTGAATGAATTGAGATTGTCACCACCAGCTAGCTCCAGATCCATGTCATCAGATTGAGGGAACGGTTGGTGTAACACTTCATCCTCATCATCTAATCTCTCAACTAATAGTTGGGACCTCGCTCTGAATCCCTGCATGTATCTCTCTAACGTGAACAAAGCTGGGCTAGTGTGTACTGGCCGATCCTACAAGCATAAACATGCATATTATAGATACATATATCCAAAGCAAAGTGAGCCAACAGAACACAATATATACGTGAATTAGTATCAATCCTGTTTTATACGAAGAAAAAAAATTCTATATTAATTTCCAGTCAGCCATTTAAGTCAGAGCAATGCTTAGTCAGTTTACCTCATAGTGATACACACTTTAGCACAGTAGCGGTACATGATATTTTGGCACATCATGGTTCTCTGCTCAGTCAGTAAAATAATGGTTTCCGTTGTTCAGTGAATCAATTTCATTCACACGTGTTAAACAGAACCTCGTGCCAATTCTCTCACAATTCATCATGCATTTGAGCTCAAAACTAGCATCTGTGCAAATGTACAAAAAGTGATTTATATTGAATGCATTATATCACTTGAATGGAAAATTGCATGCCCAATCCATGAGAAGAAAGGTTACGCAATGTTTAAAACCCCTTTGAGGAGTATATTTTCACACAAAGCAGCTTACCATTGGTTCAGCCAGACGATCTCCATGAGCTGGTACAGATTTTGCTCTTCTAGCGGAGCTAAATTCCTGGTCAGCGTGGTTCATAGAGTCAGCTAGCCCGTCACCATGAGCCCCGCCTACCTGCTCGATCTTAAGCTGCTGCTGGAGTAGGACCTCCTCTAGCTGTTGGCAGCGCTTACGAGACATATCTAATTCTGACACAAGACCCTGTCTGTCTGACAACTAATAAAATAACAACACACAAATATATTGAAATTTGCCCAGGTGAAACAACTTGCTATATTATGTCTGATAAGCAAGACAAGACACTAGGTTCAAAGAAAATATCAATAGTTTGCTGATCAGATATCAGGATTACCCATTACTGCAGTAAAAGTAAAACCGATAATCAGAAAGGTGTATTCAGCACTCACCATTTGAGCATTTTCTTTTTTGAGATCACTCAATTGTCTCGCTTTCTCATTGAAAATTTCTTCATCATTTTTCAACATCTCTGTATACTGAAAAGTAAATGAAATTTTTTCATTGCTAACCTTGCGACATTGTTGCTCACAGGTAAATCATCACGTATGAACAACTCATTTTTTCAATGTTTTTAGTCATAGGGAAGCAATTATTCCACATACTGGTACATAATCTTGAGTGAACATTTATTGCTACAATCATCATTATTGTATCATTCAGTCTCTGATACTCTTCAAGTAGATGCATCAGAGTTTGAGCTCCTCTTATTAATCATAGATAGTGAGATGAGATTTTTTTACCCACCCTGACAATTTCCTTCTTCAGCTCAGCCACTGTCTTACTGTCATCAGATATCGGAGGTAAAGCTATCGACATTTTCACCTAAA
>ERZ1740056.132-NODE-132-length-11444-cov-7.233910_pt1 | contig 11444 bp, 8 predicted proteins | sample MGYA00581746_ERZ1740056 | MGnify/ENA primary metagenome ERZ1740056 (study PRJEB43018, sample SAMN04849745) | marine metagenome | isolation source: floating plastic debris | place: Pacific Ocean | collected 2008-09-01 | study: EMG produced TPA metagenomics assembly...
ACTGACAGCAAAACTATTGTCAGTAAGATGTCAAAAGTATGGTCAAGCATGCGACATAAAGTGCCTGAAATTTCGACTTAAAGTTGGTTTATATTTATTAGAATTTGAACTTTTGAGCATTTCTACACTCTCTTTTGCATCTGTAATTAGCAAATCTATCATGGCGCATCATATTAATTTAAAAAAGTCTAGTTTTTGTTACATAACACATTTGCCGTGTCATTTCCGTGCTGTTTTATAAATAGTAACTGCAATTTGCTCAAGGTAGGGCGTTTGATACCAGGAACGGGGCAACCCTGGTGATTTTGCTGAATTGGTCACATCATTAACCCTTTTCAAAAAGGCTGCCGTAAGATTAAAATGTCCATTCTGGCTGATAAAATGTACAATGATGATAAATTGAGAAAAATGGCAAAATGTGGAAGGCTATTAATCCACAGTTTTTGGTAATTATAAAACTGTTGGATGTTTGGAATAGTGTGATTTTTAGAGCTATTAGTTAAATCAATATATCAGATTTTCTTCGTAATAATATCGACTTTAATGACAATATTAAAACTTAAATTAATTCACAGCAGTGAACTTCAAACAGATATATGTCGATTAAAGAGCATAGCATCCATCAAGCTTTACATTTTATACACCTAAAATTAAAGGCTTTTGGCAAGTCTTAAGATTACATCATTGAAGGTAAATTTCAATTAATGACAGCACTGAATTGTAAAAGAAGGGTGAATCTTGCGGTTGAATCGGTAGAATAGTGGAATCCGGACTAGAGAGTTTATGAGAATTTTGGATTACCAACTTGTCATATTGGAATTAGGTGGAAAACTATTTTATAGTAATTAATCCATAATTAATTGGTTGTGAAGATAACCTTAATTCAACCCTAGAATTGTTTGTGCTTAGTCTGACATGGCCTATTTAAAGTTGTTGCCAGTTTTATTCTAACAATAGCCTGCTATGTGACCAGAGGCCAACTTTTTACCACTTAATTTTTGAGAAACGATAACCAGTATTTAAAGATATTGGCGTATCGAACTGTAGGTTGATAATAATCTAGGTCTTTGAGATAGAGAAGTTAGCGCTGGAAGATATTTGCTGATGAAGAAGAAAAGTAACACGCCCTTGCAGATTAAAACTTCAAAATTGAATTGATGCCCATTAAGAATGTTACCTAATACTTCTATGAATTAGAAATAAGTGCTCAAACTACTACTCAGAGAGTAAATTTATATCCAAATCTCTGATAGGCAACTCAATTTATTTCCAAATAAATATTTTTAGATATTCATCATAACACATTTGAATTACAATACATTGAAACCAGGGCATTGTTCCAGGTTTTTATCCACAACAAAATGAGTTACAACCACGATAGTAACAATCACTGATTTGATTTAAATCAATGGTAATAATGATAGTACCAATTCTGTCATTTTTATAGCATTACGGAGCATTTTGGTAAGCTGTACAAACAGGACTTTGACAGTAAAGAGGAAGCCTTGAACGCTGCGGCAACACTTTCTGCCGAAGTGAAGAGCAGTCTGATAGAGAAGGGATCTAACTCCTCTCCAGCGCCGACCACACCACATTCCACAGCACAGAGCGCAACAACGGTGAAAACAGAACCAAGCGCCAACCTAACACCTGCCAAGCCTCCTTCTGGTATGTCTGAATGTATAGTCGATGGAATCGGACCACCAGGTTTAATGCCGGGAAATGAGGGTGACAGTTAGGAGTGTTAACCTATGCTTTCCACCCACCGATCCCACCAGGATCCTGTTATATTATAAACCTGCCTTCACTTCTCACCCCCGGTCAGGGATGTCACCCCTAAACAATTTGGCGGTACAAACGTAGTGTCACTCTCATTAATGGAAATGATGTGTCCTCTCCAAACAGCTAATGATAATGACAATTATTGTTGCGACTGATGAGCTTGAAATAAAATGGCACCTAGCTAGGTTCGTTTTTTGTCATTGAAAGTCAAACAGCTCAAAGTACCATATTCTGTGCATGAAGGTAGGCTTTAAAACCTGAGGCTATGTTAAAGTCAAAATATCCTGGTGACACTGGTTGATTAGAGGTTCAATTGTATGCTGTTGTTTCGATGCCATAAAATGCAGATTAATAGTTGACACTTACGGATACAGAGAAGTTTTATTATCTCATTTATAATAGCGAAGGAGTAAAAAGTAATCTAGATTTTCCATACATAATAATATCTTGTATAAAGAAACATATTAATAGTTGTTTGGTTTGATGACAAAAAAATTGGTATATAATAGCAATGTTCACAAAATATTTGTTTGTTCTCAGTGCCTACTATGAGCGGTGGAGCATTAGATCTACTCAACTACCCCTGGCTGGGAATGTTCCCATTTGGTATGCTGCCACCTAATGCCATGTTCAACCCAATGATGCCACAGATTCCTTCTAGCCTACCCACCAAGAGCCAACAGAACAACAACAGTTTGTCCAGTCCACCACTGATGACAAGCCCCAGTATGGACAGTGGCTCGATGCTGCAACGACAACACAGCGTGAACATGCAATCCAATAGTCAGAGTCAGGTAATTTGGGAAGGGTAATTTTCAAGTTCTGTATTTGAGCAGATCTTTCTCTGGAAGCCTGTTTTATGTATATTCAACTTTCAATTGTGGGATCTAACAAACCAAGGAAACATTAAAGGGTTCAAAGAACCCATTAAATTTGCAGTCATTGTGTGACCCTGTAACCTCATTCAAAACTTGTCGTATTCAAACTACCGAAGGATGGGTTTCTTAAACCAATTTTCTTTGGACCATGGTTCTGTGGATTTGCCTTGAATTACTTAATAATTTGGACTTGGATTTATGACATAACATGTATATTGGTGTGTAAGCAATGATCATGGACTCCTTGTTTGCAGATGGGTGGTGAGAAACGAGCCCGTACTCGTATCAGTGATGATCAGCTGAAAGTACTCAGGCAATACTTTGACATCAATAACTCTCCGAGTGAACAGGCTATAAATGAGATGGCAATGAAAACAAGCCTACCACCGAAAGTCATCAAACACTGGTTCAGAAATACTCTCTTCAAGGTACTGTAATGCTGCTTACTCCCAAATTTCTTAAGTACTGTTTCTATTCCAGATCACTTGACGTAGGCAAATTGTTGAAGACTGGCATCTTACAAAGATTTGTTCCTGATTCAGGCATACCTTCTTTTCATAAATGATTTGAACCCCTGATTAGTTTCCATGCTTTATCCTAAGAATGAAAGTAATTACATCGGTTACGCATTTTTGGGTAATGACCACTACTCGGGACTTACAAAAAGATTGGAATTTGATCTGATGCTAATTACATCTTAATTGATGTAGATTTTTATCTTGATGTTTTCCTTCTCTGAAAGTCTTTTGAGCATATCTGACTAATTACCTCACTGATTGCTTTAAAATGATTAACAACTCTGAGACTGGCGCTAATTGAATTCTAATTGGTTAAAAAAAGTTGGCTTCTGATCGGTGATTTTTAATTCCAAATGTTTGAGGGTGAAAATGAACCTGGGTGATCTTTTAAATTTGTAGCGGTCTTGATTAAATATGGAGGTCCCCTTACTCATTAATCTGTATAAAGTAGGATAGATCGACACATGTGCCACCACTACGCCTACCGCACTTGAGATGGGGTGTTATTGGAATGTGATGGCAATCATTTCCTCTTTTATGGTTATTTTCAGGAGAGGCAGAGAAATAAAGATTCACCTTATAACTTTAATAATCCGCCTCAAACAACACTAAATCTTGAAGAATATGAAAAGACTGGCCGAGTGCCAGAGAAGACAAGCCCTAAGTTTTCAACAGCGACATCGGAAAGTACAAGTCGGGAGTTGTCTACAAGTGCTTCTCATATACAGGATGAGGTATTCTCACCAATCAAAGACAAGCCTGCTTCTGAACCCGTCGCTGCTATCGCTGGGCAGGCAATGATCCCTGATATAAAACCATCAGTGGTAAGTTAACTCAGCTGTAAGTTTCCGTAATCCTTTTTAAATTTAGAAGTGGAAGCAATGATGCTGAGATAAAATCATGGAACAAGACTAATATTCTTTTGGCTAATTGCTACACTGCTTAATTGACCTAATAAGATTTATTTTGTCCTGTCCAGTACAGCGTTGATTCGCTTCGTTTTAACCAACCAAATCATAAGCTGAGCTTTCCCATGCTTCTACCTCTCTCTTGTGTGATTTTCTAATTACCCAAAGTTTTAGATAATTAATTTCAATAATTAGCTATAAATCAAACATGTTACGAAGTAATATGTTGCTTATTTCATTGCTTGCTGAATTTTGGTTTACCGAAAATCAATTGTTCACCGCTGTGAACTTGTTGTTGTACCGAATCCTTCTTTCAGCCTGACCAGGGACTCTACAGCGGGTCAAAAATCATGCCATGTGATTCACCTGATGTTCAATAGTAATTGAGATATGTAGACAGCTTTTCCTGCTCAATTAGCAGAAGGTCAAACCTGACCCTGAGACCACCTTGATCTTCTGATCATTATGTAAAGAGGTTGATGGCAACTTAATGTAGTACAATGTATAACACTTTCAAACTCTCTGGTTCTCTTTTAGCCTGAAGTTTCACCTGCTAAACAGGAGCCTGTGGAGGAAGCGCTGCCCCAGACACCCGTAGTAGTTAGCAGTAAGTCAGATGAGAGGAGTGTAGATAGTGAGCCTGAGTCACATACAGCGATTACCTACTCTGTATCTAACTACGGTGGAAGCGATGACGGTGACAATCCTATGATGTCTCCAAGCAGTCCTCAAGCCTCAATCAACAGTGACCACAACAATTCCAGTGTCTTCTCTAAGATATTCAGGTATGAACTTAGTTTTGTTCCATAGTATACTTGTACGTGACACCCAGTCTCTCTAGCTTTTCATTCCTCGCTTTTGGTTAGTGTCACACCTGCTTGATGTTGCGCTTTGCGAAAAGTAGTACACAGTAGCAACAGAATCTGTGTGTTTGGCATTGACAGTAAGTGCAGGAACTTATAGGGCTCGGTTAGCCTTGTCACGTGGCCCTCATTTTGGACGAACAAATATCAAAACAAAAAGGGACCACATGACAAGGCTAGGGAGGGGCAGGAGGAGTGGCTTTTGTTCCAATTTGAACCGAGGACCACAGTATATTACTATTGCTGTACTCTATAGTATATTCCACAAGCTCCTAGTAGTAGCTACTACTCAGTCAACCTGCTCTCATACTAATATTTGATTACAAATGAATGGATTTTTGAGCTAATTAACACTGTTTTAAAACATTTCATACAGAAAAATGTATCACAAATCCATTAAACTACAGTTTTCCACCTGCTCGATTGATAGCAGCTATTTTAAATTATTAAAAAGCCATGATGGTAGTTACCCAATAACTAATAGTTAGCGTACCATGTTTTATCTAAATTCGGAGCAAACATTTTTGTAAGTTTCACTTCCATATTCTCAAGCTATTTTCACTTCGATATTCTTGAGCCAGGTGTGGAGTGGATAAAGGGGAATCATCAGTAAATGTTTCAATAAATAATAAGTCAAAATTATTCTGAACCCAATTATAGAGTAAGACACTCGTTCATAGGAAATGATTATCATTAAGAGCTCCTGTTCTCTTATATTTAAGGGTAACTCCTTGCCAAATTATGTTCCGAATCATGCCATTGTCTGGTCTAATGAGCGGTTTCATTGAAAGACAGTAAAACAATAAACTATAAAAAATCAGTAATTAACATTGATTTCAAAAATTGAGCATTCACAATGATTTATAGATGAATATTGTATAGATATCAAAGTAAATAAAATCAGAAATATTTCTTGTGTATATGGTTGCCGAAAACGATTCATCAGGGATGAGGGCCAAAAATGAACATAATTAAAAAAAAACTGAAAACATGTAAGTAACGGGAAACAAACCTTTAATTTAAATGTTCCATGCTATCATATTTGATGTAACATCATAATGATGTTGCTTGACAATAAACGTATATATATTTCAATTCTTTCAGCAATTTTGTATGTTCCCATTCTGAATGGTTTCCTAATTCGTCTTAATAAATAAAAAATTAAACATTTATTTGACAGATGGCCCAGTCACTGGCTTGAAGAGTTTTATTTGGCCTCTAAAAATTATGGTTTGGCCTCCCAGAAATATAGCTGGAGCCTTACACCCAACAAACCCTTGTAGTATGTCAAAAAATTGAAAATTCCCTTATGACAGAAAATCGCACTACGATAACAACAATTGACACTGTGTCAGGCAAATTTGTTCAAAAACAATTTCGGATGCCATAGTGTGTAAGCTTATGCAACCTCTTGGTCGAGAATGAGGATTGGCCTTTATGGATATTCGTCATTAGGCCCTAAAAGGGGTTGACAGATGGGTTTACAATAGCCATGTCAGCTGGACAGATTTAGAGCATGACCTTCCGGCTTTCTAATTGACTGCCGTTCGACAAATATGCTTGGCTAAGAAAATGGAAGATGTTTTGTTAAATCAGTCACCGTTGCCTGTCAATGACCGCTCTAGTCGATATACAGCTATACACTTTTTCTGCTGAAAATTAGTTTTTGTTTTGATATAACTCATAGTGAAGTTGTCTCCCTTTCTATATTTTACAGCAGCAGTTCGGGCAGCAAGAGAGCGAATCGTACTCGATTCTCTGACTATCAGGTCAAGACGCTCAACGATTACTTTGAACAGAACGCCTACCCTAAAGATGAAGAGCTGGAACTTTTATCCAGACGTCTGCAACTGCCAAATAGGGTCATTGTTGTCTGGTTCCAAAATAACAGGCAGAAAGCAAGAAAGGTTAGTGTACGGACTATGTGGAGCTCGTATTGTATAATTATCTCTGATGAGACCCGGCCAAAATGGCTTCTTAAGATGATAAATTATTGGATTCGAATTATCTGAATTTCTTGATTTCCAAGAAAAAAATGTTGACCAAACTGTCGATTGTTTTTCGTAATACAAATAGTGGTGTGTAGTTGCGGCCAAAAAGAATAAATAAATGTTTTCAAGTCAATAGTCTTAGACACTGACAACTGACAATACTAAGTGACAATACTGATTGTCAATGACAATCAAAATTAATCTTTTGTCACCTTTTGGTTACACTGGTATTATAATGGTGTTGCAAGACACCATTTTACACAGTCAGGTTTCATTTATTTCTGTGCCCATTCCCTATCAGAAAACTATTAACCAGTCCTTGTAGTACATCTTTCTCGGCTGATGTGCTACGCCATTTTAGTGTCTTTGACTACACCCATGATGTATCAGCTTACTTCAAAGCCGTTCATTGTCTGCCAAATTAATTAACTGTGTAGTTTTCCACACAGTAGATTAACCAAAGGGCCGCCATACGCTCTGGTTGGGGATTAACCAAAAAAGGTTAATCAACTTTCCTCGTTAGCGCTTTAATTGACATCAAGGTGAATTATTATGATGATGGGTTGTGTTGTGTAATTTACAGAATTATGAGAACAGCCCTTCGGTTACCACAGAAAGTAGTGCGGCCGCAGCGGCGAATCCTGCACCTAAAACAACTTCTTATCCATGTAAGAAATGTGGAGTTGTCTTCACAGGCTATTATGAGCTGGTAAAACATCAGAAGCGCGTCTGTATGAAAAACAATATCGTTCCTCTACCATTTGGAAATCAGGTTAGTGTGTGGCTGGCTCGGGTACTTCATTTACAAAATGTGTTGTCGTTTGTCAAAATTATCAGTAAAATGAGTACTGTTAGGGTGCAGTATAGGATGTACTTGTATGAAGCAATGTCTGTATATTGCAAACATGATAATTTTGAAAATAATGGAAGTTGCAAGCCAATTTTTGAATATTAATGAAAAATGTAAGCCCATTTGATATGATGAGAATTATGAAACAATATCGCATTGTTGGCATGTATACTAGTACCCTACCTACATAGGACCTTTTCGTAAAAAATTAAAAATCTGTGACAAATTGTGTGGTTGCTGTGAATGGGCAGCTGTATAATATGGGTGTTGATGTATACTTATCTGCATGACTATTTTGTAGTTGATCATATAATATTGTGTAATAATCAGTTTTTTGATTAGTCACCGCTTGCAGTACAATTCTGTCAGCTTAATTTATGTCATTTGTTTTTAGGACAGCGCGGCTCCTAGTTCAGCACACAAAGACAGAAACGGCAAGCGCTTCTCTCTCACAGACAGCTCCTCATCTGATAAGATGTCAGACATGGTGAAACAAGCCGCAGCCTCCAAACCCGGTCAGTATACTGAATCCTGTCTATCTCCTTCTACAAGTGGTGCGGGGAATTTAGAGGTTGAGGAAGAAGCGTTGTATGAATTGGAAAACAGTCAGGGGAAACAACTTCCTTTACAGGAGTTGTCCCTCGTGTCAGCAATGCTGAAATTAATTAACCATAACACTAATCATGAACATTTGAATGGCAACAAGCCGACAGACTTCTCTGCTCAAAAGGAGAACATTCCAGAATCATCCACATCAGTGCATTCCATTTTTACATTGGCATCATCATCGTCCAGTCAAACAGATCAACAAACTGTCAACTCCTCTTGTCAAGCGCCAGACAACTCCAGTCAAAAGCAGAACATTCCGGAACGCTACAGTCAGCATCAACTAACCATTATATCCCTTCTTACACACATTCTATCCAAGTATTTTAGCAGCTCTCAGTCATCGAATGGGGAGACAACTCAAGATGATGTGGCCGCTGCGCAACAGACAAATGATATTGAAAGCAATGGTACAATGCTTGTCGTGTGATGTGAATGTTATGTTTTAATGATTTCATGATGTTTGATATCGTTTCAATAATTGTGAGCATGTAACCCTCATTAATAGCATAAGATGTGCACCAACATCACGCTACTGCTTGTTTGCCACTTTGAATTATTAGCTTCTTTGATCGAGTTGGATGTTGTCGGAGTTGTCTGATATTTCAGAAGAGTTGGAGTTTTGATGCTTTGTAACCACTAAAATAATAGCCTTATTTTTGAGTGATTTGCTTATAGTTTACCATTATCATTCATGTCAGTTCTACTGCGATGTTGTGTTAGTACCCCACCAGAAGTCAAGGTTGATTCCACCCATAAAATGTTCCGAGTTCATCGGTGTATACAGTGGTATTGGCATGATGTTGTATTCCATGTATGCACTTTGCCATTCAACCATAAATGAGTACATGTGCTTCATGACATGCATAACACAACCGCCTTATTTTTTTATTTAGGCCTTTTATCGCCTCCTGTTCCAAACCCGCTACAGTCTGCAGCCTCCATGAAGGATACAACTCCCGCAGTGCCACCTCCAGACCTGTCGGCTATGATGTCATACGCCGCTGCCAACCCCAACTTCAACCTCAACTCTCTCTTCATGAATCCGTTTATGCCGATTCCAGGCATGTTAGGGGCTCCTACTGCTGCCCCGAGTGTGACAGCTCCCATGCAAAATATGATGAAGGAGTTCTATGACCTGAAAAAAATGCAGGGTGAGATTTGATTACTTATCCACCTTTATGTGCCATTAGCATATGATGAATTTTGGTATCTCAACCCTTTATTTTGTAATATTTTTGCTCCCGTGACAGTTTTTTCTGCTCCTAAACCGTATTTAACATATACTTTTGCTTTACAGATGACGTACAGAAGATGAGCTCAACCTCAATGAAGCCTGGCCCGAAATCATCAACTCCAGACCTCAAACCACCCTCTGCTGGTGACAAGAGACCAGCACCTCACGAGTTTGACCAATCAATGTCAGCAGCAGGCAATGTCTCCGCCATCGGCCATAAGGTAATAAAACAAACCTCCATTGATGAACCATTTCACCATAAGTTGTCAGCAGCGTCCAGTTATGGCGATGAGGAAGGTAATAATAGTCTATATGGCGGCAGCGACACTGGTGACGATCTCGAGTCATCCTCTGGCAGCAGGATTCGAACACTGAGCGGAGGTCAGAACAATTCTCCTGTCAGCACCACGTCATCAAGTCTCCACAACTCTCAGCAGATGAAGAGATTCCGTACTAACTTAACAAACCTACAGATACATGTCATGAAGCATACCTTTAGTGACTATAAAACTCCAACAATGGCTGAGTGCGAGATGCTTGGCAATTTTATCGGACTGCAAAAGAGAGTGGTGCAAGTGTGGTTCCAAAACCAGCGCGCAAAAGAGAAAAAGCACAAACAAAACGCTGGATTGCCCACAACTGATGATGAGTCGCATAGTACAGAGTGTCAGCACTGCCATGTCACTTACTCTCACCAGCTGTCAATTCAGGAGCACCTGTTTACTCCTCGACACATAACTCAGATCAGGCAGCTGTTCCACGGTAAACTGACTGAAGCAGATAGAGCAGCCATGAGACAGCAGGCTGAGGTGAGAAAACACTGCCATCACAGTTATATGGTGTTTGTTTTGATTCTTTACCTGCTTTGTAATGGAGTTGTACTACTAGCTAGAGTACATTTCTGAAATCACGAGCCTGCCTGCCTTTAATCTCCATCTGTCTGCCTGCCTGCTTGAGCGATTAACTTGCGCTTTTTATTTGCTACTCTGTTTCATTATGGGTCTATGGATCATTTCTGATAAGCCAAACCTGAATTGGGGTTAAAAAAAAGAGCAAAGTTTGAAACTTGCTGTGTGTGTCAATGTGAATTGCTCCCTGAAAGAGATATTTTGGTAATGGTTTGTGCACTAATCTCAATTTGTGTTTGGCTTGTCACTTTCATTTTTATATAAGTATGCTGCACTAACAATGATTTTGTGTAGTTCTGTGGCACACCTCTCATTACTGTTGTGGGCATGATGTGTTTCACCGCATGGTTAATAATAAAGTTTCTATTTTTAAGTGGTTTGTGGTGTATTTTTCTATCTGTTGTGGTGTAGTTTCCATAATGATTGAATGTTTTGAAGAGTTGTCCACTCTTTTTTTGTGATTGTGGCTGATGGTCTTTTTATGCTTACCAATTATGCTCTGTACTTATCACGCAATCAAACAAGCTCTCTAATGCACTAGATTTAAGGTTTATGGCTTGCGCTTTGTTGATTTATTATTTCAATCTACCTCTTTCCCATTGTAGCATGGGTAGTTCTGGACTGCTCATGTATCCGTGTATCTCATTTATAAATGTTTTACTGACTCGTGCTCACCAACAGTGACTATTTCAATGTGTACTATGTATACAATGCTGTTGTAATTCACCTCATTATATGTTGCCTGCTGTCATGAACTATCTTACTTTTGTCGTCATCTGAGCTTTTAGCAATGTACTATTTACAGCATCAATTGCGTGCTTAACGCCAATCTCATGACATCATATCTATGCTCATTTATTAAACTGTTCAGTCTGTTCTCAATTGTCAGGTGCGAACCCCGCA
>ERZ1740056.133-NODE-133-length-11427-cov-8.812786_pt1 | contig 11427 bp, 16 predicted proteins | sample MGYA00581746_ERZ1740056 | MGnify/ENA primary metagenome ERZ1740056 (study PRJEB43018, sample SAMN04849745) | marine metagenome | isolation source: floating plastic debris | place: Pacific Ocean | collected 2008-09-01 | study: EMG produced TPA metagenomics assembly...
AAAAAAAACTGCGGAATTTAACAAAAAGCTTCTAATTACATCTGATGGAAATCACAATGAAAAATAAGAAACAATAGGCAGAGCCATGAGTTAGTTGGGCTTAATGCACACTTAAGTTCCAAAACAGAGCTTGAGTTAAATGGATTTAACACATTATAAATAGTGAACCACATATCACCTGTTCCATATTATTTGATGAGAAAAAAATGTTCCCAGTTTAAAGATGCACATTTACAGCTCTTGTTCATTCGATGTCTCAGATTGAAACTATGCCGTAGTCCTCATTTTAATGATTGTCGAGAAGGCTGTGATGAGACCTTGAAATCATCAAAATTGGTGCATGTGTAGTCTATGTATACCGTCACCTTACCTACTCACCATAATTTAAAATTTGAGCCAAAATTTACCCTTGAGAAATGTTCCATTTTTGAGATATTAAGCAAAACACATACGGGACAGGTTACACAATAGCACAAATAGCTATTATTTGTGAGCCATATTCTACAGTTATCAGATACACTAGGTATATGAGTTATTACGAGTCATTGTTCCATTTGGGTTCCCCGACCTATGCACTACACCACAACAAACAACGAGCTGAATGAACGTATTACACAAACCTTATGTTGTTGTAGATGTTTGGCAGGTCCTACTCCAGACAGCATGAGAAGATGAGGGGAGTTATACACTCCTGCGGATAGCAATACTTCCAGTAGAGAGTTAACTGTATACACGTGTCCGTTTCTGCTAAACTCAACACCAACTGCTACATTGCCATCAAATAAGATCTGAAAGTGTAAATAAATTTACAATTACACACAAAGGCATTGGCATATTTAGAGAAATCCCGAACCTTTTAACTGAAAATGTGTCTTTTCAAACATCGCGATCGAAATTTGTGAAAATGCTATTATAATTTACTCAGCAGTGCTTTGGTGATACTTGATACGATAAACAAAGTGTAAACCAACCTTGTATTGCTATGCTATTATAATTTATTCAGCACACTTTTCGGTGAAAAGGTTCATGATTAGTCTAATTATGATAGCCGATAATTTCTGTAATTTTTTGGGACGGACCTAATATAACCGGAAAACAGAAGTCAACGGTGTGACGCGTAAGAAGATCAGAAATTTCAATTATAGACCGGGACCACGGATCATAAATAAAAACTCGCAATAAATCAGAATCGGTATTTTTTGATTAATTTTTTTGTTATTCTATACAAGCGTCACGCCACTGCAAGCAATATCTTTATATAATAATTAAATCGGGATTAGAAAATTGTAAAGACTTATGTGATCAATGCTTTGAGTGTTAGGGATGATTGTTACTTACTCTTTTGACATGAGCGTGAGTGACGATATGAAGGTTCTCTCTGTACCTTACAGGTTGTATATAAGCATCAACAGCACTGAACCTTTTGCCGTTATGAGCCATCGACTGCGTGTATGCCGTACCTGCTAAACAGTTGAGACTTTGGTAGGGACGGATAAACCATCATAAATAAAAAAATGATTTATGACATACTACAGTTACAATGTAAGATTAATGGTAATACCTTATTCACACTGATAGTTGTATCTTCAAAATGAAAACACATGTACCAACTTCTCACAACAAAAATAGTTTTTCAACCACGTCTGTTTAATTTGGCGTTCTGAAGATTGATGGACGGAAGCGGGATGAAGGCAGCCTACCTGTAAGACACGTTTATGATCACACTACCTTCAATACGAGTAAATGCTATAATAATGTAGCAGTAAATTTGTACATACCACTTACCAAACATGTTTTTTTGTTGATTATAGTTTAAAGAAACATTGACCCCTAGCTCTTGTGATGCGTTCATAAGGTATCGATTAATGGTATGGTAAGGTGTGTCAATAGTGATATGCATCGGTCCATCTTCTCCAAATAATTCACCTGCATCAACACAGAGCATACATACATGTACATACTGAAATATATGCAAACTATTTTATATCCTAGCATGAAGAAATTAAAAATACACCAATTAATTCCCGCATCAGTTAGTGTTTGATGTGGATTGAATGTCCATGCTTGTGTCATGAACGAAGACCTAGACAGAGTAGGAAAGTATGAAAAATGTTTGGGGGATGGCAAATAATCATATTTTAACACTCTCAGTGTATTCAATGTCCAGACTTCAAGGACCTATAGAGAGTGCAGCGCATAATAACACCCCAGTTGCAACAACTGATGTATTTCCTTTCTCAGTCTAACATTCAGGCCCTTCAGGACAAAATAATATATGAACCTGAACCTGCAGATGCTTTCTGAAGATCTTTCCTTACCTCTTGGGATATTCTTTGCATTTTCTAGTTTCTTGAAATATGGTTCTACATATCGCCATGACCATTGCAAAGCACCAAGAGTTTCCCATGTGTTGTAATCTTCAGGAGACCCTCGTGCATACATCATCATGTTGATCGCACTCGAACCACCCAGGATCTTTCCATGCGGATGCGACACACGCTTTAATACATAAAGATTCAAAGAAATAAGCCAGGAGCAAAGGTAAGGAAGGTATGGCCTGCGATTGACCAACACATCACATTATGGGAAATAAAAAGGTGAGCATTTCTATAGATAATGTTAGCTGTTACTTGACTTACCGAATCCTTAAATCCTCTGGACACACCAAAGCTCTGGGGTTCACTCAGATCTCTCCAATACATAAATGATGACAGAAAGTTACCCGGTGCTGCTAATGGTATATCCATCATGGCGGCTCCATCAGCGTAATCACCTCCAGCCTCCAATAGTAATACACTCATATTAGGGTTAGCTGAGAGTCGATTCGCTAAGACGCATCCAGCAGTGCCACCTCCAACTGTTAACACAAGAACAGATTTTACTCTTCTAATGTAGCACATGCTGCCACTATACAATACAATGTGCAGTAAATGGCCATGCAATACAATTTACAGTAAATGCCATAAAATAAATAATGATAATGTTATTTATACAAGTGAGACGAAAGAAGACACAATGGTTTGCTTTACCTTCCTGAATCGATTCCAATTAAAGCTACTCACTAATTATGAAGTGATATTGAGAGTTCCATGTACTGCGGCTGTAACTGTTTCTTATCCTCTGGATCCATATCGCACAGAAAACCACAATCACCACACTAAATAATAAAGTCTTGTATGCACCACCCGCAGCGTACATACTCATCATCAAAAGAACTGTAGCGAATTGACTAACACGCAGGCCGGTTACGTTCAGGAAAACACCCACCGGTCAATGTCTCCTCCACCTGAGCCGATCATTACAGATCAATGATAGAGTTTCTCTGCCTATATAAATGTACGTTACACCTGTGGATGGGTGTAGCTGATGATATTATAGCACCCCCATGAGACTCCATAAATAGCCATACGGCTTATACAAGTTGATGCTAGTAGCCACTCACACCTCAACTCACACCTTGATAATTATTATACATAACAAACACATGTTACAGATAAAAGTTTGTCATTAATAGTGAATTGTTATGAAACATTCCTGCGAATAAATCACTAACCAAATCCAATAGCGATTTGCTTCAGTGAATATAAGAAAAATATAACATGGCTAAACTTTGGGAAGACGCATGTCTTCTGTTTGTTCTGATGAGCGGCAAAAATAGTAAACAAAGTATCTAGTTTCTGGGAAAAATTGCAAAACATTGTCTTGTTGTTTTAAAGCAACCGAAGAACAATTTTTCCAGGCATAATTAGCATTCTATAGCATACAACCACCCACACGCATGGCAATAACAGTGAATTCTGCTAACCATCGTCACTGCAAGTACTACTGCTAGGCACAAGGAGTTACAGGGAACCCCGCAGAGAACTTTTTGGTCCATAACATCTACAATTTTGGTAAATGCATGTATACATGTATATGGCTGTGTATTCCCATGACGTCTTATGCTGACAATGAGTTTCCTTATTGTAGTCAATGTAAGTTCAAGTACATTGTATGAGAATACATCATAAACAATGCTATCAGGTACAGAGCATCAAGTAGTGGCCATACACAACAGAACTTCACCTTGTATAAATAACATTATTGATCTTACCACAGTATCAATTACTCCACTGTTGGTGTGAATAACGCTGATGATATACTGCTGATTGACAGCTTTCCAATCACCACCACTAAAGACAAAAGCTGTGTTTATGTGCGTGTTTATTTTATAGGGTTTTAATACATTGTTTCATCAAGTGAAGTGGAAGTATTAAGGAAGAAAATAATGAAATTAATGTGGTATATATTAACTACAATAATGATATATATGGGGTTTTGGAAAATTTAAAGCAACAGTTTGAAATAAACCATAATCCCGCCTTCAGACTGCGTCAACTTAAATTCTCTGTGTTATAGTTAGCAGTGCATTTGTAATAATAATAGTATGTGTAATAATATTTCGGTCAAATAAAGCTTTAAACAATAGTAAAATTCGCTGGTGTGGTTAGTTAGCTGGACAGTTCAATCTCAGCATGAATATTTTAGAATCTCATCCTAAGATAAAATTTATTATTTGTATTGCCTTGTCCAGCTATCTAACCATACCAGCGAATTTTGCTAATAACAACAACCAGGATAATAACAACCAGCGGTTTAAAATAAAGGAGCTTAGTTTGAATCGGTGCGTAAGACAAAAAAGGGGCTACCAAAATAATATTCCAAATATAGCATCTAAAACTAAACAATATTATTGGGAATAAAAATCCACAACAGGAGCATAAGGCCACTCAATTGATCATCACAGTACTGTAATCTCAATAATAATCTCAGTAAAAGTTGACTGTTGGACAGTACACAAAACCTGTAACGGTAATACATCATTTACAGCAAATCATTAAGACCCTGCTGTCGTCAAACTACAGTGATTGCTTTGAGTTTGAGATATAGAATGGCTTAGCTAGCACCCTCCTCCTTAGTCTCATACTGCTTTCTGAAGCAGTCACCAACCGGGAAGAAATCCCAGCATCTGTTATTGTACATCTCCCATACATAAGTCTCCTGTCCTGTGTATTCTGTATCAGGCTTGTTGATCAAGTGCATCAAGAAGAACCTGCACATAAGACACACACAATATATGATGTACTTACACCGATGATGTGCTCTATATAACAATGGACTGAGTTCAGCAACAACTTTGTTTTAAAGCTTACAAGGTTTAAACATCACACAAGTCCAAATCTGAAAAAAAAACGCACATGAAAATTCTCGGTATTTGTCCATAGAGTATATATAAACAAAAGAGTAATTATGTAACTTACATATAGTTGGCAAAGTTATGTTCTTTCATAACATGCTGTTCAAATCCATGAGGCTGTTCATCAAAGTAATCTTTACCGATTCCACAAATAAAGCAGCTTGACTCCATGTCTTCTTTGACCTGCTCTAACTGACTTCTCAATTCACCAAAAGCATCGATAATCAAACCTGAAGACACATACATATGCGCATAACGTTCAAAATTATGTTGCCAATCATTAGGTTTTGAAAAATGAGTATCACATTAATAACATTCAAGGACACAAAGTTTTTCACCTACCGACGTTATATGAATGTAGATAATAACAATATAGTATAATAGTTATCAACCGTTGGTTATTAGTGATATTATATGATTATAGGCCCATTATATATCATGATATGATTATAAAGGAAATGAAATGAATGCCACTCACCCTGAATGATAGCCAGCAAAATGACAATGACAAAGAAGAAGAATGTGATATCAAACAGAATCCTGGCTACTTCATATGGATCACCGTCAGCTGATTCTATCTCATCACCGATACCCCCTCCTGCTCGCACTCCAGTATGAAGGTGGAACACAAAGCACTACAAATAAATTTCACAAGTACATGTTGGAGTACATTTTCATATTGGCACCGGGTTGCGCAAAGGAAATATGGCCGAGAGCAGGCTAAAAAGCTGTAAATTCAAAGAAATTCAAGTTGACACTAAGGGCATAAGAATTTTGCCTATTATGACAAGCAGTTTTGACATATGGGTCATGTGGACAGCTAAAGCGCACAAGAATCGGCACAATACTGACCACTGGAGGCACGTTTTTTACCCGCCTACAAATTGAAAAGTCCTACGCATCCATCCTCACAAGATCACCTATGAGACACCTCACATAGTATCATAGAGAGTTAATTGTTGATCAGACTAATGGCCGCAGACCCATGATTAATGTACGGTAATGTTAAAATATTTTCCGGCTTTGCATTAGAGTAGGCTGAGAAAGCCAGTCCGAATACTGTCAAGAAAAGACAATTCAGATCACATTACAGTCATATCATCAGAAAATTAATTCAAGCAAGCTGACACAGCTTCAGATCATAAAATCCCCGTTTTGTTTGCGATGTTGCATCAGAGGTATATTAGATTTTTGATTTTAGGGGCTTGAATTTGTTTTAAAGCATGTTCTTGAAGATGATAGACTCAGAATTTGAATTACAAAATTTATGATTACAATGCTATTATTTATAGTTCGAATCATATTTGGAGCAGAAAATTAATCTTTTTGGGCCAAGAACATGATGTTCGTGTATTGAAATGGATGCATTGGGTCCAATTGCTTCTGACTCCTCTGTAGAGTATTCGGGGATTGAACTATAAACTCTAGCATGTTCCAGTGTATAATGGATTTAAAATCGTATTAGGCCATACTTACTGTGAGCAGGTCATTACACTTGAACTGCGGGTCTTCACCTTCCTCCCCTTCCTGTGCATAGAACTTTCTGAAGAAGTTGAAGGCTATGACAGAGTAGATGTATACAACCACAGAGGTCAGCATTACCGTCAGAATAAGCTGTTTTCCATTGTGTGTTACAGACTACAAATATAATTAATGATAACAAATAGTTATAATACATATGTACACTGTACAGTTATATGTGTATTTATTAGTCATATCACACCGCAAGACATTAAAAACATGCTGGATAAAGTCCAATAAACTTACAAATCTGTACCAAAGGTCACACTGATCATCCAAATGTTAATCTTTACAATCATATATGATTGAAACAAAAAAACACAACATGAAACTAAACAACTGTAAACTCATACAGTTACATGAGCTACAAAGTATAACTAGCAGCAGCCATTACCTGTAAGATTGTTCCAAGAGTTTTAATGCTGAAGGCGACATCCATGAGATGAGCAGCAAAGAAGAAGTGATTGTAGTTACCGATAAGACTGAACACCAGATATGACGTCAGGTACAGAAAATCCTGCAGCGGTTGAACAGAGATATATTATACATAAAACACACCATCATACACAGAGGCAAAGCACTGTACACTGTACTTAATTCCAATCAATGGATGACTCACACCTACAATGTACGTCCATTCAAATTTCTCTACTAGGTCAGCAATATATAGCAAATATGGCATCTATAGCTAGGATTACTACATATACACGATACTTACGTTGTCAGACAGGATGACTCCCCACTTCCAGATCTCATATTTCCAGTCGACATCAGATAAGAATGCAGGAAGGATGCCACCGCTACTCTTCTTAACTTCCGGCTCAAACCTGGCCTTACCTCCAGCAGACTTCTCTATAGCTAACAGAGTGTTAATCTCCTCAGGGTCAAACTGCTCACAATACTTTGATTTCACCTACAACATATCACAAACCATTCATCCTGAACTTAGATGTAACTCTTGTCAAATGGGGCATGTTAATGGTCAAAGTTGCCTTCTCATCATTTTCCAATATCAACCAATCAACTTGCAGTACTCTCGACTGAGTGATGAACAGCCAATCAAATTTGACTAAGCATCATTGGGAATTTACATTACAGAGGAAGATAATTCCAAAATTAACATACCCTATTACATGTACTTGTCAGCAGTGCCTGACATATAATTGAAATAAATATAATCATTTCATATGACTGCTTCGAATAATGATAAAATACCGTTGGTTGACTTTTCCATACCTTTTTCTTGACAAACTTGTCCCAGTAATAAGCAGGGAACGAATGAGTGCTGAGCACAAGCCTGTCCCATCTAAGCCCCAGTTCATCGCCACCAGGCTCTTCAGCTATCCACATTCCCTCAAACTCCAGTTTACGTGCTATTGATTTCTCTCTCTTGAAGATTACCAGCGGTACCTGGAAGAACAACCATCACTGATGTCTGGGTACATGCAAATCCAGCCACCGCATACATTTAACACAGGCTGACTGCCCTGCATGCTCATAATCACAGTTAATAATTTTCTCCCATGGAGAGTCGAACATCGTCATATTTCAATAATGAGCGTGACCAGCCAAGGGGAAAGTTGCTCGCAACTTCACCAAACAAAATAATAGTACCACAGCTCTTCTCATAGCTATTTTCTTGAAGAACAAGAGAACATAACCCCAGGCAATTCATGCAGAAAATCACCATCTATAATGTAGCTCAAAATATGAGCAGGTATGACTTTCAATATGATTCAGGCATTACGAAGGGCGTAAGCACTAATATAATACAAGTTTAAGTAGATTTATGTTTACCTTGAGACAGTAGTAAGCGATAAGCATACTGAGCGATGTAAGGCTGTGTATGATAGCTAACAGTTTAAGTGATATCTCTAGATAAGTATCTCCTTCCTCCATAGCAATCATCTCCTCTACTTCACATTCCTCACCGGCTCCTGTAACATCAGCTGCCTCTGCTGCTGATTCCATCATAGCTGCAGCTTCCTCATCTGATACCTCTACCATCATCGTCGTCACCTACACCACATAACATATAACAACATCGTATATACATATCACATATACGTACAACACAGTTAGTATAATCACCCGCACTCAAAATAATCTCAATTTGAATGTAGCCAGCAAGAACTATTCCATTGAGCCACGTTTACTCAAGCACAAACAATTTTTTTCTATTATCTGTAAGGTGGAGAAAATTGCTTACTGGTGCTGGTAATCTTCAGCCTGCTTTTGTTAAATACTTAATGATATAGCTGCAGAACTTCCTACCCTATAGAACAGCAACAGGAAGTTTATCATGAATGCCATGACAAGAGCGGCTATCTTGAAGTTGTAGAAGTTTCTAGCAAACAGACTGATAGTATATTTTCCCCAGTCAAATCCAGCGGTGTCATATGGCGGAGCATCCTCATCCGACTCTGAAGTTTGTGGCTGTGTAGGTGGTATTCCTGGATCGCCATCACTCCCCATCTGCCCCTGTGGAGCATGCTGCATAGATGTCGCTTGTGCCTATTGAATATCAAGTATATATCTGGTGGTTAGTCATGATGGATAAAACGCTGTAATAGCTACTGTTTTATGATCAGTTAGAAGCTGAATATACCAGCATACAATGTATCTGTGAATTGTATGAGTTAGGCCTGCTCAAGTTTCAACTTCCCTATATGTAGCTTAACTGAGGTTCTCAAACCATTTATGTGAAATCAAAATCCCAAGCAATTAATTTAGGCCTACATTAAGTTAAGTATAAGTACAGACCTGCTCAGTGGTAGCAGCAGCAGCAGCAGCAGCAGCAGTGGAAGTAGAAGTGATAGATTCCTCACCACTTACACTGGCAGTAGTAGTAGTAGTATTTTCAGTAGTATCAGATGTAGATGTCGGTGTATTATCACCTACTATCATCCCTGTATCATTACTACTGCTGTCTCCTGCTGGAGCACCTGACCCGCTAGCAGCTGATGTAATGCCATCTATGTTACAACAGAATGTCTCATATAATATACTGTTTATTCATAATTATACAGTAAATACTGTTGATCGATTATTACTATGCATGTCATGTTCGTATTTTTGGATTGAATATATGAGTACCAGCTTCCAACGAGACAATCCAGCCAGATTATGAGAAGCATTTTCAGGCATAGGGCTGATCTCAGAAATGATTGTATTTCTAACTAAACTCGCTGTTCAGCCCTCGCCCTTGTACAAAAGTAATGGGGATAAACCAAGAAGGCAGCTTCTTGATTGGATGACTTGGAGTTACTCATGTATTGGGTCCAGCTCTATGGTCATGTAGGTAGATGGAGAACATTATAAACCTGTACCGATGCAGATATTGATTGTTAGATCTATGAATAATAAATTGAAGATAAATAGATCTGTCAAACTACCTGTGCTCAATGTACTGGTAGACATGACACTACCCTGCACTTGAGGGATATTGTCTGTCGACTGTGTGTTTGTGTTGAACGATTCAGGAGGAGGAAGACAGTGTATCCGCTCATAAATGATATGTGTACGAGGCTCTCCCATCATCATCGCTAATATCCACTTACAGAATGTCCTGAAATAGGCAGCCACAAATAAACATCATGTTTGGGAATTAAGATACAACAATATTTAAGTTTTCCATGCAACCTTTGAGCCCCTTTACCGTTTCATAGGAAATGCACCTGATTTTACAGGCATATAAGATATATGGATTCTTTATACATTCAATACCAAAAACGCAAGTGTATGATGGAGCAACTCGCTCAAAACAATATATTGTTGAAATTTTTTCCTCACACCCAACATAAAATCAACAGGCTACACTGATGATTGTATTGGTGAATAAGACTCTCTCCTGGCCCAAGGCATACCAATCTTTTACAATTTATTATATGAACTCCAGCAAAAAACAATGATTTTGGATTGACTTCCACTGAAGAATATCAGTAAACATATGAGAGTTAACTCAGCAGTTATCCCACTTCAGTAGAAAAGCAGAAACACCCGAAATTGGACCAATTCTACAGTGTCCATAACGTTTGCTGATCATTAGAATTTGTGCGTAAGATTCTTAGGTACATTTGGTCAAAATATGATATATTGGCGGCTAATGACAGAGTAATGAGCGACTTTTTAGTAATCCCTCCAATGTAAATATTTTCTTTCTGTGATCCAAAATCATAATTAAATATGACCCAAAAATCGCTTTAACAACCCAGTGGGACAGGCCCACGTATCTAAAAATCAATTTGTAACGATTGTTAGATTCAAAAACAAAACATTGTAGCGCTGGAAAAAATTGAAAGTGGTCATCTCACAATATAAGATCAAAATAATCTCAAATTGTTGAATATTACACTTACACAATAAATGATAGAACAGCTTTGCAGATGAACACCACTGCTTTCTTGCCCAGTCCTAGTGAAGCCATGACAATCTGTAGGAATGTCATGCTGCGTATAGTAGAAATGCCGTGTTTGATGTTACTTATAGTAAGTAGACTTAGTATAAACCATAATGTAGACCAAGCAGTAGACACACATGTCTTTGTACCATCCCATATCATGGAACTAAAAGTAAGATCAGCTTCCATCAGTATAGGTCATAATTAAACATGAAATAACACGCGGGGGCAGGGGGGGGGGTTTATAGGGCAGGAAAAACAAAGAAACGGA
>ERZ1740056.134-NODE-134-length-11380-cov-29.340751_pt1 | contig 11380 bp, 8 predicted proteins | sample MGYA00581746_ERZ1740056 | MGnify/ENA primary metagenome ERZ1740056 (study PRJEB43018, sample SAMN04849745) | marine metagenome | isolation source: floating plastic debris | place: Pacific Ocean | collected 2008-09-01 | study: EMG produced TPA metagenomics assembly...
TCACAGGTATTGTAAGGGCCCTTTTTTCATTTCTCTGTAATTATCATAAATCAGCAGAAAATGTTCCTTCACCGAGATTCGAACCCCGGTCTCTGGAACCACGGTCCAAAGTCATCACCACACGTCCATATATACACTGCAGTGTTACACACATAGGATCATATTTATTCAATAGATCATATTTTAATAAGCCAATAGAAGCTGATCAATTGGCCAATGAGAGGAGTCATAAATAACATAGGCGTATGCATTGACAATAACAAGACAACGGTTATTCAACTACTGGAATTGTACAGCTGGCTGCACAATCTCAAGTGTGTTTAGTATGAGCGACACAGTTGACACTTATACTAGTTATATAGAAGGTAGTGTTTTATAGTACATTTTTAGAGTCTGTTTAGTATTTTTGCGATGCACATCTTGGCAACTCACTGGTCTCAGCTTGCAAAGCATGAGGGTGATCCTGCCAATGTTTTGATGGCCTGATTAGCAGTGAGTAAGAGAAAAGTTTCAAGGAAAGACACACACCCAGAGAACAGACAGGGAAGGCCCTACATCTATCGATCTACTACTGTTGTAGGTAAGTCTCAATACCTTTATAATCAGAATCAGCTATTAACAGTTAGATGATACCAAGTACAGTCGTCAATAGCCTCAGTAACTATACAGTGATTGCATATATATTGCATGGCAGTTGAGTTGTTGCTGCTGAGGTATATACCGGTATATAATTTGCCCTAGCTATGCAGGCTTGTTTGGAAAATATCTTATTTTATTTCAGCTTTTCTAACTCGATCTCAATGCGTTGCAGTCTTTTCTGGGTATCTGTTGTGCGTTCCATGGACATCAGCCCTGTTGCTGCAAAGCTGTGTCTCATGGACGCACGCTCCTCCGCTGTCAGCTTCTCTCGTTGACTTTGCAGTTGCTCCCTAACTTTTTCTCGCGCTGCTTGAAGTTTAGCTCGATTCATAAGGGTGTTTTGCTTGGTATAAGCTTTCTTTGCAGCATTGTAATCCTTTAGGATGGCACTATCACCCACCCAGAGCTCCTTCAGCCCATCCGCGTCTAGAAAATCATGATACCAGTAACAGTAGTATTATTTCAAGAGTATGAATTGTGGAGTGTGGAAATTCTGACCAAGCCCTCGGTATTGTCATTCGATAAAGCGTATAATATTTGGTCGTGCCGGTAATTTAATTTCCGGGAATTCCCAAACACATTCAGTTTAGGATAGCATGGTAGATTTTGAAGTTGCAAGGCGTAAAGATTGAAATACCATTATTATCATACTACATGTATTTAATTTTTATGTATATCAGTGATATCGGTTTTGAGACCATCTTTAGGCCTATGTGGTTTGTTGAATGTGATTACAAGTCATGCTTACTCAATACAATAGTGTCTTATGCTCACCTTTGTCTGTGTCTCTGTTGTTGACTGTTCTATCTTCTCTCTGGCATATGGGTCTTGACCGTGATCCTAAAATTTTGAACACCTATACATGTATGTAGACACAGAGAGGCATCATTGTTCAACTTGATTCAACCTCACTCTGTAGGCATTGATTTCACAAATTTTGGGAACTTGAGTTGCTTACAGTGCTTGCATGACAGATAGATTGAAGTCCCTGAGTTTGAATTGGGCTGAGCGAGTGCCACCTACTATCAATTTCTTCTGGATATGGCTTCCGATTTTGAGTCTGATTGGTTAGTTCCAATTGTTTTATCATGTTGGCTTATCATCGACGGAATTATGTGACTAAACCCCATACAGTTTTGCTTTCAACACTCTCTTACACCACTTATTACTATTTTCTGCAAATTCACAGGTGAATGGATACAAGGCTGCCTTACCGAATGATGTTAGCTTTGGTACTGCGATAACAAAAGATGAGGAAGTCTTCTTTTCTTTGTTGGATTTTCTTGGATCAGAGCTGCTCTTTGTTCCTGTACCTAAGGTAAGTGACCTTCGTACACTTGTTGGTTTTTTAGTTCTTGGGGTAACAAATTTGGCAAGTGGCTGCCCAGATCTGCAGACTGATCCATCCTTGTTCATCAACTTCGTTGATTCACTAGGTCCTGGAGTTATGCGAGCATCCATATTCACAGCAGATGCTTTTGACAGGGATGGCTGCTGTGAGGTTGAACGACTTTGCTGCTCTGATGTTGATGGTAGGTCACTCAGGTCATTCACCTCACACGGATCTGCGTACAACAAACAACTAAGAGTAGAATAATTGCTTTTCATTTCACGGATATCCCAACTAAGATTTTCCTTTCACTTTCTGTAACCAATTTGTAACTGTCTCATGTTGAAAAGAGTAGGCGTAAGTGGCTATATCAAAGTATGTAAACCAATGGCCTTCAGCAGGGATTGACAACTTGAATTGTGAATGTGAGGTGGTAGAGTTAATTTCATGCTTTTGGAATTCATACCTTTGGACGACGTAGGAGTCGGTGTGTTGTTTAGCAACTTATCAATAATCCCAAGATTGAGATGGTGTTTAAGTCTTAAACAGTCTGCCCAGCTACGATCTAGCATTCTTTTGATATCTTCCATATTGTGAGATCTGAAATCGGAAATAAACCAGTCAGCTTGGTATTATAAAGACCGATGTAATTTAATAAATAGAATAAGGCAGTTATGTTCTGCTTGATTACATGGAATTCACATTCATGGGAAATCATCTGGGGAATATCAACCAGAGGTTTATTATGCGCCTTTGAGTTTTGAGCTACAACCATGTATGTTGAGTTAATGAACCACAATATCTACCCTACCTAAAGTGTGTACGGATTGGCCCTTCCTGTCGGTTGTCAGATTCTTGGAATCCATCCAGGAACTCGATTGCTGTGTCATGTATTTTGTACCATACACCATCTCCTAGTTCCAGAAAGTCACTTATTCTTCTCAGGTGCTCCAGTGCTGTTGTTTTGTTTTGCTCAAAAAGCCTTCAATGCAAGCATCCAACAGATAATTGTTGTAGAGGAAACGGGGTCAAGGTTTTTTACATTCGGTCTGGAGGAATTACGTTATAGCGTAAGGAAAAGTTGGCAGGTTTGCATTTTCAAGAAGAAGACATAAATTACTGTTCAATAATATGTTATTTTCAGATACAGTAGTGCTTTCATGAAATAGCTGGCCACTATAAACTCTATGGTAAATGGATGAAACTTAATTTGTGCTAAATGACCTAAGTGTTCTTTTGAGAAAGGCACTAGTATTGTACTAAATATTTATCCTACCTGAATGGTATTATGCTGTTTTTTCCAAGGTACAGTGCGTCTGAAGCCTGGGAGATTTCCGATGATTCTAGCAGTCTCACTATTTCCTTCTCTTGGTGTGCAAATGTGTCTTCAGGTTGAAGATCACAGCGCTGCTGCTCTACGACCAGCCGAAACATGGCATTACTGATTATCTTGTCTGCTTTGCGATTTGAGGTTCTTAGTGTTATGGAGCTGCCAAGAAAGAGATTGAATAGATTAAGTATAATCGAAGAATTATTTACTTTATGCCTGTTTAAAAATATGTCAGGTTACCAGGGAGTGCAGGTATGCCTGATAAAAGTCAAGTCTAAAATTTCTATAAATAATGCAAACTCACTGACAAGGCTTGATGACGACAGGGTTTTCAAAGCTGGAGGTCACTGTTGTGATACATGTATAACTTACCGTAGTTTATTGAAGTAGCGCTCTGCATGTTCGGCAACAAGTGACCTGCCGCTGATCAGACGGAGCTGTTCTCCAAGATGACAGACAATGCAATGAAATGGCATTCCGTACATCGACCTTTCTCCACATGATTCAGGTTTTGGCCCCACAAGCTCTGATAGCAGCTCACCGAACACAAAACTTTGATTCAGTGCACGGAGTATAGTGCGCTGGCTTCTCTGTGAAGCTGGGGAATATGCTATTTTTTGAAGCTCAATCAATGAGATTAACAGCTTGTGGATCTTTTTTCCGCCATCATGGAGATCGAGGCCTTTCTCCTTCATCGAGATTGCCACAAGTATGAGATTCTTACGGCAATCGCTACCTTTCATTTCTCTTTTCTCTCCTACAAAATAGTGATTCATTAATTATTGTTAAGACAATTTTGCAGATCCTGCAATGAGAAGAGGGTGTTGGATTAAATTTAGCGCTTCGATTGGATGCCAGCATTTTTACAGAATCCAATGTTTTGGTGGATGGATTAATGGTATATTGACAACATTATGTCAAAAATGGCATGGACAGGCATTTTTTGAGAAGACCATCCTTCTTTAAAAACTCGGTGCTCAGAGATTGTTGCCAGTAATCAGTTTGTGATAGGCATACATGATAATTGAAGTGTTTTGTGGCTGAGTCAGGCTGTGTCATCATCTGAGCAGTTTATAAAGCTTCAGACTATCCTGATAACTAATTATCATTTAGTTACGGACCTCTCATTACGTTAACGATATCATCTAGCTGTTTTCTTAGTTCATCATCTTTTGTCATAAACGGCAGCTCATTGATGACTCGGTTGATCATGTTCTTAAAATCGTGCAGAGGCTCTACCAGGGCGACTTCGTACTCCGGCAGATCTGGCTGTTCGTCCTCATTTACACACCAGAGGGCAGCTGGGCGACGTATCCCTATATTAAAGTAAGGCTTCAGTTAACTGATCAGCTTACATTGATACCATCATTTTAAATTCTATTTCATGGTGCAATAAATGACTATGATATCCTTGATGAAGTGCACAAGTGCTCAAATTATGTAGCTAAGGAATTACTACTTATTGAGTACACCAATAACGCTTCAATGACCACATTTGTTAGTCAAGTCAGTTCAGATTTTCCATCCATCACAGAAAAAAGTTTCCTAGCTACCTTTCATCTCTTTGGCCAATTTCTCTTTCAGTTCTGCTGCTTTGTCTTTAGGCTCTACTTCGATCCCCCGCCTCTCCAGTTCCACTTTCAATTCAGCATTCTAAAACAGTTCTATTATTGTATAGTAATACAAATGTATTATTTGTTGTTAATATATCACGTGATGTAATTGTACATGTAGGTGAAGTTGCAATGGGAAGGTGTATTACCGGTGTTTTTATGATTCTAATGTCTTTATCTGACAGCATAGTGAGAAATTTTGGACTTTAATCTCAGCTGAAATCATCAAGCCAACCATCTGCATTTTTCAGCTTTGAATGTTAACTAGCTATTACCTTGAGGGTTTCCAAAACAGCCAGATTCTCTGAATCTCTCCAGGTAGTAGTCTCTTCCAGTTTAGAAGTTCGTTGCTCGATTGATGTATATGGTCCGGGTGTTAGGAACTTGTTCTTGGTTCGAAAGTGGGTATCCTTCGCCCCACACTGACAGGGGTATTTTCCTAGGTAGATTCAAAGGATTCAAAAGATTAGTTTTATTTCTCTAGGTTATTCTCTGTTTCTTTTACAGAATTTGAAGTCCAATGTAGATACTGACAATGTAAGAAGCGACCAGAAACATGGAGGGTGTAGTACTGCCAGACAGACCGCTATGTTCACTGATTTCGATATACATGTACGTGTATGTGCGCTCGCTGTAAGTAATGGGCTGAAGGCAAAAAGCTGTGAGATGATCCCTAAACATTTAGATATCGTAAGGCAATCATAACTTTAACATAGATCTGTGTCATTGAAAGTCTTGTTAGGCCTTGAAGCCCTTAGGCATTTACTGCCCTGCATAAAACTGTTTGGGCCATCAAACAAAAGTTTTAATTGCCTGGGTAAAAAGAGATTTCAACCGCAATAAGTCTAAACATTTGAAATAGTTCTAGTTCTAAGGTGCTTTTGTGATACTATTGTGCAGGTTATTCCTATGCGATCATTTCTTATCAATAGGACATTAAAATTACAAGTGTTTATGAGCAGTGAAATTTAGAGTAATACATAATGGTATTTAGTTAATAAGGTGTTGTGGGAAGAATTAGTAGGAAGAATCAAGTGTGTTAATTGCTGAGTTGTAATATGCGGGCCCTGGGTTTGAGCCCTACACTGCGCACTCTTTTATTGCCATGACTACAATTCAATGCCTATTAAACATATCATGATAGCATTGTGTTGCAGACAAAAATGCCGCTCAAAATTTTGTAACCTTATTTATCTCATTTAAGGGATGTAATATCTGTTAGCCCACCAAAATTGGTCTGTAAGCGAAGGCAAGTTTTATGCAAAAACCTTGAACATACCGTTGCACTGGTGGCCGACCTCTAGAGCCCTTGCAGGAGAATCTCCAGAGAAGAAGCGGAGGTCGTCTTTATATGTCTGCTCTCCGCATGATAACTCCTGCTCGAGCTCCTTGATGTCTTCCAACCTAGTGGGTACATACATAATCTGGTCTTTGGTGGAACTGCCAGACCGCGCTAAAACGTAGAGATAAGGCGCCTCCACAGTTGACTGGATACATACTGCCTTTCTCTACAATAAGAAAATCTGATAGTGCAGATTTACATGATTTTAACCAAAACTAATTGGCATATAGGGTAGTTATTTGCTTCATAGGTAGGCCATAGGCTTTTCTGGGAAAAACACTGTCTGATAAATGACTAAGGCTCTCAAAATTTGCTAGGCACCAAATACTCATCGTATTTTTGTCAACATTATTGAATTAGGTCTACACTGTATTTTAGGCAACTCCAACTTTTTCAATCAAACGATTGTGTGAATTCATTCAGTGGTGTTCCCAAGCTGCTATTTTGCTAGGCAGTGACTGATTCAAGCTCTGTAGCGATCACTCACCAATCCTTGAGGGTCCCTGTATTCACTGTCAGTTAGGTAGACTGCTTCGTCATAGGCAAACCATACCATAAACAAGTAGTGGCTTTTACCTGAAATAAAGATGTTTTCTTTCAATTGACCACCATTATTAGTATAAACAAATTTCTTTCATGTTCGCAGAATAGGATTATGAACACAAATTTGGTTTACTCGGTGTGGTTTGTCCACTGTGTAAAGCTCACCATAAACTATTTGTACAAACATTTACCTGCAATATCAGAGTGATCATGCCAATGAATCATTTTTCGACGTGTAGAATACTTCTTGATGATGTCCCTTGGATCTTCATTGTCAGCAACGAGAATATCTGTGAAAGTTAGAGTTATAGAAATAAAAGTGCCAGTGCCATCTATTGAATTTTCCTATCCTCACAATTGTGAGGATATTTCTATACTTATGCTTTCTATATTATACAGGCGGGGTGGGGGGGGGTCCGGCACCAGCAGCAATAGGGCATTTTTATTATTTAAACTGTATGCCAGATGCATCAAAGTAGTGGTTTAATGTATCCATTAATTTATTGAGCTAATCAAGCCAGATTTTTCATTCACTTGCTCCTGAATTGTGTATTGTAGATCAGGAAGAACCAGGACATGTTTGGCTGAAACCAACTAATAATATTTTACCGTGTTTATTGGCGAATGAGGTTGCTTCTGCTACGGACATCGACGTAACATCCCTTATAACCCCAAGCTTCTTCATACGTGTCAGATGGTCCTGACGGATAGACTTCAGAGAAAACTTGCGGCCTGATACGGTGTGCTTTGTCTCAACCTATAAGTAACATTAGATTATTTCCACTGGACATTACTTACTTCAATCACCTGTGGGTGTGACCATGCTAGAGACATTATAAAGCTGGTAAAGATTCTGACTCATATCAGCAAATTTTATATGATACAATTGGTTTTTGAAGCGTCCGAACCCTATGTTACCATAAAATTTGAAAAGTTTTCTATTTACACTCTGATGTTGAAAAAATAATATTGGAAATTTTATAATTTTAATTTATCATAATTTTTTTGTTCTATTCGCTGCTTACCAGTTTTCCGTCCTTGCTAATTCTGACCGCTGTGTAGTCTATAGGAACAATAGGTATCCCAACATCAATCTTGCCTGTAGTAATGAGTTCTCGCTTTCTTTTTCTCAATGCGGCCACAGAAGTACGTTGTATGTAATTTAACTTCACTGATTTGAAGTTTCTCCAGGATCTCCGAGTTCTAGGTTCAGTTGTGACACAGGCAAATCCCAATTCCTTAGCTATCTTTTTTACTACCTAAAGCAGAGTGAAAAAGTCAAATAACACTGAATGTTAGTGTAAAATACTTGTGAACTACCTGCATAAAGTATTAGACCCAACATGTCATCCTAAAACTCAAAATTGTATTTGAGTTGAATTCATGCATATTGCTTTAGGGGAGATTACACTAAAGTATTTCTCCAAAAATTGCCTACTCTAGTAATGACCCATCTTTACTTGACTGCAGACATGTGATAACTTTCGAGCATTCGATAGTCACAGGGGGGAAGCTAACTGTTTTATAGTACCACAATTAAATTTCAGTTGTCCATAAAATTGACCACAAAAGTGAGACACATCTATAAACACATAAGTAGCACCAACTCACCTGGCCAGCATTTGCTGGTCGGCTGTCATTACGTCCCACCAACTTGATGGACTTGGATAGTTCTGTCCAGTTCACTTTGCTATAATTTCCACCGCAAGCAATAAGCTCTGATAGGAGCAAATCTTTGTCATATTTATAGTTATTTAGATTTGCAGTGTGCGACTTCTTTCGGTTTTTTCGGTACTGGAGATCCTTCTCCCGCTGTTTCTGCCATTCATTCTCTGATTGGCATGTTGTGTACAGCCGGAGAAAATCGGCATGCTCATTGTCTTCCTTCATCTCAGCCATCTGTGCTTTTGTGAACTCCTTCTTAGCCTTTTTACTTAGCCATTTGTGGCTAGGTAGCTTCCGTTTCCCGAAAAACTTATCATAATAATGTTCTTTATGCTCCGTATTCATTGTTAGCTCATTAATTGGCTTCAGTACCGTATTTGCTAAAGTGTCGATATCACCCGTTGTTATTTCTTCTGGTGTTTTTTCTAAATATCTCCTCAAAACTTTCCTAGGTGTATTGCTGGTACTGGGTGTCACATCAGGTTGTGGAGCCTGCGGGGGAATGTTTTCCAGCTGTCTAAATTTGTTTTTTCTTCTTAGGAAAAAACTCGCTGCATGAAGTTCTTGACATTTGTCACAAGAATGCAGGGTGTGAGATTTCAGCTCGTCTTCCGGCAGAGCCTCATAATTACCTGAGCTAAAATATTGTAAGAAGAGCTCTTTTTCTCCGTTTGCTCCATCATTTACAAAATTTCCAAAGTTCAGCAAATCTTTCCTCAGTTGCTTTCGTTTTTTGCCCCACTGAGATTTAGTGAGCTTCAGATTATATCTGTGTATAAAATTGTCTGCCTGTGATGCATTCTCGCACTCAAAGTAAAGAATTGTGTACAAAAATCCACAGAGGTTAGTTGATGCTGCCATTACTAAAATATCTAAGTAATCAATGCCACTTGAACTCCCGCCAATTTCTTTTATTTCCTGTGTCTCCCTTGCATTGGTGTTGAGGGGGGTAGGTAAAATATCATGCTAAATGTCTGTTGTTTAAATAAATGAATATGACTTGACCACCTGGGTCACACCCTGGGGTAAACTGTGATATTACTTCATAAATTTGTTGTTGTATTTATCAATGAACACCAGTTGTTTCCATTCATCATCTCCCTATCTACAACTGCAAGTTATTATTCTGCCTTGATGTTGCACCTAGGATGAACATTCCTGGCTTTGTGCTGCTCAACCTTGATGGCCAGACAAAAATATCGAAAAAACCACTGGGATGTGGTGGAGAATCGTACTCCAGTCACTGGGTTGCGAGCCAACGATGTTGCGATCTAGCTACAGCCGCTTTTGTGACAACGACTAGTTTCAATTGAAACTGGCTGTGAATCAATCTAATAGTGTAGTAATGCAATCAGTCAGGTGTAACTAATCATTGTGTTGAATGCAGACAATGAAGTTCATTGATGCAGCCAAGGGCTGTATTTTGTATCGCATAAGCTCGGCTAGCCGTGTAGATGATAACATAGTCAGAAAGCTTGATGAGCAGTTCATTCAACCCAAGTTTATGGTCAGAAGAAGACAACTGATTATCTTGAACAAATCAACATCCTAATCAGCAGCTGTAGAACTTTCCAGTCATGTAATTTCCATCCCTGTATTCCTAAAACTTTGTTGTTGAATTAAGGGGGACCTCGCACACCTTTGTGGCCTGTATTTTGTCTGTAAAATTGGAACTGGTCAGTCCCCATGGAGAAAGACTGCCAACAATACATAAACATCCTACTCAGCCTGAAAAATGTTCTACAATGGTTTTTGAATTTTTCAAATCGGATGATAAGTTTTTGAGATAATCTTGGGGGAGCTCGCAACATATACATAAATAATTGGGCCCAAAAATGCCCGATGCCTGGTGAGATTTGAGCCCTTATTATACCTGTGAAAACACTAAAATTTCCTTCACTAATACTTTCCTCCTCTCGGGTATTTGCTGGCCATAGCAACGGGAAGTATTAAATAAGCAATAATTAATATTGGTTTTGGTACATGTAGCATCCTACCAAGGAGTAAAGTTGTTTTGACAAGCCTTTTCACACTGCCCCTGCGATGTTCTTTGTTTGGTAGTGTCTGTATGCATGACAAGGTAGAGATTTCATACCATCAGGTCCACTGGCGTATTGAATCATTTTGTCAACTCCAGGCTTGGTTCTCAAAGAACCACGAAAAGACCTTATTTACCAATCAAAATGTCTAAAGCAAAGTCGAATATTGAAAAATTTGTAAAATCCAGACTCTGGCTGGTCCAGACTTCAACTTTCAAACCCAGGTGTATCTGGGGTGTTCAACACACGCCCCAGATCAGGCCCCTCACATTGCACGGCGACAATGTTTCAGATTGATTCAAACTTACATGTACATGTATGCTTCTGTAGGTACTTAACGAGGAACTTTGATACATTCACCAAGGCAGGGATTCCTGGTCCAAAACCGCTGCCGATTATCGGAACCATTCATGAAATCTACAAAAGAGGGGTACGTTTAAATTTCAATATCAGTCCTAGCAGGGGGGCATTTGTTGATCATGACTGCAGACGAGGGGAAATGCAATAGAACCTGAAATAAGAGTTGTCCTTTCTTGATAAAAGGGTAGGCAATAGTGATAGAAACTCCAACAGTAATTGAAGCTGTCATATTTCAATAATTATGGTCTGATAACCTTTGAATTGTTATTGGGTGTTGTGACATGCAGAATAAATATGTTTGCCTCTACCCTATGCTACTGTGCCTTCCTTGTTTCAGGTTTCTTTGGTTGAAAGCAGTTGCTTTATTGTTTGATCATTCAAGAAAATATTATACTATAGATCGTTAAAATTGATTGCAAATGGTTTTGAGCCAAGCGTAGATCATTCGATACTCGGCCATACTCTCTGCTGTAACAGAATAGTAATTGCATGTCACGCACGATCAATTTTATTAGAAAA
>ERZ1740056.135-NODE-135-length-11369-cov-9.576896_pt1 | contig 11369 bp, 1 predicted proteins | sample MGYA00581746_ERZ1740056 | MGnify/ENA primary metagenome ERZ1740056 (study PRJEB43018, sample SAMN04849745) | marine metagenome | isolation source: floating plastic debris | place: Pacific Ocean | collected 2008-09-01 | study: EMG produced TPA metagenomics assembly...
ATTTTGAAGTTAATATATTAGCTGTGGTTAAGGGGCTTTTAAATAAAAACTTTAAGCAAGCCGAACAGGGTTGGATATTCTGGAAAATCTGACTGTGTCGTTTTACAGATCACCCCCAAAACTAAGCCAGATTTGGTCTCAGCATGCCTAAAAACCCCTTTAAAAACCTTTAGTCTGACCATATTGATGGATTTGGATTTCTTTTACCTTTTTTCGTTCTTGGGGACAACTGTCGGTTTCCCGGCACTCAGCATTAGTCCTATCTACCCCTGAAGCCGAAGAGTATTAAAAGCTAGTGTGTGCATGCATACTATACGAAATGCATGATGAATCCATTTGTGTAGCAAATGATGCCCAAATAAAATACAAACCTAATGTTTTACAATGTAGATAGGTTCTTGTTGAGAGCCGTTCCTCTCCCTGCCAAACCTACCTTTCATATGTGATTGACGACCATGAGCAGCCCACTTTGGTGAGATGAAATCTGCATATGGCATGACATCAAGGAGTTAGAATGAGACTTCTTGATGACATTTAGACTGCCTGTATGATAGCAAGGAAACCACAGAATCTTTACTGTTAACTTGGATTTTTACTGTCGTATTGCTGAAATTGAATAATCGGTATAAGCATTTTTAATTCATAAGTCTTTGCTACTCACAATCTTTGGCGAAAATTAATGTCAAGACACGGATAGCAAATATGAAACAATTGAAAAATTATGGTGTAAACTGAGGTATGGTATAATAATTGCATGAAGCATTCTCATCCAACCCTGTCAGGCAATCCCTAATGCTACGTGTGGGTTACCCAACCCGCAAACAAGCATCACTATAATAAAGCATACCGTCATCAAATTTGGTACATTGCCCAACATTTACCAAGGATTCTAGGAAATCATATAAAAATCTTTGCATTTACCAATATCACTTTAGCAAATTCGATAGCAGGTATTGGCTGCCTATGTCGGTTTGCAGTGTCAGCATGTGGAGTGCACATCATCACTATGATGTATAGTAGGGAATTGCTGCTACGCTACTGCTATGCGGGGCCAACAAAGTCAATGACTAGCTTGTCCTCTGATTCTTGATGCAGGTGTTAGAAGTTGGTCCCCATATCGTTTTCAATATACTGCAAACTGGACTGACACCATAATATATACAGACTTTTATTATTTGGCAGTAGTGATCATCTCCAGGGAGATGTTTTCCATACAGTGCCAGGAAAGAGCACCAGCTTTGTGAAACGTAATGATTATTGAACCCGGGATTGAACCAACCATGAAAATTAGTTAAGTCTCAAATTTCTCAAGCACAATGTCGCAATAGCAATTTCATATGAGAAGTAAATTTTCAGCGTCCATTCTAGAAATTGGCGTCAGGGGGAGGGTACATTTCTCTAACTTTCTATCTGATTAAGAGGTTGCACTTAAAGTGTAACTGCTCAGTTTTTCATTTTGTGGTCTTTGTTTCCCCAAAGCCTGTTTTCTAGGTCAAGTTGTTTAACTGTAGTGACATAAAACTGTAGGCAACCATAATGGCAATGTGGCATCATCACTGGTTTGTTAAAAGTTAGTGGTCAAGATACTCTAATCGTAACAATCATTATTTACGATTTGTGGTACCGTCAAGACATAACTTCATGGCCAACTTTGTGTTTGTATTGCTCCAATCAGCGATTCTCAAAGTGGTTAGACAGCCACACTTGTGCAGTGTTCACAATGATTACTCCAAAGATTTGATACACATAGCAATGGAGGCATTTTATAGTTGTTAAGTGCCTCATGGATATCATGCTTGGAATAGAATTTGAACAGAATACACATGAGACCTGAGTCTGTATATTTCGGAGCATAATAGAAGATGGTCACTATTTTTCAATGCCTTTTACACGGTTTGGAATTCCGGCTCCATGCAATGGCTTATGCACTCACTGTTTGCTCATTATAGTAGGGTAGAAATCCAGTAGATGATACCTTAGGTTAGATAGTCCGTTACAGGTAAACTATCTGTTGATGTGTTCTCTCTCACTTCTTTGTTTTTGTTCCTGTTTCTAAACTAACGAACTAAATGAAAAGGCAAGTTGGTATGATTTGGGAAAACCATATCTGAAATAACTTCTGATTTGATGCAAGTTTGTGCCGCTTCAACCTGGTCCCGATGGATTTACTTCCGCCTCTGCAATAGGAATGTTTTGAGAGATCAGTTAACTTTTTTTTTACTTTACCTAACGTAAAGCAAGCAAAAATCTTACATTAGATCTGTGTCACCTCCCTCGTCTGACTTTCTGAAGCAATAAAATGAAAACCCCTCATGCCTTTCCTGGAATTATGACAATCAACTATAAAACACCTCCCTGCCTCATATGGTTTTCACCTAATAAACTGAAAAACAGTCCCCTGCCTCATCACCTAAACTAAGTATTTGCTGTATTTTATTATGAAATTCAAAATAAAATGGCTCCCTGCCTCATTCGTAATTAAGGTGTTTCTGACACAGATCTAATGTCTCAGTTTTGCTTGTCTAACCTCCATAACAGTCTAGTATCAAACAAGGCATAGATTGAGATATTTTGGAGTGAGTGGTCTATAGGAAGTTACATCATTTTTGAAATTCAGGTCTCTGTTACATAATATTGTCTTGTCTTGACTTTGACACCTGTAATAATCCCCTGCTTACCACGGGCTGGAATCTCGCTTTCTTAACCTACGCTTTGTTGAGTCCCTATCACAATACAGTTTCTCGGTTATTATTTACTGCTATATTTCTATTGGTACTTTCTATATACATCATCACATAAGTCTATCTTTCCTATCTCTCACATGTTCTCTCTGCCTTTCGCTCGTTCGCTCTCCCGTCAACCTCACATCACTACTGAGGAATATGCAATGGAGTGCAGCCCCTCGTTCTCGGCAAGATGCTGCATCCGTCTCTTAACCGGAAACATTTCTTCTTCACAGACGTGATCGAGGACGGAGTATTGAAACACGTGCGGTTCAAGATTAGAATAGATACCATAAGCAGCCAAACCTCTAACCAGATGGCCCATTCAAGTCCATCAGCCCCACATTCATTTCCTACAGTCACCACTTGTGTCTCATCAGATGATGATGATGTCATCTTTGTAAACGAACGGAGCCACAAGCGAGATGTGATAGAACTCATCATGGTTGATGGAGCTGCTGATACTAGTGACTCTAGCCTTGATGAGGCAGACAAAGAAAATGGTGCTCCGGCTGTGGGCAAGTTGCACAAGTTTTCTGGCCATGAGTTAAACACTTGCACAGTATCTGAGACCGACAAATTGTGCCCAAAAAATAGTTCATCCCAATTGCTACTAGACAATGCACACATTGGGAGATCAGAAGTGGCAGAATTGATTCATGAAGAAGTCAGTATTGCCGAGACAGAAGATACTTCAGCCAGGCAAAGCCAATCGAACAAATGCCACTTCGTTTATTACGGAAAAGAGGGTACAAGTACTTTTAATGAAGCTCCACAAATAGAATCATCTCCACAGCTCACAGGAGGCATGCTTGCTTCTCAAAATGTTGGAAAGGATGTGGATACCATGTCTCATTGTCCAGTTAGTTGTACGACCGAACAAACAATGGCATCAACTAACACTCTTTCTGCAATAAATGCAAAGAGTCATATGGAGAATGACATTGATGCATACTATGATGGAAATCCTGTCAAGAAAAGTGTATCAACCCAGGGTAGCAAGAGCACTGGTTTAGATGCAATCACTAAGGACTCAAATACGATGTCGGGTGGTATGGCTGTTATAGAACAAGTTTTAAAACCTCAAGAGCATACTGGCAAAGGTGAAGGAGATCACAACTATGCCATCAATTCTACCATCTCTGTGAGTATAGTTAAAGAGCAAATATCCCTGTGTTCTGTCTCAAAAGAAAATTTGGGAGGTTCGTATGTTATAGAACAAGTTTTAGATCCTCAAGAGCATACTGGCAGAGGTGAAAGAGATCATAACTATGCCATCGATTCAAATATCTCTGTGAGTTCAGTTAAAGAGCAAATATCCCTATGTTCTGTCCCGAAAGAGAAATTGGACACCCCTGAAAGTGCTTTGCAGAGCAAAGCAAACTCATCTGAATCTCCTAGTGGAAATACAATGCCAGAGGATGAGTCCGCTGTCAATCAAGAACAATCAACAAAGACCCAGGCTGATAATACTCTTCCTGGCACTGAAAACAGCATTGATCCTTCAGTCTTGGATTTGTATGAGGAAGTGTCATTTGAGATAACCTCTGAGGACAGAGAAGCTGACGCTCATTTTGACGATAAAGAGATTATTGCTACAAATCATTCTGAAGCTGCAGAGAGAGCTATGCAATGTGAAAATTCTAACAGGAACAATGATGAAGACAAATTTCTCATAACAGGAGAGAAGAAAGGGGAAGTAAAGAATCTTTTGCACTCGAATAATGTTGCCAAATGTCCTAATGACTGCATTGAACTTGTTGTGCTGTCTGAGGATCCATCTGAAAGCGACATAGAGATGATTGAGCCTAAAAGTCAAGTTATGCCACCCAATGGATCAGAATTATCTCTGGATAGTGAATGTCAGATGTTGGTCGAGAACCACACCATCAGACCAGCAACTGTTGCCGAGAATCTTGAGGGTTATGGCAAACTCACAACATCCCAAGAAGGCAAGTCCAGTATACATGATTGCACAACTGTGTCTGCAAACACCTTCACTGACACAAAGCCTCTCATGTTGAACAGCTGTTGTGAATCTGAGAAGTCATCAGATGGTAAAACAGAATCTGGGACAGCTCTCACTTCGAATGAAGTGAACATCATACCGATTGACAAGCACAACAAATCAGAACCACCGATAGTCAAAAAGGTTATCCACAAAGTAGATGTAAGCTCAATTCTAGCAAAGATAAAATCTGCCAGAAACACGAAGATAACTCCTGTTGAAAAAGAACAGAAAACAACACCTGCATGTGATAAAAGAACTGCTTTTGTCTATGAGGATGATGGTCATTATAGGAGACAGTCTGCAGAAGGGAGGTCCCTACTCAGTTATGATGATCTCTTTGGAACAAGTGGAGACAACAGCAAAGATGAAGAAGAAGGGAAAGATGACATGAAAAGCAACATGCCTCAGGATCGGACAAAATATGGAGGGGAAGTCTCTAAAATATCTCAAAATATTATGGAGAGCGTCTCAGTTGGTCTATCCATTTTGAGGAAAGAGAGTGATACCACAAGCTCACTAAAAGGCAAAACTAATGGAAATTCACCTACTTTAAGTGAATCTTCTGCAGAATCTTCATTTAAATTGGTGGCAACTTCTACGGATGATAATGAACAGCTGGCAAAGATTGCACCACTTGGTAATCCACCTCAGTCCGAACCTCCTTCAAAGATCGCAAGGCCGAGTAGTCCACCTTTGGCTCAACAACCTTCAAAGATAGCAAGACGTACTAGTAGCCCACTTCATTCAGAACAGCCTTCTAATATCACAATACCTAGTAGTTCACCCCAGTCTGAACGACCCTCAAAGATTGCAAGACCTGGTAGTCCACCACAATCTGAACAGCCTTCAAAGATAACAAAACGTACAAGCCCACTTCAGTCTGAACAGCCTCCAAATAGCACAAGACCCAGTAGTTCACTTCAGTCTGAGCAGCCTTCACAAATCCTTGGACATAGTAGCCTGCTTCAGTGTGAACCGCCTACAAAGATGACAAGACCCATTAGCCCACAGCAGTCTGAACGGCCCTCAAAGATTGCAAGAACTGGTAGTCCACCACAATCAGAACAGCCTTTAACTATCGCAAGACATGGTAGTCCACCGAAGTCTATAATACAAGAATCTGGGTATTCTTCAATTGATTTGGCTAACAATCTCGCGAAGTTAGTTCAAGAGAAAAAATTGTCATTTGATGAAGCGGCTGCTATGCTTGCAGGCAAGCAAAAGTCATTGCCTCTTCTCCCTACTCCAATCATTTCAGCCCCTCTTCCTACCAATAAAGCAACTTCCCTTACAGAAAGGCTGGGTAAAAAGCTACCTCCTAAGGAAAGTAATATCGCATCACGCCTGGGCCAGAAAGTGCCTGTGGAGCACACTAAACCTCCATACAAACAACCCCTGTTGCCTTCCCCAAAAACGACATCATGGGATGTCCCAAATACTTCATCAAGCTCAGTAACATCGAGACTAGGGCGGAAAGTACCAGAAAACCAGGCTGACTCTTCAAACTCTATTGCTCCTATTCTTGCTGAGGTAAGATATTCAAATTTCAGTTTTTTGCCATTGTAACATGAGAAAAGTTGGTTGCAATGGTAATAATTGCTGATAGATATTTTCTGTATACCCTAGCGCTGTAAAGATTAAGGGGGTGGAAATTTTAGCGTTTTCACACCTAAAAATACGTAGCTAAAAGTTAGTTAAAATTAATGTCTTACTAAAATTTTTACAGATTTGAGGATTTAAAAATTCTCAAATAGTGAAATAACTCCTGTGAAATTTTTCTCCTCTAGGGTATGCTGAAATGTCATATAATGATTGCAATTATTGCATTCGTAACTAATATTGATTTCGCCAAGTATAAAAAACTAGCATCCAGATCTTGGGATTGAGATTTACAGAAGGTTTTGGTCAACATACAAAACAATGGCATGAGATATGAATTGAAATATAGCCAGTAGCCACCTGTTCGCATCAAATAATAAAGTAAAACCCAATCTTTGGCTGCATCATGTCACATGGATAGCTTCAACAAAAATCATTGATTACTAGGAGTCCTTCTTTGTGGTTCAATTGAGCTTTGCATTCTGTTTTCAGGCGAAGAACCTCGTCGTCACTGTGAAACAAGCAAAACCGAGGAAACCGATATCGCCATGGCGTTTGAAGAAACCAAGGTAATGGTTTTCGTCTATGAATTTTGCTTTTGATAGATATTAACTTGAAATAGTAGTTAAAGCATTTAGGATTGAGTTTGTCTCTAACGGAATTGCAATGCAGGTAATTTAAATTTGAAAATCTTTGTACTATTTTGGATGGATTGGAACTGTGTTGCCCAAACTTTTTTTAGGAGAGGCGGAAACGGTTCTCAAAAAAACTGAAAAAGCCCAACTTTCACCTTCGAGTCACAAGGGAACAACTGTCACTGTTGGTTTGCACGAACTACAGGGTTTTAAAGAGCAGGACTTTTTTATTTAAAGTAGGGGAATGCACTATTATGAAACATAATCAACTAATGAATTTGGGAGAGCTTTGTAATACGCTGGCTTTGTTTTCATGACCTCGATCACGCAATCATATTCTTTGGGTAACAATTCAGACCATGCAAAGAGCCGAATCAGCTCTAGAGCCACACTTTGGGCGTCCCTGGATTAGGAAATCGGGAAATATCATTACATTTGATAGATGTTTCAAACTTAATATTTTACACGCTAAGGGGTTTTCAGGTGTCAAAATCCGGCTCTTATTATGCACAAATTTTCAAGCCAGTTCTCCATCGCGTTTTGGCCTGATATCTACAGTAAAGTAAGGCAAGTTCCCCTATACCCGCCCCACTGCCTTCCAGTTGATTGAGTAATGTAAGTGTTGCAAACCACCAGAATTTATTGGTATTTTGGTCTTTATCTTGTGACTGATCAAATTGATCATCTTACCACGCTCTCAGGTATGAAGATCAACTGGGTAGAATGAACTTAGAACGAAATCACTCTTGTTATCACAGAGAGAGATGGGAAAACTCCAGACGGCAGGTGAGAGTAGAGGAGGATCGTTTCAGCTCTACGCCGAATCTCAGTCGACCTGCTGACAGCGTGTACCGTCAGCGTGCTAGAAAATCAGCTGCTGCTGGTACCATACATCCCAACTGATAATCATCATCACTGTTCTCTGTGCAGTTTGTATCAGATACTGTGCACAAGTGGAATCAGTGCCACGGTATTTATTTTGGCTCATTCTGATTGTACATACTGTATATATTGTTGAACAATGTATTCAAAGCTGTAGACATTCGTAAACTGGTATCTGGTATCTTTAATTAGCCTTTTTTGTCAAACCAATGTTACAGATTTTCTAATGCCACTGTCACTACACTTAGATGGAGGATTATATATATACGGAATGCTTTTGGACTTCTCCATCTGTGTATCAATGCGCATTGCTGTTTTTCAGGTACATGTAGTAGCGTTCTCATTCGGACATAATATTGCCGGTTGGTTATAGATTGGTTGTTGCAACCATTTATTTGTTCCATTAAACTAATATCATTTCACATTTACATTGTCTCATTAATGTCATCATCAGTTTTGACTGGGAACAACTCGACCACTTCGTAACTGACATGAGCTATACTTTTTTCTATAGAATGTGCATTTTTTGAACAATTATGTGTAGTTGAGCAACTCGAACATTACTACCCATCACTTGCCAAAACATGCAGAAACAGTTATTTTACATGATGTACATTACAAATACCAGTGTTCTTTTTGGTTATTTTTTGTTTTTGGAGTATCTGCTCTACCAATTCTGGTCTGTGAATTCATATTTTTGTGCAACAATCAAAGAAAAGAATAGTTATCTTTGGTTATAAAACCATAAAAACATATTATCGCATTATCAAATTTCGATGGTGGAAAGGTTTGATTCAGTTGATATCCTTCCACATATACACGTGAAGAGCTATCCTGGTGTACCCGTATGCTATAATATGTGCCGGCATTACATTTACAAAACTTGACTCAAACTTTTGTATTTGGTCATCTATCTTGAATGATTGATCTATTGTGGAACTCAGATGTTGTAACCCTGTCAAAACAGTCAAAAAGATGAATAGCAACAACTCAAAATAGGTGCAAATGCACCCACTCATAAAGGAAAATCGCACACTATTTTCTCCCTTTTTGAATGTATCATATCATCCCATGAGAAAGGCCTGAATGCTAGCTAAAGGTATTATTGAAATATCCAGACCGCCTGCCAAACCTGGGTTATCACTACCATAACAACACCCTATTTCCTCTACTCTTGCTTAAAATATCGGTACCTTCACATAATCATATAAGAGTTATCTTCGCGATGTAGATGAGTTGACAACTACATAAATCAACTACGTTAAAAAATTTGTTGGTGTCCATGAGGGTAAGCTGTTTCAAAGACTTTTGCTTACTGTAGATGAATGGGTATAGCTTTGAGTTTTATGTCTCAAATAATCTAGTGGCTGAGCATAACCTCTATTGTCTATCTTATCTCTGAGGTGTTGTCTTGAGTCCACCATGGCATGGTGGTCAATCGAAAATCATCCAACTTACTTCTGTGAGCTCTATAGAGTACAGATGCCATAAATTATGGCATCCATTCAAAGCACAGTTTTGAAATGCACATATAAGGATGGAACAAATTACGTGAGATCGGTCTTACTCTAATATATTGTCATCTTTCACCTCAAGTCTTAATGCAATTTTTATGATCAACAGTTTTGTTCACGTCATGTTGACAAGGAGTACCAAGTTTTTCATGTAAACATCAAGGTAAATGTACTGCTCACAAATTTCAAATACTACACTGATTCTATAATTAGTTATGTTTGATTAGAACCTTAGGGCAAGGAGTCTATTACTCCTTGCTTAGAGGTTACATATACAACTCAGATATTACAAATATTGTAGCACACACAATCACTGGCGGATTGAGATTTGATCCAAATTTACCTGACCTTGTTTGACTCTAACCCTAATCAAGAGCTTACATCTTCACGGGCCTCAGTAGCTGCAGTGAGATAAATCCCGCAACATAACCCGTGTACAGCAGGTGCAATGTGATACTCAGCCTGGGTGTTAGTATAAATATTGTAAGATATTCAAGTAAACAGCAAGTGAACCTGCCAGGTTGCTGGCTAGCTTCAGGAATCTGTTACCTGCAATACAAGCTTGTCGTCTGGGTAATCACCAGTGAGCACTCGTTGAGGGTGTCAGTTTATGTGAGATACATGGTTATCAGCAAACTAAGTATATAGTGAAAATACCAATACAACATTTCACAATAATTTCAATGATACAGTAAAGACGCTTATAGATTACAACTACAGAAACTCAAGATAATTGTAATAGCCCTTTCTCTAAATATTTTTTTATTTTTCTGTTACTTTATTGTAACGGTTGTAATAATGAGCAACGAACACTCCAAATGTAAGTATTGCAAGCAGCCAGGGGTTTTCAGGGTGTTATCTCATCAAATGCGGCCAGCTTCCGATTTGAGGATGCAACGATGCATTATTTTCAGTGGTTTATTTTATATCTACATATACTATGCTGCCTTCTGTTGCATCATGTATATGACCAGTTTGTTATGTACCACAAAACTTTTATAGGCCTACTCCTCATACCACATACATGTACTAATGAGTTTGGATTCATATTCCAATCATTCAATACATTTCACAGTCGAGGATGGGAGACAGCGTATCCTGTCCTTCCAGTATACATAAGTTCATAATCGCGTTAATGAGATAAATTGATGTAATCAGGGAGTTTACTCCCTGTTCATAGAGCCAGCTTACTATCAACTAAACTGTGATGCAACTACTGTGAATTGACTAATTCACAATCATTGAAATTGTGTTTGTGCATTCACACGCTTGATCATATAGACTAAGTACCTTAGTTGTCTTTATATGCGAAAACATCATTGAAACCCGCATTACTACGCAAAGCAATAATATTCAGGATTTAGGGCTATTATTGGACCGAGTTGGTATTTATGGTCTGATAAGCACAGTTGCATCTCCCTGTAAACTCCCTGATGTAATCAGGGATGTAATCAGAGAGGTAAACTCCCTGATGATATGATATTGAGAGTTGTCTGCTCATGTATATTTTTCGCTCAAAAAATATCAAAAATTCGTAACGGTATTAATAATTGATAAGGAGAGGACAACCCAAAACCCTACTTATATGTATGCTTGATCAGAAAATTCTGGTCACAAACACTCGCAAATATTCATAAATGACATTTGGAATCACTTTGATGCTGTGGTCATATCTGGTATAATATTCCGATGCAAATCTGGTATTAATGAGCAAAGACATATTCAAGGGATATTAGTTGGCGATGAGAAGATAATTAAAAAGGTTTCCATTTTTCAAAAAATTCAGACTTCCTATTTATTGACCTACCACAAGTTAGATCAAAGACAATGTCCAGTGATTATCGAGGATGATTGTATCTCTGCTGGATTCATGAATTGGGATGCTAAGGATGCTGTTACCACCCTGTAAAGCTACTGCAGTTTGTTTTATTTTATGATTTGGGTGTCACACTTGCCCGGGGAGTAACTCCAATGCTTGCAATATAAGGCTGTTGTAATAACCTCC
>ERZ1740056.136-NODE-136-length-11338-cov-7.916777_pt1 | contig 11338 bp, 5 predicted proteins | sample MGYA00581746_ERZ1740056 | MGnify/ENA primary metagenome ERZ1740056 (study PRJEB43018, sample SAMN04849745) | marine metagenome | isolation source: floating plastic debris | place: Pacific Ocean | collected 2008-09-01 | study: EMG produced TPA metagenomics assembly...
GAAGAAAGATTTCTAGAAGAAAAAAATGTAGCAAATGTCTGAGCAACAATAGCTAAGGGCAGCGGGTGCATTGAAATGGGACGTTTAACGGGCAGAAGGAGGACTTTTTTCGAACCCAGAATATTGGACTTTTTAGCCCCAATGCGTAAATGTGATCTTGGTATTGTTCATTATTCTGGTCAAAATTCTTAATTTTCAATGTAAAAAGGAAATGTGCTTCTGCCATCTTTGGTCTTGAGTTGGATTTTACTGTGTCACGCAGTAAATTCCTGCCTCCCCCGCAAAGCTTCTTTTTGACGAACATGTCACCTGGGGTATACCCTATTTATTGTGAGCTTAAAATTCTAATATTGAATTCCTCAGAATGACATTCAAGTTTATTTTGGTACGCTATTATTTCGCTCGCAATAAATTAAAACTTATTTAGAGGTGATTTTTGGCAGGGCAATGTTTTGTGAGCTGAAAATTAGGTTCCTCTTACGTTAGCAACAGATGATAAACATTGTTTGGTCATTAATGAGCGTAGGTTCTTAATTTCATCTTGAATAGCAGTTTGTATAGCGATGCTTTTTCAAAACCAAACAATCTTTTTGTGCCAGCCCAAATTTTCATTGATATCATTTGAATGAATAGTAGTTTTGTGGATTCTATAAGGGGCAGGTGTGTTTCAAGGCTTGTAAGATGTCAGTTAAAATCTCGTTCTTTGTTCTTGATTCCGATATCCAATTTACTCCAAAGTTCTTTGTCAATAATAAATGAAATTTAGCCTATGAGATCCCATTGGGTAATAACAACAGGGTTCTCTATCACAAAACATTTGGCTAATGCTTCAACACTTCCGCTCATCTGAAGCAGCAGTTATTCAAGTTATAACTATCAAAACTTCAGTGACTCCTGGAAATAGCTATTTCAGATGAAAAGTCTGTATGTTTCAAGACCTGACGTGGTTAATCCACTGTTTTCCACAAAGTTTTGGGGTTTATACAGTGTTGCTCAATGGGACTGACCAAAAATATAAGCAGAAGATGTTATATCAAATACCATACTAACTGTCTAAGCCTGAGCTGCTTTACATTTATGGTGATATTCATTTCTCTTGGGATTGTAAATTGGTCTTTTGAGTTTTTGTTAATTGCCATCTGCCCATGTCCTGCTTTGCGGATGTGTTGAACTTGCGAGCATTGCCAAAATTTATTTTAGGAAAGTGGTCAAAGCCCTACTGCTGGAACGGTAAAAATGTTGCTTCTGAAATTATTATTACACTAAAAACCACAAATTGAAAATTATTACCATTTTGAACTGATAAAATCTGCACTGTCTAATTCCCAACTGTAACCACACACCCAAATTCTGCCAGCCTGTCTTTCTTCTCCATTTATGGAATTTCTCTGCGCAGTTGTTTTTTGTTTGCCAGACATCAAGTTTGAGTTTAATCGTCATTATTAGGACATGGAGCCAACATGTCTCTGTGGAACGGATGAAAATTAACGGCTTGAAGAGTCTAATTATTACCAAAATGATTGCTTCGAAGCAATGGTCGAAAAAATGCCAGTTTGATTGGTAACACACCTCGGTTTGATAGACAGCCACAGTGTTAATGTATTCATTTTCAGTACTTTTGATTATATAACAATTAATTGATGCGTTTCTGCACATTTTTTCCTGCAGACATGGAGCCAGATGAGGTGTTAGATTTCGAGCCTCCCTCAGAGACTGTCTGTAATGTATGCGAGGGTAAGGCCTCCTCCGCCGCCGACTCAGAACAAGAGAACATTCCACTCACTCTCAATACCTCCAATCTCATGATTCAGCCTGAAGTTGCCACAACCTCTGCCAGCCAGCATGGCATGTCCAAACTAAACAGGTCTGCTGGGGGTGGCGCTGCATCAGCAAAAGCACAGCGTGGTGATGTTTCAGCGCTAGGTGACATGGCAGATCTTGCTGCTGCTGCCAATTCATCAGTAGCAGCCCTTGGAGAGGTTCCATCAAACCTGGAAGGTAAATACTACCGGTATGGGTTTTGTGTTGTGATGTACCTAGAACAGTGTGCGTCATCGTGTCTGGAAGTTCAAATTGCAACATTGTTGCAAACTTTAAGGCTCAGCATGTGAATTGTTCTCCCTTTTTCTAGCACATGTATGTCTGAACAAGGTTTTTGAGCATAGTAAACTTCCAGTATTTAGCATTTTGATTGTATGTTCTCTTTTGAAATCGCATATCTCATTTAGGACGATGATGCTCTGATTTGAAATTTGGGGATATTTTTGGAAAAGAATACTCGTCTGACATTTAAATGAAGCTAAGCGGTCTGGCATCGCATTTCTCAAATTTTTACACAAGTGACGAAACTGTGGATTGTGGGTGTTATTAAACAGACATTTCTGTTGTTCCTTCAAAGTTGAATGTTTTTGCGCTTCTTTCAATACTGATTCAGCCTTGAGAAAACTGCTGCCGCCTAGTTCTTTGTTCAGTATTCGACTTGACTCAACCCAAGCATTATTATTCGGGAATCATAAACATTTGATGATGCTCTAATAATTTGTCAGTCCAAATTACGTCTAACATGTAATAGAGTTATTGATTTTCACCTAGTTTTGTCAAACTTTGCTTGCTTGTATAAATGTAGTTTCAGATATCATCATCAAGCTGAAAATTGCAGTCACAGAATGAGAAAATCTGTTGACATGTGGCTAATTCTTTTTAGTGTGAGAGCATTGATCTCATTCTAGTATCCCGAGATTTTCGCTCATCACTAGAAACAACAAAAGAAGACAATTCTGAATCAATTTATTTGAACAAACAATATGAGCGGCCATGTTTACCATTGTGAGCGTTATGTGATAGAAATTATGTGACCAAGATTTGTATGAATGAGAAACTTTTGACCGTCAGCTAATTTGATCTACAAATCACCAAAAAAATTTGGTTGAGCTTGGTAATTGGGACGGTGATTAGCCATTTATGGTGGGGAGTCATATTGCGTAGTGCTTGGCTATTTCTCGCTTGTTGGACCCAAAATCTTCGAACTAAAGAGTGATGGTTTATTTATTTGCCATCATAGAAACATTGAATGTGTACTATATGACAGTAATGTTATGTGATGCCACAAGACTATTACAATCTTTGGCAATGTTCTAATTATATGCCGCTGTCATGCTGTTATCACTTTTATTTTGTCAAGCCTTCAGTCGTTGCTTTTTCTCAAAGTGTTAGCAATGGAATTGTGTAGGTCCAGGTCCATTCTTGATATTGGGCTTATTAATTACATCTGATAAAGCGTATAGGCCTATTATCACACCAAATTACAAACAAAGATCCAGTGTCATCCTGGTACTAATTTTGCTCTCGCCGCAATTATCAAAGTATAAGACCAAACTCACTTGTCATCCGGTATTGGTTCTATCTTGTAATTAAAATAGCTTTATTAAAATGTCAAAATATTTCACATGGTATTTACATATTGATCTTGTGACTCTTAATGTCTGTGCTACGAATATGGTGCTACTTTGAGACAGACCTTATACTTGTATCATCAGAATATAAGCAATGCTGCTCTTTGTTCTTAGAGTTGTAGTCAAAATTGTGTAATAACTGATAATTGCCTCCTCTCGCCTTCATTTTCTATTATTGCGTACTCTCACGCGTCCTGTGCCAACTGTTTCTCCTCACGGCTACATGTTTCATTCCCAAGCGTAGCGGAAGCGTAGGCCTATACTTTCACATCGCCGAGCCTCAGTTAGCCAATGAGAGACTTTTTGATATTAGCACCTTTTCTGGTTACCACTAAACACATACATGTATTTTCTGCTCTTTATTGACCTCAACCAATCGTTATCATCATCATGAACCCGTCATACAGCAGAACTTTCCACAAAACGGCACGAGCATGTGCCTAATCATTTCATAGATTGAGGTGTGAAGATCCCTAAAAATAGCATTTTTCTCTTTCTTCGATATTGAATAGGGCTGAGCAACTTCTACAATCAACTGGCGATGACCAACCTGCTTTATCAGCAACAGCATTTACACAGCGCTGCCGTGCAAGCAGCTCTACATCAAGCTGGTACATCTGCTGCCGCCTCGCCCGGTTCTGCTGCTAAAGACGTCATGGGATCTCAGCAACAGCCTCCCACAACGGCCGCTATAACAGGCGTGGCAGGCTTGAAGGACTGCTCACTCGATCTCAGCTCGCTGACAGCACAACACCTACTCAGTGAACATCATCTTCTATCTAACTCTGCTGCCGCTGCTGCCGCTGCTACTGCTGCCGAGTCCAGCTCATCCTCTTCTACGGCTAACGGCGGACTCAAAGTGCCCGAAATCCGCTCTAAGTAAGTTCAATTTGATTTTAATCTTTCAATTTTTTGTTTTTTGAGATTTTAGTATCGGCATTTATGCGTTTTTGTTTAGGAAAAGGGTAAGCAACTTTGAAATTAAATAGGACTGCTCAAAGAAGTTTGGTCATGACTGAAAATTGATTATTATTTCTGGCCAAGGTTTTATATTACTGATTCTAGAGCATTCATAAAACATGTCATATGCATACAGGTACCTTTGAGCTTGAATAAATGGATTTACTAAACCAAAAGTTTTAATGCCTAGCAGCATGATATTGATTTTTGGCCACTTCATGATGAGCTTGTTTTTATCCAGCCAAATTTTTTGAAAACTTATGTAAATATCAGTATGCGTCAATTGCATTTTCAAAAATAGCCAGCTAAATTAGCAGCTGAACCACTTGGAAGTTTTGCATATTCCAATAATATTTAATTGATTCACTTATTCAAGTGCAAATGACAAATTTCAGCAGATAATAGCACAAGCCTCCTCACTAAGCCAACCAATATGTCTCATCGAAATTTGTTTAGACACTCGGGCCAAATTGAAACTTTTGTCTTCGAAGTTCTCAATTTTTATACACATGAAATTAAATGGAATAAAAATATTGTCGTATGTGTTGTTATGAATGTAGGTTTTTATGTAACTGTTTCTGTAGATAACATCGTCATTGTTGCCCCTTGTAGGAAAAAGAAAGATTGCAATCAGAAAAAGACATACACAGAGAGAGAATTGAAAGCAGCAGTTGACGCGATCCGTAATCGTACTTTGGGGACGAGAAAGGCTGCTCAGATGTATGGTGTTCCTAGATCTACACTGAGGAACAAGGTAAATAAACCTTTTTTATGATGACTTTTGGTGTTTTAATGTTTTTGGTTATGTATTTTTGGTATGCATTTGTTGGTTCTAAAAATAACTCAAAATGTTTTTAAATGACTTTTCTTCAGTTTTAAAAGAAGTTAGAAAAGTTATGCGACTATTCCTTTCCTTTCAATTCAATTCAATTAGGTAATGTGGTAAATTTGGAAAATCTTTCAAACTTTTTATAGCTATATTTTTATTAATTTCGTTAAAATATTAAGGGCGACGCTTGGCATTTAGAACAGACATATGGTATAAGTTCTTCCCCTCCATCTGTGTTTAAATGAAACTGTTTGCACCGTTATTCCTAGAAAGCCTGCACTCTGGAGAAACCGAACAAAACTTTGCACTCATTTTTTTAAAATCCAGCCGTATTCATAGATCGGGATTTGACATGTACAGTTTATTACTCTGAGATGTTAATCATTATAAGGACTGTAATTTTTCGGTAAAAAAGTGATCAATAATACCTTGGGACACAGTGTCAAGCTTGCTAATCAAAATATAAATATCACAATGCGCTGTGGCGATATGTAAATTATGTCACCAAAGTTCTTTTGTGACTTTCTGTCAAGAGAAAATGGATTTTTAGTTGATAAGATGCTGGTACACGTATGTGACTAATCTGACGTGCTTTTTTTTGTTCTCAATGGTAAAAAAAATACTGCCCTTGGAGACGGCTCCTTTTTTATTGGAATTGCTGCAGACATTTTCTGATTGGTGAAGGCGGGTTTTGCTGTTGCTTGCTTGAGTGCTTTTCTGTCATAACCATTATGATGATGTATAACGATGCGCATAATGAAAATTAATATAGATATAAAGCGAGCAGACTTTCTTCAAATTTTATTCCCAGCAGATCCATTCCAGTGACAGTTTGGTCGCCTAGATACATCAGCGTTATTATCAAACATTATTTTAGTGGTGTAATAATCTGTTGGGTTTTCTTGTTATTGCTGTACAGATGTTAAAAGAAACTGAAATGAGTAGACAACTGCCAGAGAGCTTTCTGCAGTTTAGTCGAGCGGCGGCATATCTTGATGACAGTCGTGGAGAAGCAGTACATGGTGACAGACGCAGTGAGGCTTCCTCTCCGCCCACCAGCAAGCAGGCGTCACCGCTAAGCAGAAAACACTTAGACAATCATTCTAACCCACTAGATCTGGCAGCTGGCATGCAGCACAACAACGCATTCCTAAAACAGCTCGAAGAGATGAGAAATAAACAAGGTGTAAATGAACAGTTAAACCTTCTCAATCAGAATCGTATTTTCGGTGACATGTTTAACCCTCTCCAGTTTGCCGCTGCCGCATATCCATTTTTCATGCCGCAATACTCAGCAGCTTTGGCAGGTATGCCTTCAATGGACTTTATGAACCCTTACACATCATCGCTGATGATGCCGTATCTGCCTGAAATCATGAAAAACCTTCAGGCACAGCAGCAGAAGCAGGAGAAACCTAGTCACATGACCAGTAACGGCGCTGCCGCACCTCACATGAGATCACCATCAGAGTCAGGTTCTAGACCAGCTTCAGCTAAAAATGACAGGGATGATATTAAAATACCAGCTTACAAACCAACAGGCGCCAGTCATAGCATAGATGAGCTGGCAGCGCAACTGCCGCTCCTCAGCAAGTCTGCCAAACCAGTGCTTAGTGAAGATAATATGGATGCCACTTCTCGCTTAGCCTCACCTTTCTCAGCAGTCAACTACCTTCAGGGTATAGTACCACGGCCGGAGCTAGCGGGCAGCAAACGCTCCTCCCCAACCTCGCATCATATCCCTAACAAGAAATTCAGGCTAGATCACCAGTCGATTGACTCCTCGCAGCATTCCAGACCTACCAACGGTACAACCACTGGTAAGAAAAGACCAAAGAGAGGCCAGTATAGAAAATATGACAGTGAGTTGTTAGCGCAGGCTGTTAGAGCCGTCCAGCGAGGTGAGATGAGCGTACACAGAGCTGGCACTTTTTTCGGGGTTCCACATTCTACGTTGGAGTACAAGGTCAAAGAGAGACATTTACTTCGCAAAAAGAAAATTGCTGAGAGCAATGAGAACAAATCTGCATCCCCAAATCAGCTCGTGGAAAAGCCATCCATGTCCTCATCCAAAACTACAGCAGTGTCCGAGTCATCAACTTCTAGTCATCTCTCAGAGTCAAAGCTCGCCACGCAAGCCAGTCCCTCACCAACCCAACCAGGCCAAGCCATAGATGAATCTCGACCGTTTGGTGCCACGCAAAACAATACTCCTCCAGCAATATTCGATTTCTCATCGGCTTACAATCTGAACACTCCTGCATCTGATATTTTAAGAAAGCTCCATGCCAGAGCTCACCAGAAAGCTAACGAAATTATCAACGGTGCCAAGCAAGCCCAGGAAAGCAATTTTTAGACCCATGAGAATTTCACATTTAACCTCTAGATGAAACAATATCATTCCTACGTACTATTTTTTCTTCCTCTTCTTTGTAATTATTCTCGCGATTTCTGAAAAATGATATTAGTACCATGGTTGTAAATTTGTATAAGTGTATACCACATTGTATTTACTCTTAGCTGGTTTTCATATCTCTCTGAACAAGGAATCTCCTCCATTTTTCTTCTATAACTCTGTTCTTTATTAGCAAGTTGTGCTTCAAAAATTCTGCGTTGAATCAGGATGGTCCAGTATTTTGTCGTCCAGTTGTTGTTGGAAACAAATCAATTTTTGTAACTTTGATGTATAAGTTATATTTATTTTCAATGTTACATTGGTAGCTAAATTGATATTACAATTATTTTACATGTTTAATAATATGTGGCCATATTTTCACATCGTTTTGCTCTTCGTAAAATATTTTGCTGTTGTTAGTTCAAAAATTAAAGTGAGAAATCTACATCCACATATATCGAGATCATTCGCGACCACATTCATGTACTCCCAACTTCCACAAAATGTATAAAAAGTCTTACTATTGGGCAATGCGACAATGCCCACAAAAACATATATTATATTATTACAAAACACAAAAAAAGAAATCAAATATTTGTAAAGAAAGTTCATTGCATCACATTACAAATTCTTCAAACTAAACATAGAAAGAAAAAGGTTGCTAACATACAATCTGCGTAATTGATAACTTAGAGTAAATAGATAATAAGCACAATTTTTGATAAAATCAAGAGGATGTATTTAGTATGGTAGATCTTTTGTCATTGTCAGCGTAAAATAGTCTCGTTGCCCAGTTATTTTTCTCCAGCATATATCTGAAGATCTGCGAAGGAAGTTGTGGCTTGTAGCAAAAGGTTCTAAAAACACAAATGAATCGCACAATTACAAATAACACTATGGTAATCTTCGTCGCCACTGGTAGATTGATGACAGTTTTGCTACGGTTTCTTAGCTGGTGATTAAAATGATAACAGATTAAATGATCTGCGGGGTAATTCTGCTGCAAAATGATTGCTATAGATACCAAAAAATAGTTACCAATCCGTTGTAAAATCAATGCAAAAAAGGAAACTTTTGAAGGAAGCTATTGTCAGCAGAAAGATTATCGGACAGGAGCAGGCAACTCCGTTGAATATATACATATCTATATACAAAGAATAAATGCACATGGGTTGTATTTCCAGTTATTAGGTGAGCATAGACCAAGGCGTCTATAACTCCTTGCATATAGATTGTGATGCGCGGATCTAAAGTAGCGTGGTTGACACTGGGTCTAGCTAAGATGAGAAGGAGGGGTCAGCTTACATCATGTACCTGAGTCATTAAGCCTAAGCGAGGAGATTGTTTGTACAGGAGTGTGAAAACTACCAACGCAATATTATGTTAGACGAACACAACGACGTCACAATATCTCCCAGCCAAGCGTTGGTATGACAGAAACTTTTTTGTCTGTTATGTTTTTTTACATTCATGTACAATCTGAAAATATCCTTTTAGGTTTTAAGTTTTAAATGTTGAATTGACAGGATAGCAGTCAGCAAGACAAATCATGAATGAGCATTATGCCACTATAAAGTTTTGGTGACTTCAGTAGCATTAGATACAGTGTTTAGATGAAACATCAAACAGTCATTGGCCAGATATGTTGTATAATATTGTAGACATGAGAAAACACAGAATCGTAAGACAAATTTATATATGTTGTGATCCTCAAAGAGTTTTAACCAATTATATGTGTGCCCCAGGTCTCAGATTGTACAGAAAAGTGTTCACATCTAGGAGTTCAGTGGTTATGTCCCAATACCCATGCTCCACCATTGCATTTACTTTCCATAATTTGGGAGAGACCATAAGAGCATTAAATATTGTCAAAAGCTTTTTAAAATTAGCATTTAATATTACAACATTCTGTATCTTTATGACAGCTTATACAAATTTCAATTTCTTTTGCAAAGATTTGCACTTCTTCCCCTGTGTTGCAACACCCTAACACACTGCTGGATCAGGTCAGGTCTGTTATATGCTAGACAGACTAATTGGTCAATTTCCCAACACCTTACACACACCTTCATGTGCGCCAGTGGCTGCGACATGGCAGGCAGTGATGCTAAATTATGGTGAATTAATAAAAGCTATCTAATTCCATAATAATACATAGAAATGACGAGATAAATGTAGCCCTCAATATTTGCCTAGCCAAGCGGAGCCAGTACCAGCGGTAGGCATAGATAGGGAGGGAGAGAGAAACGGCATGAAAATAAACAAAATCATCCAACCGTTATGAATTGCACCGAGTTTTGCTAATTTCTGATTTCCACTGAGCACATCAAATAGTCAATATTCAGAAAAATAGACCATTATTTAAACAATTTGAATCACCTTCATCAAAAAATATGTCAAAATTTGATGATTAAAAGGAAGAAAACAACATAGTTGGCAATCTTTAAATCAACTTGGCAATCTTCACATCTCCAAAAACACGCTGATTCAGCGGCACCAACAGGAATAAATTAATAAATCGATTCCTACCATTACTCATTGAAATATTGATGACGCAATAAAAAACGTGACAGAAAAAGATGCAGTTTTTGTTCAAAAATGAAAATGATTTTATAGGACACTCTATTATTTGTGCTTTACAGACATGAGATTATGTTCCATAACACCAAATTTCAAGAACCGTCATACCTAGATTAATCTTGGCCTACTGAAGGCCCCTGTCACTATGGGAATTTTTTTTCATTGGTCTGGTGTCCCTGGGCGAGGTTGCTCTCTAAGAGGCTTGCAGAGCTGTCACCCTCTGATTGCGGTAAAACTTGTTATGATTTTGTTCACATCTCCACCATTCATAATCATAAGCTAGAGAAGGATTTTGAAGTTTTAAAAGAATGACTTATTACTTAGAATAATTATTATCCCGGTGGCGGAGGTTTGTGGTTGTCAAAACCTTGAATCAAAAAATCGTTAGTAGGTGGAAATTTGCTCTTATCAAGCGCCAAGATTACGTGAAGTTACTTTGGTCTATAATACGAAGGTGGTAGCATAAGATTAGAGCCACGGCTTGATGGATGGATTCTTGATGGTGATGTAGGTCATTATTCTCTTTTCTCGCACTTGCCAAATTGAGGTTGGTACACAGAACTATGGTTTCTTTTAATTGTTGGTTGGGCACTTGCAATACTTGAAATAATCAGATTTGCTCTTTTTGTAATGAAAGTGAATGAGTGCATACAGATGTTTGGCCAAATTGGTCCTCTCTTTCCCAGCATAAACCGTTTGAGGATGTAACCAGTATGCTGAACACAGTTATCGCTTATGCAAAAACGGGTCCCCGCAACAGAAGTGATCATGCTGATTTCTTCCATGTATTTCAGTAATAGGTCACAGCATTAGTTAAACTTTTGGCTAGCTAAGAGTTATCCCCTTAATCTCATCACTTATGAAAATCTCAAAAGTCATCCATTCAGGGTACTAACCGACATCATCCTTATCTAGACTAAAGGGATTATTAATTTTCTGATATGCATACCACCAGTTTCGAGCTAATTTTATAACTGTAGATGCGAAAAAGTGACTCAGCATGGCCCATCAAGCCGTAATTGAGCAGATATATTCTGGTACGGGTATTATGCTGTGACAATGTGTGATAAGTTTTGCGTCAAACAGCAGCAGTTACATTCAACGTTTGACGCATGTACAGGC
>ERZ1740056.137-NODE-137-length-11330-cov-6.720710_pt1 | contig 11330 bp, 10 predicted proteins | sample MGYA00581746_ERZ1740056 | MGnify/ENA primary metagenome ERZ1740056 (study PRJEB43018, sample SAMN04849745) | marine metagenome | isolation source: floating plastic debris | place: Pacific Ocean | collected 2008-09-01 | study: EMG produced TPA metagenomics assembly...
AGTTTAAATTAATTGCACAATTTGTGCATAAACAGTGGTTGCCGGTGACATTGACTTGTAATCATTTAGTGTACACAAGACAGATCTTTGGTGATCATACCTCCGAGGTTGAGACCTGCTCCACCATCACCACCGAGTTTAGCATCACCACCAAGACCCCCTAGAAAACAAGCACACATGAAAATCACTCGGCTAAAAGTAATATCAGAGAATTCTAGGGGGTGGGTCAAGCTGTTTACTATGAGTGGGTCATCAATAGGCTAGTTATGATAATTCTAAGGCAAGTGGAAAGTTAAGTGAGAGATCTATTACTCTGCAAAGTGATATCACATATAATGGTTATGAGATCATATGAGGAGTATAGGTAGTCATTAACAGATTGGTAAAATATAGCTGGCAGGAAATTTTATGACAGTAGGCATTATAGATACTGATTCAGTTGTACAATTGCTAGTTGAGGTTGATGGAATGTCATCGCATCAAGAGATTTTGGCAGATTTGCAACACGGACATAGTCATATGACTTGGTGACCTGAATACCAGGAATCATCGAAACGTCCTGCATTTTAAGCTTTGAAATACGATTGTGGATGTTAATGAAACTCAGAGCCTGTATGCATTCCGCACAGCTATTTATTAACTGAGGAGAAAAAAACAAAACCATATATCACAGCCTACCCACAGACTTGTCAAACCACAAATCACTTTGACACGGATTAATTCAAAACTAGCGCTGGGTCAATGTACAATCAGACACTACCCTCATACGTTGTGGGAGAAAATTGTTTTTAAAGTTTACTTTGGAAGCATTTCAAGTTAAGATGGCAATCAGAGAATAACAGACAGGGACACGCATAACAGAAACTGAAGCTGCACAATAACAAATGACATGGCCTACTGATGCGTGTTTCCGCTCGAAGACAAAATTACAGTAAAGTGATTGATATTGACAGGGCATTAACACTGAGCTAACAGTAAATGGAAGGTAAGAACGATATGCTGTTATAATTTACCTGATAAGTCTGCAGATGGGGTGTCAGCGCCCACTGATACAGATGGACCCTTAACATCTATATCAGCACCTCCGCCGAGACCGCCACCGAGGCCACCACCGAGACCTCCTCCTAAGCCCCCTCCGAGGCCTCCTGACCCGCCAATACCACCTGAACAAGGGAAATCCACAAAGCATATAACAGTTGATTGATAATGCAAAGTCGATGCTTATGGTTAATAAATGGGAGATAAACTCTCCATAAATCAGAATACGGCCAATGCCCTGTTATACTCTACTAACAGTTGGATACCATCACGCCCACTACCTAGGTAGTGAAGAAATTTATACTGGAGAAAACTGCAACATATTTTCTAACACAATGGTTTTGTGTCTGGCTCAGCACTGGATATGATGTGCATTATGCGGGCCACCAAAACTCTTTTCACTGCCCACACCAAAGTTTCTCACAGAATGTTTCCATTTAGTAAGGAACTGCTCATAATGATACAAAAGAAGTTGACGTTCTGTCGTGGTCCAGGCTGAATTCTGAGGCAAATGCATGGATGAGCAGCATCAACCACACAATCTTCCAATAATAAACACGGCTTGAACAGTGTTTTTTGAAGTCAGCAATGAGAGTTGCTACAATCGAAATCAATTCAAGCTACACTTGAGCTTTGGAAGTTAAATAGTGGTGCTGATGAGCTACTGTACCTGAGACATCTGCACTTGGAGCGTCGGCACCTACTGACAGAGATGGACCCTTAACATCTACATCAGCATCACCTACAATCACCAATCAAATTGTTGATAGCGTATGATGAAAACCCAGAAAGTTTATTATGTCATAAATATTACCTGGCTTTTGAGGTATGATCTTTGCTTTCAAGGAAACATACAGGCATCTTATCAAAATTCCACCATCCCTATATGATTATTAGATTAAGTGTCTGGAGGCGCAATCAATTAACCGATTATTACCAAGGGCTGCCTAGCTGGTGATCTGTTCTTATTCTGACATAATACGACCTTAGCATAGTTGAACAATCTACTATCAACAGGATTTATCCATGATTTATACATAAGCCAGGAGGAGGGATTTCAATATGTCTACCAGCGCTTATGGTAGTAAATGAATGTGTGTTACGATTGAACAAGTTTATATTTTTCTGGTAAGAGAGAACACAGCAAGAGAGCACTGCGTAGATCAACACAAAAGTAACATCTGCATGCGAAGCTGCAGACATAATAAGCCACCTCATAATGGCAAATATTGCTCATCGACATTATTGATCAGGCCAACAAAATGCGGATGCTGAAGGGCAGGTGGACTTGCAACAAGCAGACATGTTGTGGCCTTACTTGCCATACAGGTTGTTTCCACTAATTCAGCTGTTGTCTGCAACCTTAACATGAGGGTAGGGTATCCAAATTTGCAATCAAGCTGTACAGAGCTTAAAAACAGGAAAAATAGTGTTGTTTATGCAGGTTAAGCTGACTGAAGAAATAATCATACCTGAGGCTCCGAGAGCTACACCTGCTCCTAGACCTCCTCCGATTCCTCCCTTCAACTTTGCCTTTGAACGATAAGCAGATATAATACAGTTTAAACACATCCTGACTAATGAAGCTACCAGCCGCTACTACTGAATTTCAAAGGTTACAAACCATTACCGTAGAAAACAGCGCTAACAACTTCACAGAAGAAAAAACGTAACCTATTAGGTGAAAATCCTATACACCAATGGTAACAGGTGGGAGGAATCCTTATCATCTTTGTACCTGGGTGACATTCTTGAGCAAATAAAATGTTATGCGGGTACAACACATTACATTACTAACTAGCCAGCTCGAGCCAATCTCAAAATATGTATGGGGAATGCAATGCTGATATTAACTGTATCCCTGTCACCGCTTTTATTAGGCCCTTGCTTTTCTATGTTGCAAATTATCATCTGTGTGACTCAAGTAATTGACTGGCTAGAGCCAAATCTTGATGGTTGGAGGCTTGGCCAACAGATTGCAATAAATGCATTATCCTTTGCAAGAAAGACATTTCGGGTTGGAGTTGTGGCCTCATTGACACAAAGGCCACAACTTCAATGTAAATTTGTATGAGTTCTAAAACTAGTATGCTTCACTCCAGCATTCACAATAATCAGGATGCCAATCCACACTCTTATCACATAGATTTTCAACTTGATGACAATTCTACATAACATCAATATCTACATCATAAATCAAATTTGTTCCCATACAATGTATTTCAACCAGCATGAATACATTTAATTTTACAATTGTGTAAACACGAAACCTCACAAGTACAGCAGTGCATTGTAACTTTTCACTGACCGCATTTTTCCATTGATAAATCACTTCAGTCTGACTCTAACAACACTCTGATACTGGTGTGATGTTATTAGTATGCAGAGAATAGCGTTTACGTAATCACCCATCCCCCCTCCTATTCTGACAAGCTGTGAAAATGCTAGTAAACCGCAAACATGTCTAGTGTGTGCTATGTTATATATTATATACCTTTTTAGATTTCTTGTCTGTTTTGGGAGATTTCTTCTCTCCATCACTGCTGCTTGAGGATGAAGACGATGAGGAAGACGAGCTGGAACTACTGGACGATGTACTGTCCCGTCGGTCTGTAACATACAACAAAAGTTAGTCAAATTTGTCAATACATAAGACCCATGTAAGCAGAACGCAAAACATAGATTACACACTTCCCAGTAACAAAATATCGTACAAGCAGTCTTTTACAGTTACAGCAGCATGTACAACTTTTATGAATGTAGCAAAACAGGGCAAAAAGGGATATCTTTGTAAATGATTACTTCAACCATAGAGTCGGAAAGATGGAAGACCTAAGACCCCCCTCCCCCAAATCAATTCAATCAGAAGAAGCTTTTTTTTCCAAACATAACTTGACCTTTTGTTGTAAGTTGATCAGCAGATACAATATTCATTGTAAAATCCATTAGGGAATAACCGACCATGAATAATTGGGACTGCTGACAACTTTATTCTAGCTACTGTCCATTTCAAAGACTATAAGAGAAACCAAGACTTGAGGAGGCCTCTATTAAAAGCAAGGCAACTGGTGGCAAACGTGTCACTTTAGTGATAAATATTTTAACATTCCTAGAAGGTATTTGATTTATTCATAGGTGACTGCTCATTGGGACATAAAACAAAACATTACAATGCAAATCAAATCACTTATCTGCCATGGCATGGAGGCAGAAAATGGTTTATGCAGAAGTAAATTGGAAGATAAAATCTACCATGCTACACGCAGTGCAGAGCATTTGGTTAAACAAAATGGGACCAGTGACCTGTTATTATACATTGCCCCAATCCTGAGCTGAATCCGTAACTACATGCCACAATGTGTTCTATTTTATTCTACACTGTACTTAGTAATTTAGAAGAATGTGATAAGCAAACCTATAATCTGCTTGTTGAAAATAATGGTTGGGAGGTCGGCTGAATGTAATAGCAGGAACATAAGAGCCTTAAAACTACCAGCAGCCTGTACAAATTTTATAATACTGCACAAAGTAATCTATAATCATGAAATTTGCCAACACAACACTGTAGCGCAGTCAACCTTCTAATTCATGACTAGAAGGCAGTACCGGCATGTTGACATATGCGCTTCGCTGTAGATCCATGGTGGAAACTTGACAATGAGAGTTGTGCGCCATGAAGTATTTTAGAGCAACCATGATGGATTAATAAGCTTCAGAAGTTATTCAAACCAACCTTTCTTTTTTCCGAAGCCGAAAGGCATATTGAGCTTAGATTTTGGTTTATCTTTTTTGACTTTCACTGATGGCACATCACCTTTAGCCTCTGCTTTTACCTAAAAATACACAAACAATCAGCATACAAGACATATCAGGACTTGCATCACACGTGTCTCGACAAGGCCATACCCTCCATTTATGATGTGTCATTTTCCATCATAAAACTATGTCAGTGTAACACATCCTGATATAGTAACACAGGATAGTGTGCATCACAACCCTACTCTACTACACTACATTAGGTTTAGACAATTCAGGCTGCATTACATGATAAGTACAAACACAGATTAATATCTAATAAAGCATTATAATAATAAAGTGGATAACTCCTGCATTGACTTAATATCATTATTCATGTATTCTCACATAAGATATTGTATACAGTGTCTGAGCTACGCTACACTTAAACGCACATTCTTCCAACATTCCTAAACCCTAAATGTTTGTACAATAAACTTAGACATTATTGAAGTTTCCATGCGAAAGATTTTCAATTCTGACCTAGATTTTCAGGTATTCAATTCACTGCATACCGAAAGCGTTGAAGCACTGAGGAGAGTCCGGCGTGACTGCAGTGTAGCACTGGAGATAAAATGAATGCCCAGCAAACTATCCCTAATTGCTAATAATCAGTTTGCTAGTGAGGCTGGACGAAAGCTGAGAATGAGACAATTACAGGCCAGCAAGCATGGCATTCCAGTCAAAAGGCATGACAACCCCAATAAAAATAGACTGATTAAACCCAGTTCATCTTAGCTTTGCAGACTTGTAATCCTGCGTAATCGCAATGATGACTTACCTTGGCTTTTGGAGGCTTGGCATTGGGTGATTTGCTGCGCTTGAGACTAGGTACGCTCACAACTATCTCTGTATTCAGCGGAGACGGTGACCGCACTGGTGATGTGGCTACAGGACTTAACGATCCTGAAGCTTCTACAAAACAGTGTAATGCCCATGATTATAAAACTAAGGAAGAGTTAACAACAGGCCAGAGTAATCAAAATATTAAGACCAGGATCTTATTATGTGCCTGAATGCTGCAGATATTGGCTATAACCACCACCCTTACTCATTTACCAGGTCTTTAGGGGAACGAGGCATTGGCAATAGACAGAACTACGATAGTGGCTATGTTTAAAAGGTAGTTGGCATTTGAGACCAACACATTAATGAGAGGTTTATTTTATGTATAGCAATAACAGAGCCTCACAAACATCATTGCCAACTGCTATCTATCAATCTCTTCATATTTCTTACAACGCATATGGATTCATCAGTGAGGGACTATATTATTCAAATTTCACAACCATGAATTGCAGCGCATTTCAGATCTATGATACACACAGTAATTTAGGTCAAATCAGAGTTATGCAGGCATGAGCGTTAAGGAAGATTATGAAGAAATATAACCAGGTACTTAAAGTTGGTTGCTGTGAAATCAGTACCACTTTGTTGTTTCGAGCAGGGTGGTGAGGTAGGTGAGCAGATTCAGAACTGTCATGACAGTCATAGAGCGGAGGACGAAAAATGAAAACAATTATATTTAGAATACTGTGATTGCCTTCTCAATGACATGCAAGTGTACTCCTCAATTTAGATACGTTTGAACTCATATGCTCACCTATATCAGCTGCTGATTCTTCAACAGGACTGTGTAATTTGACGTGGAATATATCCTTTTTATGATCTGTGTCTGCACTGGATTGTCCTACAAAAGTTACAAAGTATTAACATAAAATATTGTAAACTTGGGTGCAAAAATTGAGGCCATGTGCAAGAGGCTATATCCAGCTATCCAGCAAACTGTTGGAAGGCAATCCTAACACAAATGAACCACAAATACTCTAACTAATAACAAGAATGCCGCAACCAGCATATTGTGCCGCCAGTGCCGAAGTCTGCTCAACCCTATGATTGAAGATTGAAGTTCAACGGAGGCAATTTGAACCTGTAACTAATCACAATCTTGTCAACATGAAACCAGTGATTGCTTCACAGCAGCATAGTGATCTAATGTGATGCAGAGAAAATATTAGTGGTTCGAAAACAACTCTGAGTGCAGACATTGTTACATAATAAATAGGTCAGAGAAAAATGAATTCCTTCTTCCAGTAGTTCTAAATTTGGAACATCTTCAGTCGCTACTGCAGTGCTGTCACTGCGGAGTTGTTACCTCAGACAAGAAGCGAAATAATCCACATTTCTAGTGATCAAGTGAAGGCAAGCCAGATCCAAGCCAAGTAGCAAATGCTGTGCAACTGCTGCGAGGTATTATCCAGTGAATAGTTCACGCCTAGCCTCAGACTAGCTACAAGTCTGACTACATAAAATCCTACTCAACCGAGGCGCGTAGGTCCTATATGGCTGCAGTATTAAAGAAGCAATCAGAATGGAATGCCGAGCCAGAACAAATTGCAAATCAAAATGCTAATCCGAGGCTGCCATAATAGCTGCGGCAGCAGAAACTGTTTGCTTTTCCATAGGATGGACATTTTATACGTCATAGGAAGAATGAAATTCCACAAGTGTAAAGTTGGCTTAGCAAGGCAAACCCACTCTTGGCACCTTACACCAAGGTCTCTACTGCACCCTATCTGAATTTTATTTCACCAGTCAAATCATATGTATGCAAAAGACATGGAAACAACAAATTTAAGTATAAGATATTTTTCAGGAAAGATAGCTGCACAGAATGGTTAGTAAACACCAATGCCGCAGACAAGAGTTTGTGTGGCAAAATATGACGAGAGGGAGAGCCTCAACGCCACTCAGGATTACATTGTGAAGTCTTAGTATTCAAATATGTTACCATGGAAATGACAAAGATATCATACCGGTACTTTGCTAAACAAGGTTGAATAATTTTATGATATAGATCAGCACGCGCAGAGAGCTCATGTGCTGGCCCAGCATGCCTGATGTGTGTCACTATTTAATTTGGTACAGTGAAGCATGACCAATATGGCTTATAACCCATTTAGTTATGAACTCAGCAATAACATGTCTCAATTTATTTGTCAGCCGACAAGCATTTTGAGCATTGCATTCTTTTCAGCAGCCAACGTGGACGCAAAAACACATGTGATCAAGCTACAAAAACAGCAATTACTTCACCAGTTAACCACAATACAAACAAAACCACTTCCTAGCTGTCGCCAACAGGTAATGAGTTTAGCAATTAGACAGTAATAATGCAATTAGCACAAATTCCCCTCTTAATGACATACCTTTGCTGCCAGAAACTGACCTTGGCTGCTCAACTCAAAATCCGAAGAGCCAAAAACTCCACAATTACGAGATGGTGTAAGCCTGAGACTGATTACTAGCAATCACTGCACTGCTTGAGAAAGCTGCAACTTGTGATGTGTGACAATAAAATCCTACACAGCTCCATTCAAGTGTTTACAAATTTGTCAAGTTCATCTTGGAGTTCCATCAACAAGACACACAATTGTTGTATGATTATGGTCCGGATAGCGAGGATTAAAATGCAACCAATGAATAGCCTTTGAAAAAGTATAATAAGCAAGCAACCCAAGACACCATAATACCAGCCTATTACACAATAGCTTCATTATACAGCCGGAATGATAAACTGAGACGTAAGCCTCATAAATCACATGCACTGAAATTTTAAAGTATGCTACAAAAGTCACAATAATGATTCTTTTGGAGTCAGAAATGAAATGCAAAGACAAAAACTTTCACTTCCAAAAGTTCCCGCCTAAACAACATTCACAGCATACAATATTGCGAGAACAGAAATCCTTGAATAATGAAGGGCACACCATTCCATACCAACTAGCCTGGGCAGCATGAAACCCCATCATGAAGCTTCCTGCCTACATTTAGACTCCTTCTGCCTGATAAATACCACCATTTTTTTACACCTGTTTCATGATAAAGACAGGTTGAAATCAAATAAGCAGAAAAGAGTTCTGGATTTGAAGTCAAATTGCATAATTAGGTCAACATAAAATCCAGATAATCTATGGCTGCTGCCACATAAAACCTTTTTTAGAGCCGAAGAAATGCTGTAAACAACCGCTGCATTAACTCCTCTAAGCCTGTTAAGTTCTCTTAACGGTACGGTGTAGATAGGCCAGGTAGCTGACTGCTTTCACCTTTTTCAAAAAGTCCTCAATCCAGGTACGCAACAGCAGCACCTCCTCATAAGACAACCACTTCCTACAATTTGATCCTGTACACACACTGTGCTCCTGTGTTTACACAACACCACAAAATACACAAATTCAATTGACCTTCTACTTGAGTAAACATTTCGAAAATCAACAAGTTGATTTAGAAGTACAAACAAGCTTTCAGCTATAAATTACCACATTATGCAACAAAATAGTCATAATCCAGTATTTACATGGAGCAACAAATCAAGTTGTAAACACTCTACCTTGAAAAACCTTCCAGCTAAAGATAATCGGCCGCACCAGAAATTAGAAAATCCACTGATATTGTAGCAGCCAACAACTTTACTTCTGAAAAGCTAAGCTATAGTGCATCGCATACAATACAATAATGCATTGACCTAGTTCAGAGGCACATCTTAATCACAGTATAGCATGCATGGATGCACCTGGCTCCGACAAAACCCAGCTCTTCATAAAGGGATAACACCTAACACTATGCCACATGAACATTATTAAGCATTTCCACGCTTGGTGGCTAGTAACGTTAATGACAGGGTGTTAGCCCGGTGTGATAGTTACTGATTGCAGGGAGTTAAATCCATGCCTGTGGTTGATATGGCAATTTTAACAAATTCTTTGGGACTGCTGTGGCCACCACCTTCTTTAAACACGCAAGCTCTGCCCAAAAACATCACATATCTGTTTGATGACACAACCCTCACAAGATTTTCTTCTGCGGAATTTACCCTTTGCAGTGGGGACTACTGCAGAAACATATGACTGAAAATTGCATCAACAGTCCAAAAAGTGCAATTGGTAAACATTATGCAAGTACCATTTGAGAAGATCAAATCTAAAACTTATATCAGTTTTAGATTTGCATCGAATGCTGGAGCCAACGCAAAATGAGTCCGGCTTATCTTCTATAATAGATGCGTTATGAATGGCTATAGGATGGAGCAATCTCGGAGCCGTCAAAAGCACTTATACAGTCTATGATCAGCCTTTACTTCATCATGATATATTAAACAGAACAGAATATTCTTCCGGACTAAAAGGGAACAGGTTGTAAAAGGGTTTCTTAATATCAACACATTCCTCAGATCTAGCCTCATCTCCGAAAACATGTGACAAGGTTGTTAGTGAATCATAATCCTGATAATTAGATGTAGGAAAAAACGTACCTCCCACACAGAGTAAATACTATATGGTGTGGTGATTTATCCCTAGCAACTCAACGCAAGAATATCATTCCTTAAATAAATCATTTTTCCTTTTTATACAGTGTTTATGATTCACTGCAATTCAAGTTAAAAAAATAACACGCCAAATTACCAAAAAATATGCAACAACAATTTGAAAGAATGCAAGACTCAGTGCCATATAGACCAGGACGATTTATGGGAGTGATAAAAATCCATAGTAAATTCTCTTACCATTAGGCGATTTCTTTTTGAAGCCTGGCATACTGAGTGTTTTACTTCCTCGCCCTTTGTTCGATGCTCCTCCCGTGGCACCAGCATCACCCTCGACGTTTAATGATTTATGTTTCTTTCCAAACCCTGGCAGAGAGAACCCTTTTCTTTTGCTTCTCATTTCAACACCAGCATCAGCTGAATCTGTAGTACCATCAGCGCCGGCCGTGACCTTGGGGCCACTGACGGTAATGGCTGGAGAGTTCAGATTAACTTCTGCTCTACCACTTCCTGATGCTCCACCATCTAGACTAGTAGACAATCCTGGTGAGGAGGCCCCAGCGGAGGCAGAGAAGCTCACATCCATATCAGCTGACCCTGATGCTGACATGGTTCTCGGAGCAGTTTCTGCAGTAGTAGCTAAAGCTGGAGCTATGACTTCCTCGTCTATTTGTGGAGGAGATACACTGACAGACGGCTTTGTCTTGGTTTTTATTTTGCTTGGATCTAATGGTACTACTTGTAGTTTGCCTTCTGGTGAGAGAGCAAGTGTGTGAGAAGCAAGATCTATTTTACCAGATGCAGAGGCTGAGCCCTCACTTGACCTAAAAAGAAATAGAAGAATGTCTCAAGAAATAAAACATGACACCAATCAAAACTTGAAAAGGCTCGACGGAGACAAGGTGTTGGTTGAAGAAAATTCTTACCCAACATTGCTAACTGCCTCCAGTTGCACCACATCATGAAAAAATTACAGGTTCATACATATCCATACAACGACAGCAAAACAACTGTTAGGTCTACATATATGTATTGAATGTATGAAGTAAGCAGAAAAAGTAGTCACCATTCGCAGCCCATAATCCCTATAATGCTATATTATCTGTCATGAATCCGAAGGGTTGGAAAGCTCAGAGAAAACTGAAACTTTCCTTAAAAAGACATGATAATTGGT
>ERZ1740056.138-NODE-138-length-11314-cov-8.508304_pt1 | contig 11314 bp, 6 predicted proteins | sample MGYA00581746_ERZ1740056 | MGnify/ENA primary metagenome ERZ1740056 (study PRJEB43018, sample SAMN04849745) | marine metagenome | isolation source: floating plastic debris | place: Pacific Ocean | collected 2008-09-01 | study: EMG produced TPA metagenomics assembly...
ATTACATACACATGAATTTCTATTAAAAAGGATTAGCTATTATTTGTATTTTTTAGATGCTCAACACATAATATTTGACAACGCCCTGCATATAACTAATGTTGGTGACAATTACAATGGGAAACAGATCAGATGTATAACCAACAATCTGATGGTAAACAACCTGCGGAAGTCAAGTCGTAGAGCAACTCTCCATGTTATAAGTAATTAAGACCAGTACTACAGTATCTAATCTATGTAATATAAATCTTTAGTGAGAATTGTCATCAGGTGCTGAGCAAACAAGCTAACACAAACTTATACCATCTTATCTGATAATTGAGATATTGATGACTACGTTACCCTGATTCCAGGCGTGCTCTCAAAAATTATATTCATGTATATCAAATCTAGTAGATCTCTACAGCTACAGCTGCTGCTCTACTCGCAGTGTTAATTGACTGCAGCCAATCTAACAATGAGATGCTCAAAGCCAACTCATAATTATAGTACCAGCATATCTTGCCTATTGTACAATCCTCCATCTCAGTATTACGCCTGCATTGGATGTTTGGATGTGGTTACTTTTTGGGATTAAAATTATAATTATCAGTTTTTGGTTTACTGTGCGCCATGTGCTGTTGTTAGAAAGTTTCCCATAGTTATTTCACTATCTATACAATGGTTGTTGACGACGATGTTTGTTTTGTAGACCCGGTTCAGACAACTCCCAGTATAGAATATAAAAAAGAAAGTGTGACAGCAAGGTCAGGCACAAAGGTCACACTTCCATGTGTAGCTCATGCATTCCCTACAGCCAAGTAAGTGTCTGGATTGTATTCAGAATAATCTAGGTGACAAGTGTAGATGTATCATTATTATTAATTACTTTTCTGGAAAAGGTTTGCAAGTCTGTTAAATAATTTCTTAAAGGAATCCTTATTGTATTATGTTTCAGTTATGTCTGGCGTAAAAATGGTGCTCAAGTCAGTCTGTCTACCAGAGTACAACTCGTGCGCGGTGACCTTGAGATTTTCAATGTGACATCTGAGGATTCTGGGATGTACTGGTGTAATGCCAGTAATGTACATGGCTCTGACATCATAAACACAAACCTACTGATTACATGTAAGATTTCATTATGCTACCTATATAAAGTACATACACAAAATACATTGAACTATCATGTAGTGATACACTACAGTTCATAATCAAAAACATAGCCAGTGTTGCTTAGGATAATAAATAGTCTGCATTGACTAACGAGTTACACCACAATATAGAATGATAAATATTGTATAATGTCTCACATCAGAGGTAATGGTTTTTGATGTGTTTGTTCAGTCACTAAATTGTAAATATCCTCGGAGGACACGCATTTTGATATTTTTCCTGAAGGCTGGTGTATCATGTTTTGTTGCACTATTGATCGTTTATGCTTGATTTACATAGGCACACTTTGGTGTGTGATTTGCAATTAAGCTTATAGCAGATTTTTCATTTGATTTGAGGTGTAAAATTGACCTGCACACACGCCATAGTCAGCCCCTTTGTTTTAAAACTATGAAAACTGAAGAATTTGATCCTAATCGCCTGGAGTTTTCCTTAATTCATTGATTGTTTTTTAAAACTAGTACATTTCCAATATTAACTTTTTGAATGGTGGGAAAAAACTCAGTCTCATCTTTTGAACTGCTGTCATATTACACTACCGGTATCACAGATTTATTTCACTACAACGCTAAACTAATACAGTAAGTTATACCATGTATTTATTGTAGCATCACAATACAGGTCCTTAATAACAAAAACTGTACGGTATTCCCAGCCCCATTACTCATTTATTGTGGGAACACACGTTTTAACTGAATTATGCAATTTGTGAAAACTTCAGACTTTGTTTCACAGCTCCACTGTCAGTTCAGATGACTCCGAGAAGACAGAAGATAGATGCAGGTCTGCCTGCTATTATCAGCTGTAATGTCACTGGTGGTCCTTACTCTGAGATTGTGTGGTACAAAAACGGTGGACGCCTCAACTTTACCAATAATACCAGGTTATTATTATAATACTCATGTTAATATTATTACACCACAGCAGCTATATTTACCTGTTACTTTGTTGCGAACATAAAACGCTACTGAAGTCAGGTTTTACACTGATCGAATGATGCAAACCTTCATTAAAATGTAGTAAGTCAGAGAAAGGCAATATATATGCAGTTTTTGGTTTAAAAGAGAGCTGAATAGTTGGAATCTGTTGAAATACAACCTTCACATTGTCTGACGCGCTGGAGTTGCTTGGTGTGAATGGTTTGCTGGTGTTACAGGTTATTATCTGGTCACAGAATGAAGATAGTATCTGTATCAAGGAGAGATATAGGAATGTATCAATGTCTGATCTCGTCTGGTAGTGATAACGTACAAGCATCGTCTCAGCTACAGCTAGGAGGTCAGTGTTAATGATTCTCCCATACTTCACTCACAGTGCTTTTAATTTGGGCTTTAAACGATCAAGCAAATTGAGAAACATGAAGTACACTTTGTTCGAATTTTCTCACAGTTAGATTTGGGATTACAAATATTTCAATAATCAAGTATCCGACCTAGTCAGTCACATCCTGTGCTATTGGTATTGTAGTAAATATCCAATACATTGTCATATCCGATGAATTTGTCTATAAATAACAAAATATTTGTCATCCGCTGCGGTGTGCTAGGCAATGGAACTGCTGGGAATAAGGGTTAGAGACTGGAATGGTTTTATTGCTCAGGTTTAAAGTATTTGTAGTTAAATCTTCATTTACCCTTATATTTATCTTATATCCGATGAAAATAAATTAAAACCGCCACCAGTTAAAAAGTCATATTAAATAAACAAATAGTGCATCAAACTCAGTCAATAAAGTCCGGATATTAATTGTATGGTTGCCCTCATCTCTTGGGGTTATTGGATAAAATGGCTGTAACTGTAATGAAGTTTTTGTTAGCAAGGCTCTATATAGCCAATATAACATCTTAAATGACTGCCATATACGATACACTAAAGTTATAATGGACAATTTATATCATCAATTGCGCAAGGTGAACTGGTACTACCAGTTCACCATTGAGTTAAATACTTTGTTAAGTATCTGTCAATTTGCCTCAATTTCAACCTGATAATTAAGTGAGGGAGTCAGCTCCTTTGTGTGAATGGGGCTATTATTGCAACACTCCAAGCCAAATATATGTAATTTTTGTAGCTAAATTAGGCGGTGAATTTGATTTCGTAAAATTTTAATGTCGATCCAAATAGTTATGGGTTAAATAACCTAAATGATGTACTACAGTTGTAAGTACCGGTAGATGTTTGTTGCCCTCATTGCTCTAACTCCTTGCATCGCCTACACCTTAGTAGAAAAATAACCATATTTTCCTGTGTGATTATAGTCTTTCCATGTAAAAAAGAATAATAGCCTCCTGCCACATAGTCAGGACAAAGGATAACTCATGAAATATACATGTATCCTTTAGAGTTTAGACCTTCTACCTTGTGAGCTTTTTTTAGCTTGCTGCGCATGAATCTTATATACCAGTATACAATTATTTGTTTTTATGATAATTTAATGTCATCATGCATTCTTTAATTCATGTATTTTATTGTTCAGTATCAGCTCCAGTATTCCATGACATGGTTGGCACAGTGTTTACATACCCCGGGGAGTCATTATCTCTGAGATGTCAAGTTTATGGTAATCCACTCCCATCAGTACAGTGGTTTCTGTTTGACCAATCCGTGCTCGCTGAATCTGATCGCGTCAAGGTAGGGCTTTGTTGCTAATTTACTCTATGTTCTAATGAAACAGTACCGGTATTATGTAGGTGAAAGGAAAGTGGAATGTTATTGCGAAACGTGTCGCCACACATCACTTGTTCTTGAAATGATAGATTGCTGACAAACACGTACAAGTACGGGAAGCATTGTCACATAACTGAATACTGATATTACACAAACACAATGGTGTTTAGTTGCCGACAGTTGATATACAGGTTGCGTATATATGTGATAACTTGAACATCCTAATCATATTGATCATGTAAGAATTTCTGTGTTTTCATGGATAAAATTCGGATTGGCAGCCGAAGCCAGGTCACAACATTATCATGCACTATTAGGGTTGTTGTATTTTAGGTTGGCGCATACATGACAGAGGAAGGAGACATAATAAGTCATGTGAATATCAGCAGTCTGCGGATATCTGATGGTGGGCGGTACACGTGTGTGGCTAATAACAGCATAGGTCTCAGAGAACAGGCAGCACAGATCAATATCTACGGTAAATTTCTACTGCTGGTGCTACATGTAGCTCTGCATATTTCTTTGATTGTACATGTATTTTTGAAATAAAATTTTTCGGTGAAAGTACTATAAGGTACTGGCTACTGGATGAAATATAATAACTCAGCTTTTGATGAAACATAATTACACAGCCCAGAAGGCATCTATTTTGTTCAAATTTCTCAATTTTCTTATAGTCTGTGTACTGATATCTGGGGAAATTATTCTCAACATTGTTGTTTTTGCGTCATTACATTTAGTTTTTTTTACAGTTCAAGATTTGAAGCACATGTACTTCCTGTATATGAGATGTTTGTACCAGCATTATAGAGCGCTGCTGAGCTGTGATTTGTTGTATTGGTGACTCATTACAGGACCCCTTGAGGTGAAGAAGATGGAAAACAAAACAGCTATAGCTAAGAAGACGTTAACTCTCACATGTCACGTGTCAGGATTTCCGGTGGATCACATAACATGGTCTAAAGGTTGGCTTGCGTTGATTAAAGTGTATGGCTTTTTGATATTTGGTGTGGCTTGTGCATACATGTAATGAATGAGTTATTGAATATATGTGTCAGAGGTTTACTGATACTCATTTTTCCACTCTGGATCCAAATATTCCAAGAACCAAACATTATTGTTACACTCCTCGACTTGTAAGGGAGTTTTGGTTGTTTGGAAACCATTAAAAATTGTCAAAAACTAAAAGCAAAAAAGCACAAATCTAGCATATTCTGATGGTGTAGTTTGAAAAAATGGAAATTTTTTGAAATGTTTGTTGCATACCAGATTACAAATATCCGTTCTGCTCGATATTGAGTATCAAGACAGTATTCACATATGTGGCTCATTTCATCTAGAATTGATTAAATCTACCGCTGCCATTTTATTTTCCTTTTAAGATGGTCGACCAATCAGAATGGATCACAGGATTAATTCGACAGTAAACGGGGTAGTAGAGATCCATTCTGTGATAGAGGCCGATGAGGGGTGGTACAACTGCACTGCACGCAACAATCACAACAACTCATCAAGCTCCTCAGTCTATGTCTCTGTCATGAGTAAGTACACTGTAACTGCAATAGGAGGCATTGGAATCATGATATAGAAATGCCAGCAATCAAAATTAATGAATTCTTAAGTTTTTATAATGCGTAATGCGTGTTTTACAGGAGAGCAATGGATTTATGTCGGAGAATGTGAAAAACTCTGTTTCTCATGACCCTGGCTTGGATTCATTTTCCTTAGCGTAATTTTCCAAACTTGATGTATTTGCAGTGGAGCCGGTATTGGAGCCGATAAGCTTCCCTGTTCTAGTGGCAGGTAACTCACATGTTATAGTTTGTGTGGTGAAGGCCGGAGACAGACCCATCACTATAAGCTGGTATAAGAATAACCAGCTGCTCCATCACGAGCCTGATCTGGAGGTGAGTTGTCCCCCCTGCGCGCGTACTCTACCTAATACTGTACTATGACACTACTGGGCAGGTCTCCTCTAGAGAAATTCAAACCAGTTCAGCCCTTCCTACTGTAGCGTAAGCCTCAAGGCTCACCTGCCTATTGCTGCTGCTAATTTAATCTGTAAACCTCTGGTTGCAATTAAGTATCGGCAGCGGTATTGTTATTTATCACTGGAAGATATTTTTTCTCTTAGCAGTAAATTATCACCATGTTAATTCACTGGTATGAATGATTCATAATTTTAGCAAGGTTTGACTACTCATTAGTCAGCCCTTCAAGTTACCTGGTTTGCTTGTTCCACAGTTCGCAGAGTTTTATGAGGCGGATAAGATAAACAGTGATTCTTGGGGGTTTCATTGACATTTCCGATGTGAAAATTAGTGTTTCTTGAATCTAGAGGGCAGTGTTGTTTTGCTTGTGAATACCCTCCAATGTTTAGGTCTTGTATAAAATTAATTGGCTTTTTCAATGTAATTAGTTTTACAGCGTAAATCCTTTAGGGTAATTTAATGAAATCATTAAGTAATGTTGCCAAACATAAGCCTAACATCTCCTAAATTAAATTATATGATCGTAGTAAGGTCTGGTTTACCTGTACCCTATTTTGATAAAATACAACGTGATAAAATAATAAACTTCAAATAGGAAATCTTACACCGAAATTTACAGTCAGTATAAGGATCCACCTGATGAGTAAGTAAGCCATAGCAATAGAGTACAGTAGCTGACTTGATGGACTCTGATGCCTGGGCTACATTAGCGTAATCACTATCTTATCAAAGTGTGCCATTAATTAGCAGCCTCATTCATTCTAAACAGTTAATTCACTGCTTGAAAAGAAAAGCTTTTAAGAACAAGATGTTATGTAATTAAATGTGAGGCAATGCTCTTAGGGCGTTTACCAAGAGACAGACATGAAATATATAGATGCACATGTGTGTATATTTGGTCAACCATTTACTAGTAGCAACTATTATCCAACTTCAATAATATACTGAGGTGGCAGGCAACCAGTGTTGTTTTTTCATTTATGACACCAAAACATCAGATAAGATGACACAAGTAAATGATGCCCATATGCATCAGTGTACGCTGACATCCTACTATTAGACAGCGATCGACTTTATCTGTACTATTTTTAGGCTGATTTGCCGTTGATTAGTACATACACTTTGAAGGACATACAGGCTTATTCTGTTGGTAACTATACATGTATGGCGGAGAACAGAGCTGGTCAAGTCAACACAACAGCTATACTCACCACAGTCAATGGTATGTAGTGTACCACCGTCTGATATTCATGTAGAATACAACCTCTTTGTTCATTTTAACCATTTTTATCCATAGCTAATGATATCACGTAATGTCATGAAATGGCTACTCCAACTACACCATAATTTTTAGAATAAGCAGACTGAAACACATGTACATTTGGATTAAATTAAATTTTTAATAAAAATATATTTCAATGTGTGCAAGATCGATATTGAGTTTGAAATCTCAATACATACATATATTTATCATATATGTATATTGTAATATGAAGTGTAATATATAGTTAAATGATGCTGCCGCCAGAACTTGTGTCTCTATTGTCTCAAATGAAATCTCATGTATGGTTTTAGTGAAGCCGTACTGGATTACACGGCCCAGCGATGGAGCTGTGCTACTTGGATCTCCGACTATTATACCATGTCAGGGAGGAGGTACTCCCACCCCTAATATCACATGGAAAAAAGCCACAGGTGATCTAACTGTTTTATGCCACATTTTATACTTCAAACGCAGCATTACCTTGCAACCCTAAATTTCTGGTGCACTAGTGATGTTGTACTGGCTGACTTTGCATATAAGTGTGGACATTACAGCCCACATTATCTTTAGGAGGTGAAGTTTGTTCTACCGCTGTACACATCATCCGCAGATCAATGATAAGAGAGGGTGTTGAGAAAGCAATCCAGTAAATTTTGTTGTTCTAGGAGCGTGAGAATAGAGAACAAAGTTTAAGATGTATTGCGCCACTACCCCACAAATTTTCATATACATGTGTTTTACATAGGAATGGTCGGTGCAGTGAGTTTATTTTTGGAGTCTCAGCTCATGATTAATTCATTAGTGAGGGGAATAGCTAAGATCCCATTTAATTTTTTGTACCTTCTCTTTTGGGAATTGTCACTTGATTGTCCACAACATTCATTATCACAACTTGCTGAGTACAGCAATCACAAAGTAATGAATATTTTATAGTTGCTCGTGGCAATCACAATGCTAGTGAACACCGGCCAAGTGCTACATGCATATTCTGACAATGAAAACTAGATTAAATGTAGATTTTGCTGGGGGCTAAAGTGAGCTGCCAACTAAAGCGCTATGGCAGCAAGAAAATTGCAATACATTATGTTGGTCCCAGATGGATTTCAGATGTGTTAGTTGTATGTAGTAGGTGAGGTAATGTTTGTTCGAAGTCCTCTAAAATAAAAAATATCTAAGCATTGCATTTAAAGGCGGCTGTGCAATGTCAACAAGTTCTCCATTTGAATGATATTTTATAGATTATGCTCAGGGAGAATACAGAGAGATAGGTGACAGTGATGTATCACATTATTATATCATGAGTAATGGTTCCTTACTAGTACAGAGGGCAAGACTCCAGGATGAGGGATATTATCTCTGTCAGGTGGATAATGGCTTCGGTCCCGGTCTCAGTGAACCTGTTCTTCTTACTGTTAATGGTAAGCTAACTCTCACACTTTCTCATGATCTATTGTCATTTTTAGCTGAAAGCAAGAATATGTTATCTCGTGTCTCATTGAATTTTGAAGTTGTTGTGTACACTCAGATATAATTATCTCCCCTCATATGTTTGTCATTTCACCAAAACTTGTACACATGCTTGTGCACCCAATACCAAAGAAGATTATATCATTTTTTTATAAACTCACTTGACATCAGCAGGTCGATATTGCTTGAAAGACATCCATTCTATGGTGAAATGCGCAATACCAAACAAAATATGCACTGTGTGCATGTACAACTTCTGGTGAACTAACCCATGTTTTAACTACATGTATCTTCATCACTGTTTTATTTTATACTAAATAAAAATTGCTGCTTGGCAGAGATAAGAGAGTGAGGGATTTTTTACTAGAGTGTGTATGATAGTATTCTTACTGTTACCACAGTGCCAGCCTCTTATGCTGAGAATATGACTTCTCGTTATGCACTGGTTGGTGATAGTTTTACATTGTCATGTGATTCAACTGGAGACAAACCAATATCCACAACATGGAGCTGGAGAAGACCTGGCAAAAATGAGTGGACACAAATACATGAACTTACTGATACGAGGTGTGTTACCAACCGCTACCCAATCACTACCTGTTGTGTGATGTTGTGATCATCATTGATTTCCACATGCTTGGTAGGGATGCAATTGTACATTGTACATTGCAAGAAATAAATAACAGGGAAATTTTTTTCTTAAATTTTGGGCTTTGGCATGATGATTACTTTACCACGCGCACACATACAAATATATCAGACTTTAGTCATCGGTCAGGCTTGTGTCAGCTTGAGCACATTGGTTGAAAATCTGCTGCCATCCAAAAATTTAGTGACACATTGACACATGAAACGTGTCAGTTTCAGCCTAAAACTGATCTCTTTGCGATTGCTTATTTGGGATTGGTTTATGCACATCTTTGTATTCTTTAACATTAGTCACCACATTACATGGTACTATTTATTACGACTATGATGAGTATTTGATTGTTTGGCAGGTTGTCCCTATCGGAGGAGAGAACAGATGATGGTATGAGATCAGTACTGAATGTGAACTCAGCTTTACGTACAGATAGTGGTGATTACTGGTGTACATGTAAGAACCAGTTCGGACATTCTACTAGACTTATCAAGCTTAGCATACGAGGTGTGTTACAATTATATTCTTCATTCCTAATAAAGGCATAGCATACTTCCTAACGATAGTACAGAAAAATAATACTCAACAATTATTCATGCTACATTATGGTTATCTCATGATATGTGTAGACACAAAAACTTCCATATTGTTTCCGCTTTCAGGTGATAACCTTTCATGTTTTTCGCATATGTTGTTGAATTGTGTACTTCAGCTCTGCTATGTTCATAAATTTTGTGTATATGAGTTGTATATATTGTTATGTATAGAGAAGCCCTCACCAGTAGATCAGCTAACAGTGACAGATATTAGGAGTAGAGGAGTTAGCCTCTCCTGGCGTCTCACCGATGATGGGAACAGCGCTATTCTCAAATACACTATACAGTACTGTAAACTTAAGGGTGAGCTTCTGCCGCACTATACCATGTTAGTGTTACATCAAATGCTTTAGTTGTAACACTGTCAACTGACTGCATTTTTTCACGTTCCCAACAACAAAGTTGTTTGACCATTAAAAACCTGAATAGCAGAAATGAATGCAATAATAAAATGGTGTATGTACATTCATACATTCGTCTCGTTTGTAGATGAGTGGAGGTCAAGTAAGACAGCTGATTCAGAGAAGCCTCACATATCCGTATCCTCACTCTCTCCTAATACTCTGTATAAGTTCAGAGTTGTGTCTGTTAATGCTGTGGGAAGTAGTGAGGAGAGTTATGAAGTTGTGGCTACTACTGGTGAGGAAAGACCATCTGGTGCACCACGCAACGTCACACTCAATACCAAATCCTGTACAAGCATCAATATCACCTGGCAGGTCTGTATTATATACCAGTACTCACTACTCAGTGCAGTGTATATGCGGTTATGTAATGTTTACTGTTTATTTCTTTATTTCTTGCTGCCTACAGGATATAAAGGTTTCCTAATCAATGATTACAATCCACTTTCATGGGTTTTAACCTAATATGAAAGCTGGATGTAAAATATAGAGATACTGGTGCAGTAAACAATATGATTATATGATAAGTGGATAGACACGCTGACTCACTCTTCTCGTGATGACAGGTGCCGGCAGCAGATGAGTTACATGGTACTCTGCTAGGTTATCGTATCGGATATAGAGTGCACAACTCCTCTACAGTTTATACACACATCATAGTGCCACTACCATCTCCTCTCACCTTCCTACTGACTAACCTGAACGTCAACACGAGCTACTCTGTAACTGTCTCTGCCTACAACTCACAGGGATATGGACCAAACTCTAAACCTCTGGCTGTTTACACCTTTGAGGACAGTAAGTGGGCAGGTCGCTTGTTCTTTGCAATGACAGCATATTAATTGAACACAGTTTACTATAGATCAGCTCAAAGTTCAGTGAAGTGAGATATCATGAGGCTTCCGATTGTCAGTTTACTTAGCGGTATGGTGTACAGAGCAAGGACATGTTTAATAAACACAAAGTATTTTTGATCTGGTTGAAGCTATTTTCTAAGACTAAAAGAGCATAACTCCACTGATATTGACAATACAGTACCCCTTAAACATGAAAGTATTTAAAAACAGCCCAGGAAGCCTGACTACTTTCATCTGGTCTTCCGGGCTCATTATAAAAATGTGATGGGTTTACAT
>ERZ1740056.139-NODE-139-length-11302-cov-8.043389_pt1 | contig 11302 bp, 7 predicted proteins | sample MGYA00581746_ERZ1740056 | MGnify/ENA primary metagenome ERZ1740056 (study PRJEB43018, sample SAMN04849745) | marine metagenome | isolation source: floating plastic debris | place: Pacific Ocean | collected 2008-09-01 | study: EMG produced TPA metagenomics assembly...
TGGACCATTTGAGCGAGAACCTCCTGCCATACCAGCCCCATCTTCACATGTCTCATTTATTTGATCATAGAGCCAAAAATTGCCCCATTTCCAATCTCAAGCTATTGCCCCACTCTGAGGTTGGCAAGTCTGCTAACCCACCACCCACCACCAGCACTAGACTGACTCTCAGTCCTTTCTTTCTGTTACAGAAAGGACTGAGAGTCAGTGAGTCTTAGTCTAAGTCTTGTCTACACCACTCTAAAAAACGAGAGTAACTTTAGTTTTACATTTACTCCTAGGTAAAAGCATTGCACCCAGACTGGCCAGAAGATCCAACAGATTAATATGCTCTTAGTTCATTAATTTGGGCCGATGTCCTTGCTGTGCTGATGTGTCACATCTATTTCTAAAATGCTATGATGATGATGATTTGGTGTGATGATGACTCGATCAAAATCTTTTTTTCCATTTCCCCGAGATTCTCCTAGCTCTTGATCTATCACATACAGTTCTTCATCTATTGGAGAGTACAGGATACCACCCGATCTTATCTCATCTATATTAGTGTATCAAACTGTTTTATTTTTAGTAAAGATCACATGACTTTGGGAATCCCTTGAAGGAATCCCTATAGCAGATGACGCTTTGATTTAGTCAAGGGAAAGTAACTCTCAGTAATGATATGGTCAAATATTTCAACTATCTAAGATATGCAGCCACATGTCACCTTTTATTTGGGAGTTTTCTTATGTTGATGGTCGGTGGTTGAGTTAATTGGAGGGTGGTGATTGGTGCTATGCTGTAGCAAAGTTGGTTGCGGTACGAGCAGAATTGGGCGAAGCGTGATGCAGGGCATCTTGCCGAGACTGCGGAGCGGGTAAGGTCAGCTACTTGAGGCACGCAGAGGGCCAATAACCAGAAGATTCTGGGGTTGACGTGTCAAAACCAGAATTCTATTTTCTTCAGCTATCATAGACCCATCATGCCTACTACCATAAGACCAAACTTATATGTTGTTTAACGACGCTCATAACAAAGTTTGGGTTCAAGATAAGGTGGTCGACAAGGTGGAGTTGAATATAGGGAGTTGGGTTTGTAAATGCCAGTTCTGACCAATTTTTTTGACACTTTCCTCCCTATTTATCTTGCTGCAGTATGGAAACTATTGATTTGTAGGATGGGACTGGGAGTGGGGGAGGCTCAAATTTTGACAATCGGAGCTCAAAAGCACTTGCATGTCTAAGCTCAGCATAGAAACTGGTATGACACGAATTTTCAATTTGATAGCAATATTGAGCTTTTATGGGAATTTACGCCTGAACTTAAAACCAGAAATCTGATTTACATTGCTAGAGAGGCCTGCCATGATGTCACATAAGTTACACCCAGAGCTTATAATATCCGTACCCAATACCCATATAAAAAGTATTTATAAATGGTTATTTATTACCGCATTATGTAGCTTCATTTTCCTATGTTTCAGAGCAGGAAAAAAGGTCAGAAAGGATAAATAAACATAGATCGAAATAAGCGGTAAACTGAATATACTCATCAATAAAACACAAAGGTAAGGGCATCATCAGAGCTCCATAAGTCTTGACAAGCTTTGTCAGGAGGAATGGGTGGTGGCCTCGCGATGGCAACCCTAAGCCAAAGATTGTCAAAGCAGATTTCACTACAGCTGCATGCATGTAGTACATGTATATATGTGTTCTAGGACAATGATATACCATCTCCTTGAATAAACCTTACAACATGGAAGTATGCATGGAATTCAATTTACATGTAGTTACTTAAGAATAATGCGTGAGAAGCAATTCAAGGGCAATATGCTTGACTTAATCACGCATGTGGAAAAATCGATTTACTGCAGAACACTTTCAAATCTGTTCTGAGAACAGAGTTTTTAACCCGAAACACACAAAAGGTTCCAAATGTCTCGATAATTTGGATTTGGTAGACCTCTGACATATTGTGATATGTGTCCCAACTGATTGATAATTTTATTTATATTCCCTTGGCAAAAAACATGGGCCAATAAATGTCAGCTAGGGGTCCTCTCAGGTGTTTTAAATAGCAAAATGCTATGTCAAGTTTTGATAATTAGCTGCCTCATTGAATTACAGGTATTCTCGCACACACAGACTTAAAAATGGAGATTCTCGCAAAGCAGGATAAACCAACTATAGAGTTCATTAACATCAGGTGTGTTAGAATATCAGTACATACGCAATTTATATTGGTTTAAATATCCAGCTATTTTTTATTAAATTGACTGACCAAAATTTAACCCTGACATAAGGTCAAAACTAGAGGATGCTTCATCGCAGGTTTGCCAAATATACGTATCTAAGAAGGTGGAATAAAAAGCTTGTGATACTATTCCGTTATGATACAGAGACAGTTACAGAGCCGAGGAGAGAGTTATCGTAACATACCGAGTGTTAGACTCACTGTCTATACATCCAGCTGATGTTATAGTTCTAACTAAGTATCCGTGGTATCCTGATGAAGGTTTAGTATCAACATACGGCCTCTGGAATACATCCAGTAGCGTAAGAAGAGGCATTAACAGAGATCTGAGCATTACTATACCAGTAAGTGTTGCTATAATCGGAACGGAATGGCGCCGCACCTTAATCATATAATTACTAACAAACAATATTTATGATTTATGATTGTGATACCCTTAATGCTTTGTGCATGTTTTATTGCCTGAACTCATAGCAAATATACCGCTCACTCAGGTATTTGCTATAATACTTTTAGCGCTTCGGAGCGGAGAATCAAGTATACCAGTTCTGCTACCTTCAGCCTTGTATTCCGACTTTGTCACTCAGAGATGATGGCACTGATGATAGGTACAAGTTGCTAGGAAAAAGTAAACTATTCTGTTTAGATAACACAGAATTCACTAGAACTAAAGTATCAGGAATGAAAGTAAGTAATTCCAAAACCTACCAGCAGTCCAGCATATGTGCTCAATAAAGTACTTGTGCTATATGGACGGGGTACCCACGGGGTATCACAAACCAAGTAACATATCATGGTGCACTCTTTTTGGCTATATCTAGCAGTTCTTGCGAAGCCTTCTGCTAAGAGAGGGCAACTCTAACAGATCGTGATAGAAGATTGTTGAGATAAAAAGAAATTCTCTTGGAGAAGATTGAGATAAAAAACAGAATTTACGGAAGTTGTCTTGCTTTTAGCAGCATTGTAACATAATTCAATTGCAGCGACAAACTTTATTTCCAAGGTTGTATCAGTGTTTACTGTCGGAAAAGATTTACATAACTAAAATTAACATGATACCAGGTAGTCTGGTAGGTTGTGACATTGCTGAACTGTATGTAGAGGTTGGAACTCCACGATAACGATATGGATGATAATATGCACCCTATCAAAATTTCTGCGTTTAGCATCGGTTTTTATTTCCATACCCCACTCACACTCTAGCAACTTTCCCATGGTCAGTTTCAGAATACTGATGAGATGCCGCTGAATTTGAGCACCAAAGTAGACCACAGCCCCAGGCACTTGTTTCACGATGCAGGGATCATTCAGGAACTTCTCAAAATACAAGATAAGAGAAACTACCTACACCCACTGCATAAACTCTCAACACAACAGGTGAAAAGTCTTTTGAATCTTTTTTTCCATTGTGTAAAAAAGTACTTCTTCCACATGAGAGCTGAAAAAGGGTGTTGTTCCTCTGCAACAATTAACCAAATAGCGGACTAAAGTGTTGATACCACAATGAGAATACTAATAAAGTTTAATTTCATGATTTTTCTCGGTCCAATGCATTATGGTTAAACCCTCTATGCATTATTGTAACTCAAACCTTATCTAAGCTAATGACAACGTAATTTACGTAAAATTATCATATTTGATCATATCATATTTCTCCAGGATGGGATTTATGAGATGCTTGAGTCAGCTTCAGATATTGATAATACACCAGAGAGAGTTACAGCAGACAACATCGACACAAGACAAGACAACCAAAACAGGTTATTTATCACTGCACTTCATTTGCTTATTGGATTTTTGAAGTTGTCAGTCCTTTAGACAAGGTTACACAACTCCTTTTGATAGTGCAAATACCATGAGTATGAATGTATGAATACTTCAATGAAGGGGAGGTGGGGGTTCATCTTGCCTGCACATATATCTAATGAACACAATACTCATGGTTACTGCCCAACAATACAAGCTGATAATTTCTTTAGAGCACTCTTACCATGTACCGTTTATCCATCAATCAACCCATCAAAAGGACTGCTAGTATTACAACCACATGTCTATTAGATGTTTCTAATTTTCTCACACATACATTAGGTTTGACAGTCTGCTGGAAAGATTTGTTGAGAGCCAAAAGAAGTATGAGCGAACAGTATCAACACTTCAAAATCAAATAATGAAACGAGAACAGGCACTGTCACAGGTACAACTTTCACAGCTGCCTCAGTATCATATTGGCCTTAGAGTACCCATACTAGCGATCGTTACATTACACTGCCTTTAAAGTGGCTTATTTTTGTGACTTATAGTTCCCTGAACAGATTTTTCAACATCGAAAAATGAGTGGCCTGATAGTGGAAACTCCGCGTTACGTTTGGTTGCTAAATGAGGTATATCACTTCTGTACAAGCCACCAAAAATCCAACACGCGCAAATGAACCATTATCATTCACCACATTCATTAAAATGCTTAATTGACTTGAATCAGGCTGAAAGTGGCAGCAAACAGAGACTTCAGATGGAGTATGAGGGGGCAATAAAATCACATAAATACAATGTAGACGCGATAACAAAATCGATACAAGATATCCAACAGAGAAACAATCGACTGATGGATATACAGAAAACAGTGATCAACAGCAGACGGATGTATGACAGAAATATCAAGGTACACTTTGTTATGAAACCAAACTGCAAAGGCCTTGCCGACTCAGATAAGCTGGATGCAAAACCCAATGTCCATCATTCCATGAAGCAAAGTTTTTGATACTGTGTGTAAGACAAGACCAAATGTTTTATAGCTTATACAACATATAGGGGTTCGATGCTGTGAAAACCTTCCGATTTACGGCACAGGTCACGTGATGGGACTTCCCCGACCTCCATAACTTCTGTCTTATGTTTGTAGAGATTAGAAGAGGAGATCCAAAGATATGACATGACAATAGAGACTTTACAAAACAAGACTTCTGACAATCAATTCACATCTCACGACAAACATTTTCAGTGCATACAGGTAACACTTTTAGATTTTTTTGTTTCCATTTTATCAGAATGTCGGCTGGTTGTGGGGATAATTATCCAGCCCCGGTATTACAGATTATTATTTGTCATTATTTCTTCATTCATTGAGTGTACATATCATACACATACAGGCATACATGTAGGCCCTACATAGACTACCCTACATAGCTATTCAGCCAGTTTATGACACCAGCTGTTATAATTTCGCAGGATTTGTATGAGCGAATAGAGAAGGCAGATGAAAAGCTCAATGAACTAACTCAGAATCTTGGAAAATCAAACAGCAACGCTGATGAACTGGATACAAAAAAGGTACTGAGATTTTCCCCTTTTGTTTTCATGGTACTGTAAATCGCTGATGAAACATCCACTCACAGTTACAGCACACATGTAACACGTAATCATAACCTTAGCACTGCATTTAACTTGTTTTTAATTTAACCACTTTAAAGCGAGCCGAAAATGGTAAGGCCAGAGACCTACAGATGAAACTGATTGGACTTCAGAAATCCAAGAGCTCAGAGCCAACTAAATCAGTAGCAGGCTCTAAACGTAAGGGTGCAGCTGCATCAGAGATTAAACAGGATGTGGAGGTGGTATCTAATGATGGCAGACGGCAGACTCAATCTGAGATGGGTTAGTCTCTGTTATACACCTGGTGTTGTTTGCCCGCTTGCCGCTCTAAGTGATGAAACGGCCATTTATTACTCTACATTCTTCTAAAACTTTTGGCAGAGATATTTCAATAAGATGAAATTATTTTTCTTGCTACTTACTGCCACATTAATTTGTTAATTAAGTATTTCTTTTAGGGACTGTCTCCTTGGTGAATGAGAACACGGAACCAGCAAAACTACTGCTGAAGTTACTGACCACTGCAGCACCACCTCACATCAGACAGGAGTGGTTTGAGAAGGGGAGACAGGGTAACCATGCCTCTCAGAGACACGCCCCAGGGTGTGAGGATGAGGAAACAGAGATCAGGGGCAGCGAGTCACTGAATACCGAGTCCAGTTCAGATTCGTCTCTGGCATCAGCGATGAGACAACTCTTCACTAGAATCAGTGAAGAGAGGACGGATCAGCAGAGTAGGACAGTAAAAAGCAGTGAGTCACTGGCTACAGCAATGCAAAGATTATTCGCTACTAATTCTGATAATGAAGTGACAACATCACCTTCACCTCAATCTTCCACTGATTCATTAGCTGAGGCAATGAGACGGCTTTTCCGCCAGAACAGTGCGGACAAAATAAACATGAAAAACAAAGCAGCATCCAAAACCTCAATCACTGATAGTAAATCTTTTGCAAGGATAATGAGGGAATTGTTTGTACAAGAAAAACAGCCAGAATCGGTTGCAAGCAGCGAATCATTTGCGAGGATAATGCAGGAGTTATTCAGCAGTAAGTCAGATGTTTCATTAGCATCAACTGACAGTTCCTCATCATTTGACTGGGGAAATTTCCGAGCTCTGTTTGACAGTGATACTTCTCTAGATACTGTTATTGAATCTGCTGAGCAGAGGAGTTCTGACAGTCAGAGCGATATAGAGCTGGCTCTAGATACACTCAGCGGATCAAGTCAAGAGGATCTTCACAGGGCCTTACCCACAGCAAGCAAGGAGAATCTCAAGAACTTACAAGAGGCTGTCAGTAATCTTATATCTGATGTTAAAACCATCTCCTCTTCGAAAGAAGCTACAACTCCCAAATCTAATCATGAATCTGTCACCAGGGCCATTAGCTTCATTTTGAATAAATTCAAGGATTGTACGACATCAAAGCCGCTAGTGACATCAAGTGCGGCTACAAGTGGCGAGAAGACATCACCAGCCGCGATTCGATCTTTTCAACTGAAACATGAAAATACCGGTGCACAGCCCAATACCAGAGTGAATGTAAAGGGTACGAGCAACAAACCTGACCCTAATCCATATCACAACAGAACTTCTTGCTTCTCTTTTCCGACTTCAGTAACACCCCTCTCAATCCCCACCAGTCCAGCGCTTCACACAACATGTAATATTCCTTCCAGCTTCATATTTAGCTGGCCACAGTCTGTTGTGAAATCTCAGATAGCCTGTCATTCTAACTGCGTGCCCTCAAACCCAACAACTAAGCTAACATTCTCATCACACTTTGCAAATTCTATGAGTTACGGGACTTTTCCATCACAGAGTATGTGCGCTCAGGACCGAACTCCAGCATTCACAGCCATAGCCACAGATCTCCAGACGACTGAGGCTGTCACACACTCCACCCCACCCATGCAAGCCAAGGTAAAGTATAACTCTGCAACGTATAATAGATAATACAAGTTGCTAATAAAACATGGCTTGTAACCTTTCTCAATTAATTAGTGCTAATGAAATAAAACGTCAAAAAAAAAACGTAAAAATCATTGGACATTAAAGAAAATGGTTGTCATTTGGTGGTGAATTTTGTTCACAGCCATCCTGCTCAACCTTTCTAAAGAATGACAAGATGAGGAATTACCTCTATCCGGTATGAGGGGACAACTCTTAGACCATGTATAGTAATTATAAGATGATTTCCAAAATTATTACTTATCTATTTGAGTAGACTACACCAACAGCAACCGATACCACCAAACAAAATAATAATATCACCAGTGAATTCAAAAAATGTTGCAAGATGACAGCCAAAGATGACAAGGGTAGCAGCGTACATTCTACTGCAGCAAACTCAGAGCGTAAATTCAAGCACAGGTACATATAACTGTATGAAACCTACTTTGCCTATGTGCTAAGTATGACAAAAACTTTCCCATAAAATATGATTGTCAAATTCTGGTGGTTACATATCCAACATTGATATTTTTGTCAATCCAATGACAACAGCCATTGCTTCATGCGAGGGTTTTTACAGATATCAAAATATCCCTTTCTTTATCAAATTGAAAAATCTCCCAGAGAAACAATGCACTGAATACATTGCATGGAGCCATCTTATTCTTGTGCTGAATTTGCGGGTATTAGTGCTAAGTATTTGCTGAACATCAGAAACTAACTTTCTATTCTATGATTGTGTATTCAGAGATAGGAGAATAACAAAGAGAAAGAGAAGCAGGAAAGAGTAACTCAACGATTCAGATTACGCTCCACTACTCCTCGTACAAAGACAGAAGCTGCTGCTGCTGCTTCTGCTCATGTGATACTGAGAATCTGCTGCCATTGTCCTGAGTGACAATGTGACAACACAAAACAAAGTTACCCATCACTGCCTCAATCGGTATCACTGTGTGACACAAATATAATTATGTATTGTATCATATTTTACTATATAAGAATAAGTAAGCAAGCAAAATACAGTAAATAGATTAAGTTGTTTATGAAGGTTATTATTATAGTAAGACTTTATTAAGATTAGAGAATCCGACACCCATGCATGTCAGTAATATCTTATCGTCACCTAACTTTAAGTCATCAGTGTCCTCTCTCTTATGTGGCTCTAGTTTAAACATTACCTGAAAAAAGTCTCTTATACTTCTCAAAAACTCGATCCTACAATGAAACAAAAAACAGCAGTGCTCAAAATCACACTGCCTGCTACAAATATACATTTAAAAAGCTGAGGTATGAGTGTTGCAGCAAAAACGAGAACACATAACACACAAGAGCCTGGCTCGAGTGGGTCCTCGTCAGTGTTAGCTAAATGTAAAGAAAATACAGCCTTAGGGCCAAAACACCTTAGGATGTCTTCTCAATAGTTAAGTCTGGACATGCTCACTGCCAGGTGAAGTCTCACAATCGGAGTAAAATCATATGATCACTATAAAATGTGATTATTCTTTGGAAATGGTAATTGACGTTAGACATCTAAGTTTGTAATGGTTGAACGGTCTAAGAAATCTATTCTGACATGATTGTTTGGAATCAACATAAAATTCTCAAAATATTTATAAGTAAGCATACCAACATCATGGCATTGTATTCTCTGTTATGCGATAACATGATGTTGATAAGCTTACTTGGGAATATCTTGAGTTTGACTTGACTATAATTGTACTAATGTAACTTACGTGTAGGGAGTGAGAGGTCCTATCTCTAGTTTAGATACATCAGAATGTCCTAACACCATCAGCAAGGCTGCTAAGCTTTGATTAGTTGAATCTACACACCCACCCTGTCAACCAAAACAAAATATTCAATCCCGAAACAAAACAATATTTTCAATATCACAGCTAATTTGGGACTGTAGCCACAAACACACAATCCTTGCACACATACATGTTTTATGTTTCTAATCAGGTGATTGAGTTGCGATTGTAGTTGACATTGGGGAGGGAGGGACCCACCCTCGCTGGTGTCATGGGTTATTTATCAGACTTTTTCAGGAGATGCTGCAGTTGTCCACTCTTGTGCTTCGGAGAGACAATTCCATAATGACTTTCAATTATTGTGTTGGGGATCTATAATAGTGCATAATTATTGCCAAATTCCTATTGATTGATCAAAAAAAGCTTCCCCCTGATCAACAGGATTTTGGGTCATGTGTACGATTACAAAATTCTACCTGGTATTAGTAGACATTTCAGGCAAGGTTCACAAACACAGTCTAATTGAACGAACCCGGCAGATTTCCTCTAGTAGAAGACACGAAGCCTCTTTTCCGAGATCTTCAGGAACACTGGGAACAAAGTCCTTCTTGTCAGCAGTACGTGGGTTAGAGCATGTCTCTGCTAGATATACTGATCCATTCATTGTCTCTGCCCATACTGTGATACCAAACCCTGGTGATCTGAAATTCAGACATTACTAATGTAATATGTTCGTTAATAACAACTCATTTTTATGAAGGCGACAATTCAAAGGCGCGTGATATGAGACCATCATTGATATGATTCTTTGTTTTTACTTCGTATTGTGGAAACCGAAATGACAGCCTGAAATGTCTATATAGTAGTATTCTAACTCTAATTTAAGGAGGCTTGAGAAACGCATACCTTTTTGCGATAATAATACAAAAGAATAAATCTTTAGTGGAAAAATAACACCACAAACTTCCTTGAGGTACAAATAGATACCGTAAACACATTTGATGTACACTGGTCTTGTACATATAGCTTTCTTAATTTATTGAGAGCCTAAGATAGCAAGGGGACACTTCTTACTTTCCCGTTCGTGCCGGGCCAGCGTGATCTGTATATATGTACACATCAGATACAAACTGATTGAGAACTCCGCGAGCAGCATCAACCATTCTATTCGCCATTACAGGAGATGTCCGACAGGCCCACGCTACACCACGTATTCTCTTTACCTACAAATTAAGGAATCATATACATATCATGGACAGCTCTCATAGAGGGAACTGTTTGGTGCAAATATGCCTAAAATCGCTGCTTAGGTTTAATACACTTTTATAGGGCACTTTCTTACAAAGTTATAGCTTTGTTTATGTTTCCTTCCATTGTTGTATAGAATGTAGGGGGAAATTAAAGCAGGAGAGGGATTCACCCAAGCAACATTCAACTATAAATGTAAGCTCAGAACGTTCAGGGACCGTAACTCCTCAATTCAGTTAAGATAAGTGAGTGAGCAAACCTTGCCAGGATCGAGATATTGTACAGGTATGAGCTTAGGCTTGATTGGACAGCCGAACGACACCACACCCCCTCCTTCTGGTGCTGGTCCTCGCTTACTTATCTATAAATATGACAAAACACATCATAAACAGCAATAGTCAAAAATGAAATCATATGAATATAAAACATTATCAGCTATTTTTAACTCATTTGTGAGAGTTGCAATATATCAGGTCATACTGCGCGTGCGTCAAATCTGAGACATGATTTGATCACTGCAAAAGTTAGCTGTGTGATTCCGAAGCAATCTGATTGGTCAATAATGATGAGTTAATCAGAGGAACAAAGTATAAACATAAACAACTTTGCGACATTAATTTTGTGGCATCTGACACCAATTTTATCAGTGATCTACATCCAGAGTAGATCACGAGTGGCAGTATGATATCATAGCATCATTAACACAACATCATCGTAATATTTTTGTTGCCATTGTGGCTTTAAA
>ERZ1740056.140-NODE-140-length-11280-cov-7.405880_pt1 | contig 11280 bp, 6 predicted proteins | sample MGYA00581746_ERZ1740056 | MGnify/ENA primary metagenome ERZ1740056 (study PRJEB43018, sample SAMN04849745) | marine metagenome | isolation source: floating plastic debris | place: Pacific Ocean | collected 2008-09-01 | study: EMG produced TPA metagenomics assembly...
TACATTTTGGGTCTGGGGTAAAACATTTGCTTCAATGTGGCTGAATTTGAAATGCTTTTTGCATTTCTGAAATTTTTTATAAACTCTGAAGAAGTTAGAGCTATTTCATTTTTACACTGATAGACCCACCGGCAACCTCACTGCAAGGTTTTCCGACAGAAGTGGATATTAAATATTTCAATATACAGGCGGACATCCTATTTGTGACAAAACTTGGCTATTCCCAAAAAAGAGACCTGCGTCCAAGCAGTCAGAACATAGAAACCTGCGTCTATCATCTCTAAGGAATTCAATTGACCAAAAATCAAGTTTGAAATGACACGTATGAACCATGATCCGAATGAAATGGTGAAAAGCAGGTCGGAAGTAAAGAGACATGTAGATTTGATGTACAGTTTGCTGTTTTATTGTTTATAGACACCCTTCATCCATTATCAGTAATCAGGAGTTATTGCCATTGAGTAATACTATCCAGATGGTAACAGTCATGAGAATGATTATTTTGGTACTGGGTATAGTAATAATTGTCAAAATGTGAACAAAAAGATATTTGCATTCTTAATTACAATATTGCCACTAAATTTGATGCAGTAATACTATGTTATTGCAGCTAATTGTGAGGCAACCAGCCTGGTATGTATAATAAAAAAGAAGAAATATCAATATTTGCACCGCATGGAGAAAATTCTCTGTTCACCCAGAAACTGAGTTCGCTCAATAGTCAATAGTCGGAATTGTAATTGCAAAATGTCTAAATTTGAACTGGAATGAACAACAAAATGTAAATAATGAATAAAATTGAGAATAAGAATCTTTGTTTAGAGATGATGATGATATTGAGCACATTGCCAACTGGAATATTGCATACTGTCTTGCATAGGTATGAGATGATCAATATGTACATGAAATGTCCAATTTAGAGATTTAGTATAGAAAAATTGTAGAGTAAATATAGCCAATTTCACATGAGTAACGTATATCGGCATAGTAAAATATTTTTTGGTATAGTATGATTCTAGTGTAAGCTAATTTACAGATTGTGCATTTTTTGTGACAATAGTTCTGGCAATCATATCATACAGCGAGAGCAGTCTTCTGTATAGGAATGCTGGAAGCGCTATCAGTAATCGGTACACAATCCTTCTCTGAGGTTTTCATGTTCGGAAGCACTGTTGATGAAGCACTCGGCGGGCTGACAGTTGTGTAAGCCTTACTCTGTACAGGTTCAGAAATGAGAATATTGTTTTCAGTGGATTTAGATGCCACCTCAGGACTAGCACATACAGACAGGGTCGTTGGAAGCGTGGGTGATGGTGAGACGTTTGTAGCTGGCTGATATAGTGTGACGGGAACGTCGGCAGCTGATGCTGAGCTTGTTGGTCTGGAAGGCTGACCGTTCATCTCTAACTCCTTCTCACTCTCTGTCAGCTCTAGTGATACATCACTGTCGTCATCGTCACCCTCGTCAATACTCACCAACATGGCTGCTGTCTTACTCGCAATCTGTACATAACACATAAAAAAAACAATCCACGTCATTACCATGAATAGACATTTATAAAATAAAATTAAGAAATTACGTAGCCAATGATTATTTTGTATTAATTATGTACAAATGATGATTTGGTCATATCCTTGAGACGCATAGCATCATTGAAATCAATCATCCAAGTCATCAGTTAGGAGGAAAATTGCTCAACACCTAACAGTTTTTCTGACAACGTTGACTGTCATTTTTTTCAGGCAATTAATGATTGGCGCTCAGAAAAGTAAATTGAAGCATCAGGGTGGAGGCCAAGTATTTCTATGAATTATAAGAATAGTTACAAAGCCAATGCTGAAATCCGAGCCAATTAATTACTCAGGCATCACTTGGTAACAGTGCCATTGCTGTTTTGGCAGATTTGCTGGTGATTCAAAAGTCACCATCTGACAACATCCTAGCAAAATATTTTTACCATTCCAATTTTGTCGCCCAACTCAGGAGTTTTTGACAGTGTGTGGAATGCAAGCAACCAGGAGGAATATTCCATGAACCACACCAAAGTAAAACAAGGATTTTATAACAGCATTCCTGACCTGTTACAACCGCTGTATAACGGGACCTGACAGTTTTGTAATTAATAAGGATTACACTGAAACGGCCAGACAAGATGGCAGAGTTAAGTGGTACCTGGGAGAAGGAATGCCAGCGTCATTTCTTTGTTATGATTTAAGTCAGCTCTACATAAATTAAAGAAACCTTACCGCAAAGCGACTTCCAATGTCAAATGGTGCCATCAAGTAAGAATGGAAATTTTGCGGTCGGCAGAGGCAGTTGTTTTTCCAAGGTGTGATCATGTATAACTCGGGGAAGAAATTCAAATGCTGATTACTAAGTTGGATTTTTTTTATTATATGACGTTGCTTGTCATATGAATTTCCATGATGTAGACTGAATCAGCTAACGGCAGGTTTCAAAACCAAAACCCGCCCTATCATATAATGATGACACTGTCACGTCCTATTACTCAGTGGAGGATGGAGGAAATTACACCAACCACGACTCTTCTATAATAAGATAATGATTATGACAGTAGAGTATTTACCTCAGCAGATATTTCACAGTCAGCGTTTTCTCCCTGTGCCGTCTCGTCTTGTTCTGATATGATTAAAACTCCCTCCTCATCATCATCATCATCATCTTTCTCGGAGGAGTTGTCTCGACTTATAACATCTAAGCTCAGCTCTACAACATCAGCCGGCTCCCGAGGTACAGATTTCACAGGAGAGGCTTCAATCTTTGGAGACATGTCAGTAAGTTTCGGAGGAGCCGGGGCTATATTTTTGTAGCCTGGTATCCTCATGTCAAGGGGATTGAGGGATATTGGGGAAGGTTGGCCTGTCAGAGCGGGCATGGCGGGGAGAGTTGAGCTGCTGCTGCCGTCAGTGTCAGAGGCAGCAGTGGCAGCAGTGGCAGCAGAGCCGAATATGAGCGAGCTGTGTGAGGGAGGGGTGGAGGATGAGATGCTGCTCGGTTTGGACAGCGCTGGGGGTTTATTGTAGGGGGAGGTATTTCCTCCCGGAGATTTACATTCCTGCTTCATCTTGACAGCTTTTAAAAGCTTTGCAGATGCTGATTTAGCCGGGACATCTTCAACTTTCATCCTATAAGGAAAAAAAAAGCAAAATTATAACAACCACAATACAATAAATGCAGCAAACAATAGGAATTGACATGGTTGTCATGGTGTTTAATTTCCAATTTATATTATTGCAGCATAATAATGATTTGCATTGCTGGGCACATTTCGTCAGCTGCTTGTGTAAAAACAGCGTACCATAAAGTCAGAGGAAAAAGTTTGATTAATTGGCTCTGGTCATGGAAAAACAACGGGGAAAATCAGAACGCAAGACCTGAAAACATGGTCAACATGAATCATGTTTTCATTGACATCGTGTGCATCATACTACTAGTCAGTAAGATCAAAGCATGTCTGTACAATGACTGCACAGAGTGTGCGGGGTTAAGGAGCTTCACCCAAATTTAGAAATCCTTGGTTGTGACATCGCTACCACTCAGGAAACAACCATGAGATACTTACGTTGTAGTATTTATTTTAATTCCACTTTATTCCGATTTACCAAACAGCTTCCAATATAGTGATTGATGGCTGCTTGACATTTCAGAAACTGATGATGACTATTTTCTATTTTTGAGTTCACTTTTATGGGTTTGGTTTGCGCAGATGAAAATATTTAATTGCTGACACTTACATTATTCTGTATCTGTGTTCCTCTATACAGCTTCTACACATGGGCATATTACACGCCAGACACAAGAATCTACGAAGCGAAAAGACAAAGTAAATATTAATAGAATTGAATAAAACATTGACAACATGACAACACTAGCCCCGGTCAGGTATGTGGCTGCAGCAATGCAGCAACTCATCCAATGTTTAAAGTTGATGGCCTCACCTTTATCTACCAATGTTTGCTTTTCGACAGCAAAATTTACTTAGTGAACAATGATGCACAGCCTATTCTGTGAGCACAGCGGGCACTATCTAATCTCATGGTGGCATGTGATGTCAACAACAGCCTGTTAGCTGCAGCTATATAGCCGCTTAGTACAGCTGAATAATAATAACTTTGTCAATAGGACATCGTTCAACTGATAGCAGCTTTGGCTTGTTTGCTGATTTTACACCCCTCTTCACAATTATAGTATCATGTGAGCTTGCGTCAGGAGGAAATTGGACAGAGCCAATCCTAAAAACTAGATACAGTAAATTTATCGCTGCTGTCAACAAACCATTTATCTGACTTTGAGAGCCAAATCTAAGATGAACCCAGGCAGTCACAAGATTAAGGGGCCAGTTACCCTTCGATGACACAGGATGACAATAATACCCAACTGTTAATCATTGCCTCTGCAACAAAAGAGTAGATTACTATCTGACCACCCAACAATATGCCTTTCTCTCAGCTATTATAATTTAAGTGCTGCAGCTATAAAGTACCTTGATTGAGGAGGACGCCCGTTGTTTGCTTTTCTACACGAAGCAGCACATACTTTACAGTATCTGCGTTTGTCAGTCTTGACGAGGGTGTGAGCATCTGCCTGAAGCGATTTGCCGAGACCGACGGGTGTCATTACTGATTTCTTCAACGCTGGCAGTCCTGATACGCCGGTTGGATCTGAAGATGCTTTGGTCTAAAGATTGCACAAAAAAGTTTTTCAATTAACTCAACAATCTAGCGTTAAGAAAAATGCCTGCGTGTTGATGACATCGTAGAGTACCAGGATGATTTTCTAGGTATTCACCATCAGTGAGGGGGTCAGTAAACAGCAAAAACACAGCTTGGCAATATGATTAGAGCGTGATATTTCATAAGATTATAGCTTGGCTGACAATCCCATGATGTCAATGAGCTTGAAATTATGTGACAGATAGTCACTTATTGAGCAATCGCTGACCGCTGAATTGCATTGGCCCACCTGAAAAAACGACTATCGCTCTCACCAAATTATAGGAAATTTACGTAACAAGACAGAGATGGTCATACACATGGACATCATAACTGATCACCTAATAACAGGGCTGCTGCGGTGGCTAGCCTAAAGTCATCCTCATAATCATATCACCAAATTTCTTACCGGTGCATAGCTGAATGGCGGTAGAGTGGGTTCTCCCTTGACAGACAAGAGCGGGTTATTGCTTGGCTTTTTCGGTTTCTTCATACCACCGAGGGGACCATAGCCGGCAGCAAGCATGGATGTCTTCTTGTTTAGACTGTTCAGCTGGCCATAAGTCATTGACGGTATATTGCTAGCTTTATTGTTGAATGGCAATGTTGAACCAGAACCAGGAAGAGAGCTTGGACCTACTCCTTTCATCCCAGGCAGTGATGCCAGACTGTGACCAAATAATAATGGGTTATTCAAGCCGAGCATTGATGACTTGGTAGCTGCAGCAGCGTTGTATATGGATTGAGCTAGTAACATGGCAGAAGCTGTAGAGTTATTAGACTGCAGTGCAGAGTTTAGAAAGTTATTTTGGTAGAATGAAGTCGAGAATGGCAGTGTAGGGAACGCAGATACAGAACTGCTGCTGCCATTCTTACTTTGATCCAGTGGTATCTTCTGCTGCTGCTGCTGACCAGTACCAGGAGTGGATGAAGGGGTTAGAGATTTAGGGGGCCTTGGAGAGACTGTTCTCTGTGTCTGGTCGTCTGTCGGTAGCTTAGTGGGTATAGCAGTGTGTGCAGGCGATGGCTGTAGTATGGGGGCTGATAGCGGTGTATTGGTGGGTTGGGGTACCTGCGAGTGGGCAGGTACCGGTGTCGTTATCTTCGTTGCATACTGCAGGTTAGATGCTGGTAGCTGCAGCCCAGGAGAATGCACAGAGGCCAAGGTTGGAGGTCTGGGTGATGGCTCTCTACTTCGTTGTGGTTGGCTCTGAGATGAGGGTGTTTTCGTTCGTTGTGGAGTAGGTGACCTTTGAGGTGTAGCAGATCGGTGTGGTGTGGTTGGCCTGGAATGTCGCTGGATTGGTTGTGGAGTTGGTATACGTAGAATTGTATAAGGTGACATAGCCTCCATTCTCAACCCTGCCATGGCGATGTGAGCAGGGACGGCAGGTACCACGTCTCCTTCTGCCTTAGCAGGCCGTGCTTGTTTCCTCCTGTTGCGACATGTCATCTCTGAGAGCACCTGGAATGACAGCATGGAAAAAAAACATGAACAATCATTGGATAAAAGGAGTGGAAATGAAGGCCAAACCGTGAAAGCTTGTGACATTTAGGGATGAAATTGCAGCATCATCGCCAACGATTTCCTCAACATGGCTATCACAATAGGAATGTGAAATGTATCACTTTATCCACACTTAATAATTTCGCATAAAGAGGCGTATAATCTATTTTTGTTGATGACTTCAATCAACTGTGACCAAATATGATCAACAACAAGTCGTTGAAGATCACAAGTAGGCCAGTGATGAAGCTGCCAAACGTTCAGGTGCCAACCTGCACTGGGTCACCACCACTACCAGATTCTAACACTGCGGAATCATCGCTGGTAACACCATAAAGTTACTGCCTCAGCTAGCAACATGATTGATGTCTTTTCCGACAACAACCACGTCGCTTTCCACAAAATTCCACAAAAACATCAGCAGTGGAGGGCTGATGAATTTCGCAATTATTGGTCAGTCAAAAACCTGAATTTGCTAGCATTTATTTATCAACTTGACAAACAACACAATTACACTGTTACTGTTTTCAAGTATAAGTGAATTCAAAGAACTATAAACACAATATTCAAATCTTCACTGCACAACAAACTCTTACGGCTATTTGGTTTGTCCTGGCAGCTGAAATGGAACAATGCATTATCATTGCAGTAATGACATGACAAATGATCATAAAATGAAAATTCGAAACAAGAAATCACCGCTGCTTCATTTTATACACCATAATAATAGACTGATATATTTCCAGTAAAACACAGCAGCTATTCAATGATAACATGAGATAGGTTAGGGATTTAGGTATAGATCGGCAGTTGTGACACTTACCTGACCATCGATGGAATGTTTTGAGCTGGAGAGGGGTGGAGTATAACTTCCATGGCTGCTGTGTGGAGACAGGGGAGATATTGGATTATTATTGGCCTGAAATACAAAAAATAAAAAAATTTTAAAAAATGCAAATACATGTTATTAACGCGACATAACAGGCAAACCAAAACAAGGAAAAAATACAAATACATGGAATTCTTTTAGTTAAGAGTAAAATAAAGCCAACGGAAAAAAAAGATTCAAGCCCAAATTCACCCATTCATACATTGTTGATGACTTCTTTTCCATTTGCAACGCAACTCACCACTCTAGAATTTTCTTCATCTGAAGAGTTTATATTTTCAGTGATCACGCTTGTAGGGCTGATCGGTAACGTATGTGAAATGTGTGTCTTGAGCTGTTTACGACGGCTGGCTTGACTATCTAAAGACCAGTTAGAGAGTTTTCTTTTCATGGAATGTAAGTCTGGAGTGATCTCGTTACACTGTTGGAATGCCTGACCATAGTTCAGACATTCTGGAGTTGTGCTATTGTATGTATGTATTGCTGAGTTAATACCTGAAATAAAAACACTGTCGACTATAAGATGTCCCGGGGCCAACAAATGAATATGCGAGCGGCAGGTTTAATAAAATTTTTCAACCGGTTTAATTCAGTAACACCATTTTATGACATTTTATAAAAATATATGGATTAAATAGAGAACGATTATAATAATTATGGCTGACACTCTTGCTATGCTGCTGCTGAAGCTGACAACTGGGTCATCAGAAGCTATAGCCAGTTTTAATCTGATGAACACTAGGCACCTAGAGTTAAATTGATACTTAAGATGCTGTTATTGTCACAATTGTCCCATTTACCTTTTGAAATAAGCCCAGCAATGTACTCTGCTGTCAATAGGCAATTCATATGACAGCAATAGAAATGTTTACAAGGTTTAGGATGCACTGTCCATATTTAATTACAGCTTTAACCCTCTGCTTTGTGCTGGCATGCCACCCTCTATTTAGTATGACCATTCAAGCGATTCTAGCAAGTCAGCATGAAAGATGTCTTTATCTTTTTCAACACGACAACTAGCTGATGAATTAAGAGCTACACAGCTTAGCAAACATCAGCATCCATTGAACAAAAGAGAGGCTGGCTATAAAACCAACATGTGAAACACTGGTGACGACCTTTATCTATCACAAACCACCATGCTATTTAAGTTTATTCATCTCTATTGTTTGAACACTTGAAATTATTGCAATGGGGCTGTTATTCAAGCTATTGTGGATGAGGCATCACACAAATGTGACAATAGACCCATGACTGCCAGCCAATCTGAAACGTTCAATTTCCCTGACTCTGAAAAACAACAAGTGTGATAAACAACTAACCGGACAAACAATCACCACTCTTGAGTCGAAATTAATTTATAATGGAGGACGCATAAATGATCAGCAACCCCAATACTAATAGAAAATTAATTTAAAAAAAATAACTCACCTGATAAATGCTTGAGATTGGAGACAAGTGATTCTTTTAGATTTTCTCTTATACTGGCTGCTTCTTCCAGTAATTTAATTTGTCTCTCACATTTATTGCACAGGCCAACTTTTTCGCCAAGTTCATGTTCCGTGAGGGCTGGTGGTAGCTTATTGAGATCCAGAGCTTGTAATATTCGAGGGAATGTATCAGGTGTGTGTTTGACATCTTGTCCTCGAGTTTCACACAGTCCACATACACAGCCCTCGTTGACTAGAGTCATTTTTTGTTGAGCAGCCAATTGAGCTGATGGATAATTTTGCTGCTGCCAATTCTGATTCTGTAAATTAGAAAAGAGCAGCCATCTATAATACCAGTCGTTATCCATATTTGTGCCCGGTAGAGCAGTGGCGGCTGTAGGCAGTCCTGCAGCGCACACAATATCCCTAACTGATGATGATAAATGTGCGGGTGGTGCTGTTGTTTTCAGATCAATCATCCTCTATCAAGTGGGTGCACACACAAGAAGTGACCATCATTTAAGAGATGCATCCTATTTTGTCATCATAACCACAAGGTTCTGTAATTGCTACGTCACATACAGTGAAAAACCTTCACAGCAATGAACAACTTCTGTTGCACTGTTTTTTTCAACAATAATCCTATAATGGTCAACCATAAGGGTCACGGTCTGGTAGTTGTATAATTATTGTGTGTACGTTAATCTATGTACTAAGAAATGATAAAAATACGGTTTCCTCATTACTGAACTTGGGACCATAAATTGGTCAACAAATTAATAATGTTTACGCAGTATTGAAACATCATTTTATTATCACAAGTTTCCGGATTTCTCAACAGAAATGAGACAGCACAATATGGGTTTTTCAGCTGCAAAACATGACTTTCACAGAAATTGAAGGGGATGTTTTCCACAAGTCAGCAACTGGGAAAGATAATGAATTAACTGGTTTTCTGATTGGGCCAGGATTAGATGACGCCGAAAATTGCAAATACCACATTACTTATAGTTATTAATAGAGTTACCATGCAGTTTCCTTCAAAACGATCAAAATACCCCGATATCCCATATCATATCATATTATGCCCTGAAAGTCCATTTGCCACTGTGTGTGCGAGATTGATAACATCCAGAAAAGACAAAAATCGGCTACGCACGCCTATTTATTAATTTTTAAATATACACCTGCTTTTGTTGAATGACTCACTTCTTTGGCCAACTTGCCCCTGCTGATTCCTTTTGGCATGGGATCATTGGAGAAGGAATTGTTTGCACTCCCAAGGCGCCAGAATGTCACATGAATGCAAATTGTAGCAAGCATACTTAGTTACGGCAGTAAGTCATAGTGCCCACTAGGCTATTGCCTCAAGATTTACCATAACTTGCATTTTGCCCTGGGTCTGTCAGTAGTAATCACAGACCCAGGATCATTTACGTGTGTGATCGCGAAAGTGACTGTGGGGGTCTGTGCTAGCAACAACTTTAAAATTATGAGGATGGGGGGATACACATGATGATTTCTTTCACACTTCAAGACATGCATTCGACAACATCCACTACCTACAACGAGGGAGTGTTGCAGTATCTATCATATCTGCATATAGTATAGATACTAGATAGGGGTAGACTTTCAGCCAAAGAAATATAGGCCTGCCACTACCAGCTAGGGTGCTCAATAGCTAGGGTACTCGATGAACTACTGTAGATTACTATACTCTTCTCCTGATGGTGATTATTTATAGTACCTTGTCTTGAGTTGTATGTAACTAACTGAAACTGATATTTATTATATTGATAACATTGATTGCTGCGTTGTGTGGACTACCTACAGGCCACTACTACTGAGGAGATAAAAGCAGTCGGGATGGACATCAAAATCAAGTGCTACAAGAAAGGATAGGATAAATAACATGCACACACACAACAAGCAGTCACACACACACACTATCGATATATCATTATAGTAACATTGCTGTAGTAATAAGAAGTAAGCAATGAACTTCAGTTTCGTTTGTTGAAGAGTGTAGTGTGTAGTCCCATACCACGTGGTTTACTGTATAGTAAACTGAAACAACAATCCCAAATTGAGGATGTATACTGAAGCACCACAAAAGAATTAAAAGAGTATTTACACCAATACTCACATAGACACCAGGCAGCACTATGAAATCTTGGAATGTGAAAGTATGGCATCAATGCCAGAGTGGTATCTTCTGCTCAGTTTGTCTTCATCATGCTCTCTGACAGCACAGCGCGCTTCACGGCTTGGCGGAAACAACCTTTCACCTTATTCATTGACCAATTGCTGCTGGAGGTGCTGCTTATATTGACCAATAAGCTTAGATGTAAACAAACCTGACATATGGATATTGTTTTCTGCAGGTATCCTTGTCAGCATGCGTCCAATATCACAAATATATCATTCAATACATATTTTTACTCAAATTAGTTCAATTTTTCATTTTAAATATAAGTTGAAATGTTAAAACAACAGAAAAATTAAAAAACTTGTAAAGTATCTTAGCGGATGTAGTATAAACCTGCAGAAATAAAACACGTGTTATAGAAAAAAAAAAAAAAAATAACATAAAAACCAGAGCTAAAAGCTGGGATAAAAACCACTTCTTCACTTCTTACAAACCTCTGGCTAGTTTCTTTCCTGCTTCTTTAGCTGAACAATGGATGAAGACAATGAGCTCAATGGCTCAGAAATGTCAC
>ERZ1740056.141-NODE-141-length-11279-cov-6.217926_pt1 | contig 11279 bp, 7 predicted proteins | sample MGYA00581746_ERZ1740056 | MGnify/ENA primary metagenome ERZ1740056 (study PRJEB43018, sample SAMN04849745) | marine metagenome | isolation source: floating plastic debris | place: Pacific Ocean | collected 2008-09-01 | study: EMG produced TPA metagenomics assembly...
AATCCATACATGAATGACTGGGTACCCTATGACTGCCAGCGGTTTACTGTCTTTCGCAACATTTGACCATGTGAGGTGAGGTGATTAGACTTGATCGACAGTAGAGTAGACTGCTGGCAGCCCCAGCATGTTTATGATGATCACTGCTCTGCGATGCATCCAGTCGTAGTTGCCTAAAGTCTGAGTAGTTGTTGCCTAAAATGTAGTATCAGGCCTTTGGGCTTGAATCAAGCCGCTTGATGCCTGACCTTCGGTAACTAGGGCATTAGGCACCTAATGCGGGGTTGCCTGTGTTGCTCTGAGTCTAACCTGAAACTTTTTTGTGACTGTCCAATCAATCACTTCATTGGTCAAATGTTTTTTGTGTTATAATATGCCAAGCATCCATATTCTCAACGGAAAAGCTGCAGTCACCTCTTTGAAAAAGTTTTCCCGACATGCTTTCTAGACTTACGGTTATGTTTTTAGACTCAAATAATGGACGACGATTTGGAGGGGGAAACGGAGTGTATTTTGAAACTAGATTAGACGCCAGCAGCTCCATCATGAGTGAGCGGTAAGTAATATTGAACACCGATGTGAAATTACAACTACTGGGTTAGACTGAGATACATGCATCTATCCCTGTTTCCAAACACGATAAATCACTTTTGTGGTTTTTCCAATTTTGACTGTCTGCGCTGTTGCCCTTTTTGGGATCACTGCTCTACAAGCACAGCCATACATCTGATTTTTACGCATTTAGGAGTGTGTAGTCTCATATCTTGGGGTGTGAACTGGACAGTATGTAGGAATACCTGTATGTACAATCATACCAATCTTTTTCCACACAGTATTATTTTTGTGATATGAACACTCTGGGATAATAATACCTTAAATTAAAATACCGTAAGTTCCTCTATCTTGTCCTGGTTTACTAATGTCTTAGAGCTCCCGTATGTTCATAAAACGATACTGTTTAAGTAGCAGGCCAAAAATAACTTAAGTATCGGTGTGTTGTCGGTGTTAATAGGAGAGTAACAGGTCTAGAATATTCAGCCTACAGGAGAGGTTTGATTGTGAATATCTGTTTATTGTTTATTGGTGGATAATACCGAATTGTGAGACATAATCTTCGTTGTTTAGCCTCAGCCTCAGATCTGTCTCTTATGTTTCACATCCATCCCTCTATAACTTCTTTGTTGTCATACGTGAACAGAGACAACAGACATACAGACATCACTACTTTTGTGTGTTTTGTCTATGCTTGTGACACCCTCTGGTCCTACTCTTATGATCATGCATTTGATGCAGGAAAACTCTCGTCAGAATCCCGCTCAGCATTTTTATCACTTACCAAAGCATTCCAATCATCATCACTGTAGATGGTATAGTTGGGTTTGGGCCGCTTCATCATATTGCGTTGGGATCTCAATACTGGAAAATGTTTTATAAATTGTAAGTTTGAAATTCTTGAGTGATGTTCTACATTATAATCTGCATTTCAATGATATGTAGCTGCAGCTTAAAATCTGCATTTCAATGTTATACGTAGATGTAAAAGATGATTGATTTGTGCTGACATTTTTGGCAAGTTTGACAGAGCAGCCGCATAAAATCATAGTTACCATCGAGGGTTTCGGCCTTTCGTAAGCTGTTCTTGGATTGTAACCAAGTTTGTGGGTGCATTAGCACACCACTGAATAGCTGCCGTATAATTAAGCCGCTGATTAATGAAGGAATGTTATTATTATACCCGTTTTACTGAATTGTATTTTATTTAGCAATTTGCCACTTCATTGCCAGTGGATTAAGTGCATTGCTGTATGGGATAGGCACCTCATTGAGATTTTAAAACAGGAAGGCATATTCTGATATTTTACGTTTACCTCGCTCGCTGCCGTGCAGGCTAATGTGTTCTGGTAGCTATATTATATAGCTTGTATTGTTTTCATGTTAAGAGTTTAGCAGTATATAGAAAACTCAATACTCATTAGTAAGTCTATGTTTGCATTGCTCTGTGTTTATGCCTCAAGGTGATTTTAAGCATCCGCTGACCCAATATGATACTACTTAGCAGCGTTTTCTCTCTGCTCATACAAGCACTGCACTAAGAGAGAGTCCCTTGAGTATACAGTTAACCTATCAAGTCAATACATAGGCTTTGCGTGTGTATTATCCTGGTCAATGATATAACATGGACAGTGCGGCTTTACAAAATACCGCCTCAGCAGTTCTTGAACGTACCCATGGTCTAGAATTCGCGAAGCAGTACTAAAATGATAAAAGTGCTCCTCCTTTCATATATATAATATTTATATTTTACAGTTTTTCGGTTGATGGGGTGTTTGGACAGGCTCCAGAAAAATGCTATAAAGAGTTGAAAATTTTCCCTCATGCATGTGGTAACTTCTTGCCACGTTCATTGATGCTAGATATTATGAATTCCTTGGCCCTTAAAATTCCGAGGAGTTTTGTTCAGAGTATGCTGGTGGTTTGATTACTTGACCACCCTCTAGATTAAAGACAAGGCTCTGAATGGAGCCATACCTTGAGTTAATCATAAAGTAGCCCCATCATGCCCCTGATATTCATCATGATCCGGGGAGCTTCTGCTTTTCGCTAGGTCACTACTAAAAGGGCCAGTGTTGTGAATGACTGATTCAACGTGGTTTTAACTCAGTATATTTCCTGCCACCTGATAACCTTTTTTATTGGAATGAGTTTTCTGTGGCATGACCTTTCCGTGAAGTTGAGTTTCTAAAGAGTTGTTTTCGGGTAAAGGTCCTGAGTCATCTTGTAAAGCTTATCCATAGTTTCATTGAAGTCAATGGCCCTCCTGTGCTACTTCTGCCATTCATGAAATTCTCTCCTGAAAATATCTGTAATTCAATTTATGCTTCCTGGCAGATTGTTGTGAAAACTTCATTATCAATTCCGAGATGATTTCCCTTGTGTTAATGCTTTGATAATTACTAGATGGGCAAGTGATAACCTATAGTAGCAACAACAAAACATTGAGTCATTAGTATGCAAATACATGCATATGTGTACCTACAAGATTATCAATAAGATTATTGGTAGCTAGCTTGACTTGTTCATTCAGTTCAACTTCAGATGCCAGTCAACTCAGTTTTTTATCAGTGCTTTGTCAGCGGCTCTCTTTGTTTCCATGAGTTGTAATGTGGTGAACAACCAAGAGCAGCAGGTGACACTGACAGCTTATTTTGTGCTTAAGAGATTCCTATACATTTTACATATATATACATCGTTACTCTGAGACATGGTATCTGCAAAGCACAGAATCAAATCAGTACGCAGGTAAGTCCATCTCAACTATCTGACGATCTATAGTGAGCATTGTACAGGTTTCATGTATTGAAGTCAGCCAGCGGAAGTATGTTCATATGATGCTTGGTCCAGCTGTCTTTGTTGACGCATTTGTATTGGACCCTTGAGATTTGAAAAGTAAGAGGTTATAAATAGTGATCAAGTTGTGTTGACTGCCACAAGAAAGAGAACTTTGGTGTTTTTTGTCACAGCAATGATAACCATAGGTCACAGTATCAGGGCTGTCTCCAGCCGGGTCAGAGCTCCCGCCGAAAACGGCCAAAAATGAGGCTCCACCCCATGATTTTTTAATCTTTTTTTTTTATAAAATGTGAGTTTTGAAGTTCCTCCTCTAAGCCCTCCCCAAGAGGTCAAATCCTGGAGACAGCCCTGCACAGTATGATTGAGAAAACTGGCTAATCAGAGATTTTCTTGCATCTGTAACACACCATTTCCAGGGTTATGCTCTCCTGCTGATACGGTGTGAACTTGTATGGTATTACCCAATCAGAATAAAGTGCGAAGAGGCTTTCTTGCTAATGGGCATTTTACTATAATGGACAAGCATGTAATATTATTATTGCAGCTCTTAGGGGACTGTATGCATCATTGATAAGTTTTGATCAGTGTTTGTCGAGTTTGCATTCCAATAGTCAGCTTGGTTTGAATCTTAATCATCGAACTCTAAATAAGGAATTAAAACAACACAAAAAGAAGAAAACGTACTACTGGAATTCTTCACAAAAGATATGTTCACTTGCATATCTGGATATACCTCTACTCGTGTTAGGTGTGGTGTCTGATTGTATGACCATGCTTAGTTATACGTTACCATCCAGACTTCGCTCTTCTCACTCATCGTCACATAGTCATGGTAACAATAACAACAATAGTAGCTCTGCTGCCGGCAGCTCAGCGGCGCAGTGCTGTCATTGTGACAGGTAGGTGTCAACTCTCTACAGAATGCGTGCGGAGAATAAATCAAATCTGTGAACCTTTAACCTTAACCATAGCTGCTTTTAAGAGCATTTTCGTTGCTTGGTAATGTCAAATTTACCCATTAAATCGCTAATGGATGTGTTGTTGTCCATTATAAATCTCAATACCTTGACAGTAATGATAGATTCTTCAAAATAAATTTTGATAACAGCTTTTTATTACTCGCTTTGAATGACGGCTATTGGCGCTACTGGTTCTCCACTCTAAAATTTGTCGTCATTTGGCAGTAGTTGATGTGAATGTTGCGGTACATTACTTCACTTTGTCATCTCGTGTTGGCTGGAATTATCCTTTGACTAACCCGCATGCAACAAATTAAGGTCTGTTTTGGGAGTGCTTGCTTGTTGTGAGGCATTACTAATGCGGATGTGCCTCACGGAACCAGTTAGAGTCTGGCGGCTATGAACATGGACATAGAGAAGTCGACTTTGCTATTCCTCTCTGGCGTTATGAATCGGTGGGAGCTTTTCAACAAATACTTCATGTAGGTGATATTATGAGATTTACTGTGTGTTGATATGGATCTAGATTTGTCATGCTTGTCGTTTAGCTGCTTGTTTAGATTTATCTTCAATTAGGTTTTCATGTTACAGTGTCTCAATTTTGGTATGTCCTATGAAAAATGTTTTAGATAGCTAAAAAGCTCTTTTACAGTTGTGACTAAGTTTTCTCCGGGTCTGGATGACCGTGTCGTACTGTAGGACCATAATTTGATAGGTGTGGGTTCGAGTGACAATTTTTAAGTAGGTAGTTTGAGAATTCCTGACAGTTTTCAGTAAGCATACACTTGTCATTGCGGTCAAAATATTGGTTTGTGTAATCACTTAGGCTGCCTTCTTTTCATTCTTGCTGTGGTTTGATTGCCTTGTTTGTTTGTGGTTGTTTTTATTGCTCAACAAGACCACCAGTGGGCTCTATTTCATAACCTACTTGACGTAAGGTGTTTAAATATCTCTGCTTCAAAGCATTTCTTTGAATTTACTGTATGTTTGATGGCCAACTTTGATTTGTTGCTACGATTCTGATTTATCACAATTCCAAAGATACCGTGCTCTAATTTATTGATGTGTTTGCAGATGAAATAAAGGATGAGGCAACATTCCTCTCCATTGGAAATCTTCTCGGCCTCAGCGCACACATCATTTTCTATGATCATCATTGAATGATGTCTCATTGAACACTCATGGGCGTTACATTTGGGTCCTATCTCTCTCTACATTTGGGTCGTATCTCTCTATTTATTCATCTTCAACTTGACCAAAGTTTCTACTGCGGGTATTTTACATGCCATGCTCACATTATCTATTGTTGAATAAAATCTAGAATACATTCCTCGGTGAATCAGAGCTCATTTCCTGTGCTTATCTTTGATGTGTTATCAGCCTCACCACTTTTCCTGCTGTCCCTCATTTCTATTATAGATAATACTGTGTAACAAAGCAGCCGCCCACTCACAATGGCATCATCCTTTCCTAGTGCGCATCAGTTGCAATCTGCTGCCATAAAACTCTGCCAGGCCACACGCATACATATATAAAGTTCAGACTTATTACCCAATAAAGTTACATCAATTTCACTGTCAGCTGTCCACAACAACTCCATTCCCTCGGCTCCTCTCACGATACAAACCAATCTGTTATAGCCATCTAAAATGGTTTCTACATCTAAAGAAAACATCCTCACACTGCTCCTTCTACTATATAGGCCTTACTAGTCAATATCTTAACTATTTTACAACGTAACCTATTTTTGATTTATTTATCTTAAGAAAACATCCATTTTCCTACTCGGTAGCTATACTTTATTACTTGTCATCGTACTCTATTGGTAAGTATATTCTTGGTGTGTTGTTGTTGTAGATGGGAGTGGGTGGAGATAATCGAGCCTCGTACACGAGAGCGTATGTACGCCAATCTTACATCTGGAGAATGTGTATGGGAGCCTCCTCTCGGCGTCAGCGTGTAAGTAACCTGGCTTTATTCTTGTAAATGTGTGATACCTACTGCTGATCCATTAGTAGTGCCAAGCGGTAGGATGGTGATCGACTTCCGTTGGGCACATGGAACGGGTGGTTATGGTCACATATGGAACTGCCTCTATCATAACTGATTCGGCATTTTGTATGTATGGTATGCAAATTGTCGGATATTGTACCAATTTGTTGTTTTCACTACTACATAATGACTTTACTGGTAGATTTATATCAAACTTATAGTTTTACCTAAAACACCTTGGCTTATTCTTTGACTTGTATTGCTTTTCTTGGCATATAGGTCTAACAAATGTCAGAGTAAAACATTAAACTGTCTGTCTAACGAGGGTATCCTGGCCTCTGTGCTGCCAAATAGCTAATTCTCTCAACCAAGAGAACTTCACTGATGATTTAGTTGTTTACTTATCAAAAGTGATCTTGTTTTATCTCGTAATTAGATTAATGTTGTTTAGCAATTATTCCATCAATACCCAAGCAGAAGCTCAGGACAGCTTTCTCTTAATGGTGATTCACATAATGAGCGTAGTACTTGGTATTTTAGGGTACCCAAGTGATGCTCTTAACAGTGACACAGAAATCAATTGTGACTGCCTGTTGCCAGGGGGGCACTTGTCTAAGCATCCGAGTTTCCAGCCTTCTCAAATGTTTATGGAACGCATTTTAAGCAGCTGCTGCTGTGTTTGCCTGCCTTCTGTACTGCCAAAACTTCACAAAATTATCCTCAACCTGGTCATTAGCAGCATTTATCACTTTATTACTGTCAGAAAAGTTTTTCTGACTGCCATTATCATAAGTTTGTTGTCGGGATGACCAGAGCAATTATAAGGCTTTTAGGATGACCCAGAAACATTATTATGGATTATTCAGTTTTAATTATAAAAGTCCAATAATGTGGCTATAGTAGATCATCAGTCAGCAGACAGCTTGCTACTGATAGAACGTTATGAGGTGATTATAAATGCTGCCATTGATGAGGTTATTATATAGGAATCCCAGGTTCGCTGGCTAGTCATGCTTTATAGGAGGCTTATTGAAGCATCTTATGCTGTCTTATCTGGCACCCTGTAAAGCCTAACCTACTCATCCCGCGGTGCTGAGATTGATAGCAGTTTTTTTCTATGTAAAGATACTGACTTGGGTACACACTTGTACTCAATAGCAGCCGTGATAATGTTATGTTGTGAAGAACCTGTTTTATGATAATGGTCTACTCTTATACTCGTAATAAATTTGTTCAAAGTACCAAAAACGGCCATTACAGGCTTTTTACAAAACGCGATTTGTGCAAAGAAATGATTTGCTCTCACAATGCTGTAATCTCGTACAAAAATTGGCTAGTGTGCTATTTAGTACAAAGCGTGTACCTTGACCACTATGGTAATATTGTTGCCTTCCTGCCTTCCTCTTACATCTGTTATATTGTGTGTGGTCAAATGATAAAGCCAGTATCAAAGTCAATTCATGGTTTACACCTGTCCGAGGTCTGTGACTTGACTGAGTATGGGGCTATTCCATTGCATGGTAGGCAATGTTTTCCAGCCCCATACTGGAAATTATCATGGACTGCTCGGACATGGTTCTCGCTTGGGTATACTGAACACAATTTCAAGAATTTCTTTTCGTGGTCCAGGACAACAAAGTTGTAAACTGTTATGCGCCACTAGCACCACTCCAAAAACAGCCTGAGCACATAAACTATGGCTAAAACAGCATTTTTTTAATGAATCACCCCCTCGTTTTGTTTTGTTTGCAGGAAGAAGACTCACGAGAATCAGTGGTGGGAGTTGTACGATCAGAATACGGGTAGATATTATTACTACAATGCCACCAGTCAGAAAACTGTGTGGCATCGTCCGACTAACTGTGATATTATTCCTCTAGCCAAATTACAGGTTTGTATCTCATCATCACAAACTATCTGTTATAAGTGTGTCACCACTTGATGGATAAGTGGACGGTGGCTATATGGCCTCCCCACCTCCTCGCCGCTATGGTCTGCTTGTCGTAATTTACGGGTAGATTACTGTGAGTCATAACTGCAAAAATTGTTTTACTCCCATTTTTTTGGCCCAGGTGCTGCTCCTATTTCTTTCATTTGTTGCCAGAACTTGTAATGAAATATTTCCTACTCCTACTGTCATCTTGCCATTATGTAATTTTATGTCAGAGTTTTGACCCACGGAAACATTGTTCAATGACTGATGAATAGCAGTACAATGTCTATTAGTAGTGACACTCGAAAATAATTAAGCTGATATGATGCCATTGCCCAAGAATGTCATTCTTGTTACGAGAATAGGCGTCAGGCAAAGGCTGACGGTCTAGAAAGGTAAAATTATTACAGTCTGCAACTCTAAGTTTGTCTGTCGGGGCACTGGTAGTGCTAGCTGAACACAAAACCAGGCCTTCCTACACTTGGCCTTTGTTGTATATACATGGTATTGTACATTATCTGAATGCATTTATAGATTCAGATGCAAATCAGTGTATGTATTTACATGTACTTTGTGTGGCCGCTCTAAGTTTCATATTGTTTTTGTTTGTTATAGACAATGAAGTTGACTGCAGAGTCTTCCAATGTACCACAATTCGCGTCTCCATCTAAACACAGCAGCTCCACGCAGACCCAGGAGAGGCCAAGAACTTCACAGGTAACTCTTCTTCACACCAGTGCTTTCATACTACCCTGCATGATCGTTTGATCTGCTGTATTGTACCATCTACTGTATGTCAATGTCGTCTTTGATCTATTGTTGTCGTGTTTACATAACGACTAAGACCCCAGCTCCTTGGTCTATGCCAAGATGTTGGTGAATGCTGTTTGTGAAGTTGTGAAAATTACTTAATCTATGAGTGTTATTGATGCGGAGGCTACGACTTTTATAAGACTCTCATTACTGGTATTTTGTTGTCTGATATTTTAGAAGTCTGATGGGGCAAGTAGAACAAGAAGTGGTCATCCCAGCCCTGGTCTATCTCGAAGACGACCTGTAAGTGTATATTCTGATCAATTTTAGTCGTATTTTGGTTGGTTTACCTTTCATGATTGTACAGGACTACTTTTCCTAGAGCTATAAAGCACTGCTGGGTCTGTGAAAGAGTTATTTTTAGCAGTGATGTTGTTCATGATGCTGCCAAACAAAATAACATGATGACTGGTTGATTGATAAGACAACACATACTGATGTTACTCTGCAGAAGTAGTTAAGAGACGAAAAATGCCTTTACACAAGTAATGAGCAGGACTTTTCTCGTAATATACATGTACATGTATATCCCACTCAATGATATGTCAATCCATGCTGGGCCTGTAATGAAATTGCCGACCTGCACTGTAGGTGTATAAAGTAAACACGATGGTGTGGTTTGTATGTACAATGTAAATATTCCGCCAAACAACAAACTTTCTAACATATATGTAGTATGTACAGTAAATCGCTAGTAATGAAATCCAGAGCTCTGTTACAACACAAACACACGATGGGCAGTCTCAAGTGCGAACAGCAATAAAATTGATTGGCACTGCTGATCTGCAACTGTAATTAGCTTGTAGGAAATAAACATTACGCCATTTATTGTATCCTCACTGTATGATGGATATACCTGTAAATATTGAGATCTATAGGTGGCAGCGTACACGTCATATTATGGCAAGCATGCCAAAGCGATGATTATTGCTACTAAGTGGTGCCAGCCCTGACTCTTTACTTCATAGTGGGGACTTAGTCCATGTTCATAACTATTTTTGGAACAATACATGGTGTTATGGGTCTGAACGTAATAATGGATACTAGGGAATCCCAACTTGAAAGGGATGGGAAATCTGAAACCTTCGCGCACTGGTAAAAGTGTGACTTCAATGGCAGGTTCTCCAATTATCATAAAACATATTTTTTATAAAATATTTTACAGCATCACTATCAGAACTTTCACGGACATGTGACTACTGGTACATTTGATAAGGTGGACCAGCTCATCAATGGCGGTGGTGGTGCACCGCCTGTCACGACCGGATATCAAACAGTGTCTTCCAGTTCTCATCTCGCCAACACATCAGCAGGAGCCGAGGCAGCCAGACATCGGAGCGGAGGAGGCGGGCCCGAGATCAGACGCAGAGGTATAACAAAACTCTATGGTTGTCACTTGAAAATCCAAAGATATAGTTACCTTGATTAAAATGAGAAATGTGAGATATGATAGTTTCCCAAAATGGATTATTTCAGAATTCCCCAGCTATAATACGCAGTCAATAATGGCATCTTAGACTTAGACTGGGTATTTCTGGGAATTCTGGCTCAATATTGCATTGTGGGAAACGTTAATTTGGCTTTTTATTTGTCTCGCTCCTGAAGGTGTAGAGGCTTGATATCATTGAACGCTGCAAGTTATTACACACAGCATTATATTCAGGCATCAAGCTCTAGAGGACTTTGACCAGTGAATGAACCATAAAGTACATGTATGGCAATACAAAGCAAATAATTGTGATTTGATGGGATGAGAAAAACCCCTAGCATCTTCTGAGAGGTCCAATTTCCGCAGTGCTTATGTACAAGTAATTATTCTGTATTACTGATTGACAGGCAGCTTGGCAAGTTCAACACCCAGTAAGTCTTCAGCGTGGGGAAGTGAATCACCAGCGGTACACATGACACCTCAGCAAACTCAGTCATCAAGTACATCAGTAGCAGCAGCTTCAGCAGCGGCGTTCTCTAGAGAAAGTTCTACTCGTTCTTCTGGTCAGCGACCCAAACGGTCAGTACATTACACTACATCATATCTAATGAACTAGCTATCACAACATCTACGTTATAATCATTAGCTGAGTGCAGAGTGATGTGGTGTGAAAAACTGATGAAAGGCAAGGAAAACTGAAGCATAAGATCTGTGTCAGGGAAGTCAATACTAAGCCATGGGGCAGGGAGGCATTTCATTTTAAATTCTACAATAAAATAGGGTAAATACTCAGTCTTGGTGA
>ERZ1740056.142-NODE-142-length-11247-cov-6.095783_pt1 | contig 11247 bp, 8 predicted proteins | sample MGYA00581746_ERZ1740056 | MGnify/ENA primary metagenome ERZ1740056 (study PRJEB43018, sample SAMN04849745) | marine metagenome | isolation source: floating plastic debris | place: Pacific Ocean | collected 2008-09-01 | study: EMG produced TPA metagenomics assembly...
CACTGTGTGCTGATAGTTTACCTGTTAGCGGCGGAGCTTCGTGTTCAGGATTGACCAGCCCTAGGTTACTGTCACTAAGTTCAGACGTACTAAGCTCATATGTATCCTGTAATCTGAGTAATGCCAATATCGCCCCATCCAGATCATCTTTGGAAGGAAGTTTGGACCGAATGTCACTAGATATTTTGAGGTATTCTGCAATATGAAGCCAACTCTGAGCTACCTAGTGATACAGTGTATGCAAGAAAAATACTCATGAACTTTCTATTTAGGCCAACAAGCCTGGAGCCCATCTAGGTCTCAGCATTACAGGCCATTATACACATGCAGGCCTATCAAAGGTGTTTGTCAATTTACATCCCTCTTGGAAAGGTGAGATCTGTTAAAATTTATGCACACCACCAAATCCTATATTGCAACACAACATCACTGCGACCATCCCAGATAGTACATCTCTATCCCACCTTCGTTGGGATCAGTGTGGGGATATCAAGAAGTTATATTATGGTAACAAATCAGCCTTAGGCATAGAAACTAATGATATCAACAAACTAATAGGTTGTAGGAGTTCTAAAATGAACCTACCATCTAGATTCTTCTTTGCTGCTTTGTCAACTAACATGTCAGAATCATTGAGCAGTTTATGCATCGATTTTGTGACAATAAATGCATTGACTGGATTAGACAAATGCCGTTCAACATTCCCCGATGATATGTTTCTTTGATGATTAGTTATATCTTCCATTAACCTGCCAATAGTATGTTGGTAAAGACTGAGAAAAACTAGCCTCACAAATCATTGTGAATCGATGACCACGGGTGCCTGAACATTACAAATGTGTAGGCTATGTGCGGGTAAATTTTCACATCTGGGGGCAATATGAGCATGTATGCGATCTTGGGGCCTGCACCTCCCTTTCTCGTATAAACTTGAGATCCACATGAAGAGCTAGTATGTAATTTTCAATGCGTTATTTCATATACATGTAAATAATATAATAATTTCTGTTTAAGAATAAGCCTACCTTTCAATATCATCTAGCCTTTTCCTTTCCGCCTGAACATAGCTCTCCAAATATGGTATAATTTCTTTTTCAGCCTCGATTGACTCAACCAAATGAACAAGGGATGTGAAAGTAGCAGAAGCGTTAGTTACAACAATATGGTGTCCAAGTAGAGATGTAAGAAATGCCAACCAGATAGATCCACTCATGGTTCACCACAATTATATAACTCAAAGTCAAGAATTATTGTGTGGTTTGGCTACAAAAAAACATGGATTTGTCAATGCACAGCAATCCTTAGCCAGTGTCATCAACAGTGGCCACATAACAACATATTATATATGAAGTTCTAGCTGATTGTACATGTATTCCCTGATCAAAATGAAATAACCTATGATTTTCCAGTTTTTATTTATGGGTGGGTTATTTTGTCACTTTATGTATGTCCAAACATGTTTGAATGTGTAGACCATCAAATGCTAACACCGGACGCATCGTTAACCACTTAGATTGCAATTTTCACATACAAAGATACGTCATAGGAGTCACGTCCAGGTAAGTGTTAGGGCTATAGTGTGCAACCGTACTTAATTATGTAACACATGAAGCCTGGATGGTGTCCTACCCTTAAGCCAGCAGATCATGTTCCTTAGATCTGTGTTAACTCAAATCACTACATCGCAACCGGAGTATAAAATACTTGCCTGCATTCCTCATGCCTCAAAAGTCATGTCATAACACACATCTAACGTATAAGTTTAGCTGGTCTTAGGCCAACAAATCTTATACATTAAATCTGTGTTAATGTGCACATTCCTTCATAAATTGCCATCCAAATCCGCATCATTGTACATGTATATTGAATCACCTGTACCAAAGAATTATAGCTTGGGTGGTTGATTAGACAATGCAGTGACTGTGAGTATCTGTGAAAGTTCATCTGAGGCCAACTGTTGGCTACTGATAGACTTCCACAGAGACACACTGTTGGGCCCTAATGATGTCAAATCAAGAAGTAAAATTTAGAATCTGTGATGGGGGAGTAATATCCGTAATAATCCTCATTGTCTTTTGCATCCTACTCAGGGCATCCAGTCTTAAATGGACTAGGTAACCATAGAAAGGTCCCACACTGACCAGGGATGAAATATCCCCGGAAGGGAAGGTATCTCACTTGACTTGGGTACCCCCGATATCATGACAAGGACACTGCAGAGACTTGCCAAGCACCTAAGATAGCCATACAAAGATTTTTCAGCTTCAGCAATATAATGAGCTATGTCAAAGGCTATGGGGGTTTACGAATTGTCTACTGTACAAATTTTCTATATCCAGCATCAGGGCCTCCAATTGATGCGCATGATGATTGTTGCCAGCAGTCTTTTGACTACATTTAAGTCTGTGTCCTTATGTTCAGTAGACTTAAATTAAAAGGCAGTAGGCTGCAGTCAACCCAGGGTTCTTTCAGATAGAAAGATGCGAGGATTTGCAGGCCTTTTCTGTGAGTATGTGACCCAGTGTCTGTGCTTCCCCACTGACCCAAACTGTATATGAAAACATGACCTATCCCATAATCCGGAATGAGATATTAAAGTTGAAAACGAAAAACTTAAGCTCCCTAAGTAAGCACTAAAACTAAGGTAAGGGTTTTCAAAATTTAGGGTAGGGGTTTTCAAAGGTAGAGGGGTTTTCAAAACACCCATGTCATTTGACACTCTTGGGGCAAGGTCTGTTCTTCCCTCTACCCCAACAAAAATCACTTATATTTATAGCCATCCAATCTTAGTCCAAACATGCCTAAATACCTACTCCACAAACAACCTTAACCCAAGCCTACTGTTGCTAAGTGTCTTCTGATTGGAGACATTTACCAACAGCAGTAGGCTACACAAGGACACCAAATAGCAAACTGTACAGAACACATCCCATGATGGTAAAGAAGAATCATCTTCTCATTCTCATGATCACAGGACCAAAGTAGTACAAGTGAGTGCACAATCCCTAGCCTACCCCATTTTGATTGCTTTGTTTTTAAAGGATGCATTCCCTTGGTTGGTATGTTGGGGTTGGTGTTTAACACTTGAATTAATTAGTGTAACTCATGAGCCATCTAGGGTGCTGGACAAGTCACTGGAGTGTCCCTGGCCTGTGGCCTGGCAAGTCACTGGAGTGCCCCTGTGGAGTACTCCTTGGTACAGCAGTAGTAAGCTCTGGACTAATAGTCCCAGGGGGTGAACTGAGTGAATGAGAGAAAGAATATTCTATAATTACATCTATCATTCACTCTTTTCACCCATCAGTCGTTCAGGGCCGATTTATCTCCCTGGTACAATTATTAGGCATAATGTCCGTCTCTTCTATTCTAGCAAGGGTAAAAAGTGTACCCTCCCTTGATGCTTGACTGATGCTAGCTTGGTAGAAGAATTCAGTGTGGAATCCTTGAGCAGCTCATCAATCAGCACTAATGAGCACAGCGATCCCAATTCTGCAATAAATACAAAAAAGTTGTCCTCTCTTTTCCAATTAACTTTTAGTGGCACAACTCCTGTAAAAATTTCACCCTTGATTGCCAAGAAATTATACAACAGACTATTTTATGGGTTTTGGGGTTTGAGAGCTTTTTTTCAGAATAATACAGTAAAATGACTATAAATAGAAGCTTATGCGCAGAGTTGAAAAAAAAGGCCACAAATTGACATCAATTAAGTATTACCATTTAGTTAGAGGAATAAGGTCCTTACCATATGACCATATGGTCCTTATCAAGAGATTGACATTGTGTAAAAAAATGAAGTGCGAGAAAAACATGAGGCGTTAAGACCTTCACTATCACAAATAATAATATAACAAAACTTTGGTCAAGTAGGAACTCCTTCACTCCTATACTAGTTTTGGTTTAGCCTGCGCATTATTCATGACGCAGAAATAGAGGAGGAATGAGCCACAAAATTATAAGTATCATAAACAAACCAGCTATTAGCAAATCAATCAAAATGGACAGAAAAACTAATCCAATCCTAGTCTTCATTTTGACGCTTGGAAAAGAAAACACAGAAATACAGAAGAGATATACACGTGCGTGTTAATTCATAGAAAATTAACAATTTTACACTATATGCTCAAAATACGTATCCACCTTGTTGATAAATTGCTGGCAAAACTTCTCCGCTGTGTGAGAAATAAAGGGAATTTGGCATTGTCTTGTCACTGTTGCTATCACACTTTCTGCCACCATCAGTTTTTGAGGATTTGAGGATCTCACATCTCTTTTGCAGCATCCATATGGATGTAATTTTCATTCGTATTTTGGTAGGTTTCTTGTTGTCTATCACTGCGACATGACCTGATGGAATCCATTTCAAGTGAAAGACCGTCAGATGGATTACTGGTTAAATACCCTTTTGGCATCTCATCAAGGCTATGCGGGGAGTTTTGAGATCGAGCAGCAGAGGGTCCTGATGTTGCCGTCGGCATGCGGTCCACATACTGATGTTCAGTTATAGAGGTAAAGGGAGATTCTGGAATGTCGTAATGTTCATCACTCTGCGGTCTCATACCAGGATGGCCTTTCAGATTATGCATGTTGTTGATCGCAGCAGATCTTTGTGGAATGTTGTTATTTCTCATTGATGACGTGGGATTGAGATAAGGTTCCTGATTAGCGGGCTGTAAATTGATTCCTCTTTGACTGTCTGCAAAAATAAATTTGAATTGTCATGAGCCTTGAGAACTTCATGGTCCAACCATTTTCTTACTACGGCAATAGACAACCCCATGCTCATCAATTTGATGATAATCCCAATTTACATTGGTTTTTCATGTAAATTGGTGGCATAGGAACAAGAGCGCTATACGCATCAAATGTTGAGTTGATGTAAAATGGGATTCTGAAATAAAATATTATCCTCAAACAGAGGCTTATTGCTAAGCTCCTGCAATCATACACCCGGGTTTTGTTGGAAAAGGGAAGGGTGGGAGGTAGCAAGGATTCGAGTACACATAATACAGGAAGCCTTGATAAAGAGTTCACACTGCATAAAAATTCTCAAATTTCTAATAATAAAAATGTCCCAACTCACACTGAAATGAGAAACTTGCTTGATAAAAAATAGTAAGTTGAGAGTTGTCATTTTATTTCAAAAGAGAGGATCACAATGACATCATCAATTCCTGTATGCATCGATTATATCTGATTGTATATATTCCACCTCAGTGGCGATGGGCAATGAGCAACATTTATTTATATTTCAATGCAATAGGGCTGGAAAGGGTTAGAAATATCAGACTGGGTTGCATTTACAGGGATTTACAATTAATCAGGACCGGGTCAGGATAAGATTGGGTTTTTTTACTTTGGTTAGGCAGAATGTTACACGTTATAAACAGCCAAACTATTATGATTTGTATAAGCGAAATTACACTCACCGCTGGGATAACTTTATCTATGTGCTGTACCAATAAAAACTTCAATAATAATTATTTCCTTCTACGCAAAGTAGTTTCTAGTCGAAAACCTTGCTAATATCTATTCTCGTTGTTACATGTAATATGTTGAGTTTTTAGCGGAGTTCAGACACTTACTAGCAGATGGATTACGACTTGGAGCTGGCGGCTGTTGATAGCCATTGTTACGGCTCCTGATACTCGACCCTTGCGGTATTGGTGGAAGTTCTCCATTAGATGGTCTTGTTGTAGTAGATACTGGAATACATTATAAACACATATATGACAATATGAGTACATTAAGTAGAAAGCCGAACACATTTTAATGCGAATTGTCTAAACAAACTTTTCAAACAATTTTGAAAAAGCTCTGACAATCAGGAGCAAAATTCTAGCAGTAAGTTTAAAGATTTTAATAGATCGCTACGACATGCTCTGGAGGGGCTATGGACAACGTTAAATTGATTGATTCAATGGAGAATCAGGCGGAGAGTAAAACTGCTAGAGCTGAATGAGGTTAGGAATTCTGACACTGATCGGGTTAATTTTGCTGCCAAGTTGTATCAATGTGGTGTGCAAGCATGGTGTGAAGTGTAGAGACAGAAATGGATAAAACACACTCGAGAACCACCACTTTGAATGGAGGCATAATCTTGAAAACGGGAAGCAATGATTGATGTCAAATTTTCATGGGGCATGGTAAGCCTTAAATCTCAGCTGTAAGAAAGGTATTTGACCTCATGCAATTCGTGAAGATACAGTGGTGATAGCATTTAAAAATTTGAAGCAGTGTATCTCCGATTTCGACAATGAGTCACAAATCCAAATACATTATCCCAAAGCTGCTAAACAACTTTTGACATTCCTAATCACTGATGTCACCACAGTATATCCCCACATATTGCTCACAATTTTGAATAAGCTGTATCTCTGTAATAACAAATGAAAAAAAATTGATTAAACCCTTGAATCCGTGACGATCTTTCCGTGAAATTCGGATTCTAGCCTTTACTTAACCCTAAGCCAAAACCCCAACTACAAACCTCAACCAGAAATATCTAAGCCCTAACCCCAGAGTTGTATCCATTTCGGCATTGTCTGTTCCCAAAACTAGAAGCGAGGTGGTTTAGGGCCATTTTGATTTAAAAAATAGTGTGACAGAAAGTCTGGCAGGAAGTTTCTGAATAGCTGGACAAATCCAGTTCATGATACTAAGATAATTAGAAAATTCTTGAGACAGAAACTACTTTAGGTGAGAGGTTTCTCGGTAGTATAAAAAATGTCAACTGGTAGAGAAAAAATCCGGAGACAGAAAGATTGCAGAACCTTTTGTGAGAGCAAGATATCTCAATTTCTTGTAGAAGACTTCAGAGTTTCAAACTGGGGTCTGAGTAGGTTCTGGTTTCAGCCCGGTTTCAGCTAACATACGCATGAGAGCCAGCCTGTTTCAAGCCAATTGATGGGAATTGTTTATCAACTGTCCTACTTCAAGTGTGTTATTTTAAAAACTATAATGAGCAACCAAGACATTAATATAGCATACTTATACAAATTAATGTAGTAAGCAATGCACATGACGCCAAGTCCTCGATATGTGGTTACAGGCCTCCAAAACAAACCATTTGGCTTTGGGTGTGATACATCATAGCTGACAGTTACACCCCTGACTTGTAAACGACCACTGCATGAATTGATTCTCATATATTCATTTTTGTAAAACCAACAAAATATAGACTACTTACTGTCTGAGGAGGGGGAGACATACTGCATAGATATTGTCTCATTGTTTTTATTCCCATCAGCTCTGGTTCGGTACCTCATGTAAAGTATAACTATAACGATGATGAGAAGTAACAGCACGCTTATTACGATGACGATCAGTAAAGGTAGCAGCCATTTAGGAGCTGACCACTCTGAAGGGGTGTCAGAAGTAGTAGTTTGATCATTCACTTGTGGTAATTGTCGAGAAGTGTCATCTAAGCATGGACAGTTACGACATGAAGTATCTATCACTTCTCGGTTTTCAGTTCCAGATGCATAGTAAAAGGTTGGCTTACGGACCTGAGATATTACCCCATCTGTTATGTTGTATACAAGGGTATATTTTGGAGTGTTATCACCTTCTTTGATTACATTATAAATCTGATAATTTTGCACACCATCGCCCGAGTCTGAGAGATATGGCAGATATTCTTTACGTCTACTGTCAATGCTCATAGGGATTTTTGTTGTGCGTAACAGTCTGAAGAAGTTATCTTGTGTGACCTCTGCGTCGCTTTCAAATAGTTTACTACAAGTAACTCCCGTACCATCCCCGCCAGAGCATATTCCTTCATTGAAAGCCTCATCGATTGCGTAAGCTACTGATAGCCCAGCCATAACCAAATATTTACCAGCAATATGTTCAAAGTCGATAGGGACAACATCAGAATGCGTGGGTGGGTCGGTCAGCGTCAACAAATCACTACACTTTCTCTCATACACAGAGAGGGGATCGTCAGGCAGATAGCATTCAAAGTACTGTTGCCAAAAGTTGAGAAACAAAGGGTTACCAGCGTAATCACTCGGCCTTTGACCTTGTAGATACTGACGAAATTTATTTTCATTGTTAGCAGTAGTCCATTTGAAATTGGCCTCACTAAATGAGAATGAAAGAGAACCAAAGGCGTATGTCCCTGCATCTGCTATGACATCATTATCTCTATTCCATGTCTCACTACCTATCAAAAAGTTTCCTCTCTCTGCCCACTTGGTGAATGTAGCACGTATCTTGGAGAAAATCATTTTGAAGATATCGTTTTCCGCAAATGCAAGAATAGGTCGTGGTAAACGGTCATCAAGGTCTGTCTCTCTCATGTCTTGAACCAATTTTGACACTCCATCCTCTGTTGTACTGGTCACATATTTGTACTGAATGCAGACCCCATTTTGTTTAGCATAGTCAATAATCAACTGGGCACCGGTTTGACCATAAACACTATCAGTGTAGATAAGTCCAATCGTATCCCAGCCATTTATTTTCACAATTTCAATCATCATCCTGGCCTGTGCATCATCACTGGGTACGTTACGGAGAAACATGGGGTAACGCAGAGGGTCGGTTAGCCAGGTACTGGTGCTGAAGTACGAGATCTGAGGTATATTATACAAGTTTAAGTAAGTCTGCAAAGCAAGGGAAACTCCACTTGCATAGTCTCCAATAAATACAACAAATTTGCTAGGACTGAAATTATGTATGACACCATCTGTGTCAGTTAATGTAGCCTCATTTTCAGACAGGAAAATCTTGTTCATGGTTGAATGTGTACCAAGTTTCGCGAAGCAAGTGTCAATGAACAAAGTGCTGAAGTCTATTCCTGTTTCTTCCCGAATTTTAGCCACAGCAAAGTAAAATGACTCCATGATAATGAAACCATTAGTACTAACATTTCCGCCACAACCATGCTGGTCTTGTCTATTGTAGATTGGGCCAGTACCTGCGATTATATATTTTGATTTATGATGTCTATATATGTACGGTGGAGTTTCTTCTAAACATTTCTCGCACTGAGCCCTACATCGGGATGGGATGTTTGGTAGTGAGGATGGGCTGTCAAACATCCATGTGCCGTTGAGGCTGTATGTGCCTACTGTTGCATATTGCCTGTTCGATACCTTATTCAGTGTGTATGCTGGATGCACAGTTTCCTTATACAACTCCCCGTTGTTGTCAAATCGGATGGAAACATTGAGACTGTCAATAATGGCATTACTTGAACTACCCACCAGTTCATTCAGTAACTGTGGATAAAATGTACGACTATCCTTCATTGACTGGCAGAATCCAGACTGCTGCTGAGACGCACATCTACTGTTGTGAACTGATTTGAAAGCATTGAGAAAAGCGACAACTGCTTGTATAGTTTGCAGCGTGGAATCCCTGGCATCTATCAGAGCATTGTTACACACCTCTTCACTATCTGAACAGTGATTTTTGTACTGTTGCAGGAGATTATCTGTCTCTGCAGTTCCATTCTTTACTCCTGACGTACGATTTGATATGTATGCTTTGAGACCGGCCATCTCTGCATGACTACTATAGGGAGCTATTGTGAGCAGCTGCAATTGTCCATTTGAGTTTTGCTGATCGTTGATGATGTTTAGTACTTCCACGTCTGTTCCAATCCCATCGGAAGCAAGGATGATCCTTTTGTCAGTGCTAGGTCTAAGGCCTTTGAGGTAGAAGTCAATTATTTGCTCAACTGGAACAGAAATGGATAAAGAAATGTTATATGATTGCAAATGTAGAGCACAAAATGTAATATAAAAACAATCCCTTATGACTATTGTAGAGACATTAACGTTCAAGTTTCAGATTCCATAGTCGCAAAATTCATAAATAGATAGGGATGTAGATAGGAGTTAGATATGGTCAATGTTAGCAATGAATTTTTCACATCACGGTTGGTAGGTACTGGGCACGAAACTAGTTACAGCTGTTTCTGAGTTTTCCTATAATGTCGTACAAACAAGTGATATTGATAATCACTAATTATGGTGCCATTCACACAAATATACAAATCTTAGACCGTTAGAAACACATACATGCAGACACTTGTCCAAAATATATTATGCCAGTAGCAGAGGCTGAAAGCAGAGTGGCACTTATATTTTCATAGTGAGATCGACTATCAGATGGGTTGAGCTGTGCTGATATCTTCTCCGAGATGCACAATCCCCTCTGCTTCCCATAGGATTCGATTTCTGCGGCACCTTGGATTCCATAATCGTCATCAGAGTGCACCAATACAACATATGACCATTCCATATGTTTGGCTAGCTCAACTATTGCCTTGAAAATATATAAAAAATCTTAAACATTTAATTTCAACATAATGCATTGTGATAGGCCAGCTGTAACCAGATAAGCGTATAAATTTTTCAATGTATTTAGATTGGAATATAAAAAGTACTCCTCAATCAATCAATGTCTTTCAGATTTTATGTCGAGGATCTTTGACATGGATATGTATGCCTTAGTGCAGTCTGATTTTCATCTTTGCCCATCTCTGAACCGATAAAGGCAGCTTGATTTACCTCACCTTACTCTGCTGGTCATCAGACGGAATGGTTCGTAAAAGAGAGCCATACTGTGACTTGTCCGCAAGCTCAATCAAAGTAGCAGATGGAGTTATTATTGGCACATTTGTGTCATTCATGAACCTCGAAACTGAAGGAGCATTGGCACTATACAGAGGTCCAATAAAACCTGAAAACAGAGTTGATTATGATCATTACGATAAAGGACTAAAAAATTTTTTAGAAGTTATCTTATCTCCATTCATGAGAAGATAACTAGAGTTACAAAGTTTTGACCAACAAGGCTAAGGATATAGGTATTTTTTATTTCAACATTATAGTCAATGTCTACCGATGGGATTACATGACTTAAATAATATAGCTCTTTAAAATTCTTTGCCTGCATTCCATATTTACAATGCATTATAATGCTTCTTATCTTATTGTGCCATTAGAAAATTCTGTATGGATAAATGGATGCTATAGCCTGCCATTAAAAGCACAGCAGTGTGAAAGGGACTTAATCATGGTAAACATAGTTATTATAGTGTTTGAATGGTTGCATGTCATGTCATCGCGTTAAATAGTATTGTTCTATTCACAAATAAATTACATTTAATGTATACACTGTAGTATACCTTATACTGACAACTAGACAGCAGCAATATAAAACATTTTTTGTAACGTCTGCCAATAGTTGGACATAATGGGTTCAGCGGATATTTGTTAGCTGTTGTGACAG
>ERZ1740056.143-NODE-143-length-11224-cov-8.380249_pt1 | contig 11224 bp, 8 predicted proteins | sample MGYA00581746_ERZ1740056 | MGnify/ENA primary metagenome ERZ1740056 (study PRJEB43018, sample SAMN04849745) | marine metagenome | isolation source: floating plastic debris | place: Pacific Ocean | collected 2008-09-01 | study: EMG produced TPA metagenomics assembly...
AGACCCCTTTTGGTGGGCCTCTGATCTCACCCAAATTGGATACAGCCTTGCAGGGCAGGCTAGTGCACCCATAGCATTTTTCAGTATACCTACTTTTCACTCTGCTCAACTGACTGGATTGCTGAAACTTCAGCCGTCTGAGTTAGTTTGAGGGCTCCAACAGTCCAGTGCAGGGTGTAAGCAATGATATAGCGGTAAAAAATCTGTCTTGACTGGACTAGAGCATAGACTGTTATTTTCTAAGCTATACTCTCTATTATTATTCATATTAGGGAGGTTTAGATAGACGTTTACCTGAACGCGAACGCCTGAATGTGACGTCATGGCCACACGTTGCAAAAGCTCTGTTTTTAGGTTTGTTTTCAATGTCTGAACTTCAGCTTGAAGGCATGACGTAATATCACACAGGAACTGGTGATGTCACGCATTCAAAACTCGCATCAACGTGGGAATCTAAACCTCCCTATTATACAATATCATGTAAGCCTAACAAATTTTGGGCTATACTGCCAAATTCCTAGGCTATACTCTGTATCGACCGCATGGGTAAAATTACATCACGGCGCTATCAACCCTCCAATGATAGCCCCAGCACCACTTACACCCTGCACACAACCATTGGAGCCCTATGAGTATAATTCCAGCAGATTAAATGTTTTAGATTCTGGAATTGCCCCCCCATTCTCCTCAAAAGAGCTGCTGTCTTTACTGTTCAAAGCTCATGGATTGCTAAAGGGCATGAAAAGTAGGTGCAGGCTATGGATGGAATAAAGTTCATTGGTGCAGACACCAATGAAGGGACACCCAAACTATAGTTTAAGGGTGACACAACTCTTGGGTTCGACTTAATTAGGAAAAGAATGACCCGATATTGGGCTGGTCGCGTTCAGGTATATTTCTGGCTCACTTTGAAAACCCAAGTGGGTAGCCTGTGTATGAGTTAGAATGTCTTCTTAATTAGACCCAATATTCTAAAATCATTGTCTTGGTTTTACATTTAGGAGAAAAGGGTATCCGTAGTTGATGAATGAATAACACGCAGTGTACATGTGGTCCAAAAGTTGATGGCAACAACTTTGCTTGTCAATACTTTGTGAGTTGGTCGACATACCACATCACAGCTTTCAAATCCTATTGTTTGAAGTTGTGAGTTGAGAGCTAATGTGTCGACAGTTTTAATGTTGGGGTCAATGACTTTAGCATCAAACAATACCCTCAACAGTAGAATTGATCAGCACTCTTGCTTCTGTTAGCTGAGTGCATTCAAAGATCAATTGTACATTGTTCTTTGCTGCATCTTTGCCAGTGTGATGCTATTTTGAATGTGACAAGCGCACAAGAAAAAGGTGATCCATCTTGTGCCTAAAATCCACATCCCATATTCACATCATCAACAAACTTTTCCGACTCTTGATTAGCATAATAGGAAATTACGAATGATTAATTCAAGAGTCTGATTAAAGGTATCTATAATTCATCAGAACTGATGGGTTATAAGATTTTCCTCCACCCTACATTGCCACTTCAACTGTAGTTGTAAAAAGAGTTGCAATCAAAATATTCAAATGAAAGAATTTGGGTTGTCACTGTAGAATGTATTTGCCAAGTATTTTTATTAAATGTTAGTGTAATTAAAATTTCTGAGATGTGTTTTACCAAATATGTTCTGTGACTGCGGGCCAACTCCATGCCTCAAAGCGCCTACACCTTGCTCTCTATGGATTCAGGGAGGCGTGTTAGACCCATTATGACAGACTACATACTTTTACCCATCTCTCCATCCATACTTTTCCATTATAGCCTGCACCTTGCCTCGTATCTGTGTCCAGTCATTGATGACAAAGCTAGGGTCCAGACCATCCAGCTCCTCTAATCCCTGGCATAGGTAGCTGGACAGATGGGTCGAGTGGCATCCTAGTGACGGAAATTCTGTAGCACCATCGATGAAACAGGCGCAGCAGTACCCGTATCTAATCAACAAGCAACACTCGCATCACATATTCATCTTGCGGAGCGAGTTGTCCTCCATGCAGATGCCAATTACCCCAGAACTTAAGTTGGGGGAATAATTACTCTAACATATGTTTTAGGAAGCAGAGGAGAATGCAAGTAGGGTGTTTAATTGAAAAACAAAGACTGGGTCGGAAAACCAAGAGCAGCGAACCACCTTGGATGTCATGACGTTATGATTTGTCAAAAGCATTCTGAAGTCTAGCGCCATGATAATGGTGATCATGAAGTAATTATATAACAGCTGCTGGGTTTCGGTACTATAGCAGCTTGAGGATTACTATGGTGTTGGCCACTGGCTTGAAAATAATAAATATTTTGTTGGCTAAAAAACATACAAGACAGGTTCAAATGGAATAATGTTTGCCAACCACATCACATACGCAGGTTGACTAAATCATCCTCTTATTTATTGTTGCCAACTGCAGGGAATGATGATTGATGATCAATCTTGACTGCCAAGAGCACATCCAGTTTGACAAACTTGTCACTCAAACCTTTATTGCGGTTTATATGACATTTGCAGATAAGAGCGCATCTGGCAGGCAAACAGTGATCCCTGACATCGGTGAGGAGGTGCTATAAATAATTCCTTATCAACATTTCAGTGTGTAAAAGGCCAACAGCTATGAAAGATAAGAACAGAACAAACATGTTCAGCACTACTCAGAGAAATCCTGTCAAAACAACACCACTTGGTTGATGGGCTGCCATGTCATCATTACCCCTTCAGTGTGACTACCATCATATTTATAATCAATGCCTCATGGTCCACCTTGGATGTTGATAAAGTGCCGAAAAGGAATCAATTTCACTATCACAATCAGAAGAGTTGACACCAGACAAACGGCAACCCGTGATTATAGCTACCGTTAATCTTTGATGCAGATTTAAGAGAAAGCTCAGTAGTGTTACAATGATTGCTCAAAAGAATTTACTACAGGATGTTGCAAAAGGCTCCAAATCAGGTTGATTCACTGTTGTATTACACCAATTGTCACAATTTTGGTAAAATACAACTGGCCACAACTCAGTATGCATGTAACCCACATTTAGAAATAATGTCCATTAATCGTTGTATGATGGTGATTTGCATGATCCACTGCAGCTTTCAAAGTGCTATGTATTAGATGCAATGGAAACCAGCCGTGGAGTACCAGTAGATGCCCTACCACACAGCATTGCAGAATCTCCTGACTTTAAACCAGAAGCTGCTCTCCTGGTTTCTTTCACAGGGAATGCAAAATGATAGGTGCAACACTTGTATTTGTGGTATGTCGCTATAGTAGCCAAGTAGGACTTGAAGAAATCTTATACATGTGACATGGTTGTTGGCCATTGTCGCCTATCCAGGCTTAATTCCATTGAATCCTGACTACCGATACCACTCAAGCCATTCCTTGCGTTGCCAAATAGCTTATCGGCACTAAAGTTTACAGGACCTACTGTAGTGAGTAGTGCCAACACGACAGACAGAACTGTCAGGCAACAAACTGATATGCCCACTGGTACGTAACGACCGTATGTTACATTCCTAATTCCACCATGAACCAATCTCGAGGCAAGTGCAGAACCAACAACTTATAGGACACCTCATTTGAAGAGCGATGTATGCGACTGATGGTGTTGTTGGGTCATGTAGGCCGATATGGGAGCAAATGATGAGGATGAAACACATAGCTGCATATCGTATCACATTGCATAGTTCTGTGACCAATTTGATCATTACAAACGGCTGTCAGAATTATGGCTGACACCTGTGACCATCATACAGTAGCACATTGATGCAGATTGTGTAAATAGGGGGAATATAATGAGCATTTTGGCCTCACATTTTAGTCATGTATATTCGAAACCATGCCAAGACGCAACTTTTACACAAGAAAGCAACATAAAGATTTATGTTTAGCACATTTGGAGATTTATTCAAGTACAAAAATATGTAATATTATGACATCTGATGAACGAGTAAAACAGGTTGATGGCCATTAACAGAGTCGGCCAGTTGACTTTAGCATACACCATTAAAAATAGAAACTTGGATGGAATTGTTAGATCCTCCTTCAGCTGGGAGAATGTTTGCATGGTTTGGTCTAAAATGTAACGCAAGGCGCTACTAAAAGTTTCATGCATTCAAAACTAAAAATGATTCTCATATCAACTTAAAAACTTTTAGCAACACGTCTAAAATCCTTCAGGAAAAATGCATTTATAGCCATTATTGCGTTTGGACAGTAGCTTCAACAGTATAGTGTATCTGTGTGTATGGTAACCACTAACATTTTAGGTACGTTATAATACAGAACTTGCTTGCTGTGACATAATATAGATTATAGAACGAACCAAGAGCCATAAATAAATAAACCTACATGTATTAACAAGACAACATGGCTTCTCCGGCTACCTAACATTTAGCGGTTCCAGCTCATAGGTGGGAGCAGACTTAGTAGGTGTCATGAAGAACATTTGTTTGGTGCGTGTGGCACACTGGCAGTCTTTTGAGTCAGTACACTTGCAGGGACTGCAATGGCTACTCTTTGTATCGAGATTCAGGGTCTGCTCAAAGTCTAGCAATTGTCCCATGAAGTTGAAGTTGGGCGATATGTTAGGTTTAGCCCGTTTTACAAAGTCATATGCATCATTTAGACATAGCCTTTCCTGGCTCATTAGATATGCCACTGTTATTGTGACTGATCTCGAGATGCCAGCCAGACAATGGACCAGAACTCCATAACCTTTAGATCTACCTTCATCTGCAATAAACCAATAAACCATTGATTAGAACAGGTAACGTCAGAGACCAGCATAATGGCCTATTCCACGGTGGGTTTTAGCCAGCACTGAGAGGTTTCACAAACATTGACAAGGCTTTGAACTACACATGACATGATTTGAACAGAAATATTCTTTTTTTCTTCTGCTCAAAGGATGAATAGGCAGTTTTGTATGCCAAATTAGCAGATAATAGAAATCCTTTTGCCAAGTGTTTTGTCAATGACAAAACCTTGACGTATGGGCATTGTTGCTGCTTGAATCGGAAAATAATCAGCAATGCTAACAAGATTCAGTGAATAATAATTTCGTTAGCTCTACTGAGCACCCTTTATGCAGAGGCCATTATCTTTAACACTTCATTGCAGGCGATGTGAATTGATTCGACTTGGCGCTGGGCCAATGGCTCTCGGCAATCTAAAGAGTGGAGCCTATTTTATTTTGACATGCCACCTCACTGAATTCAGCCTTTACAAACACTTATTCACTGTAATTTGATTCAATTATTCAAATTCCAATGGCTAATATAGAAACCAGCCTACATTTTTTTCAGAAAACCTAATCAAACATCGAATTGAAAAAAGCCTAGCGCCAGATACAATCTTTGCCTAAATACTGACACGGATGTTTAGCTTGTCATCTAATCTCAGATAATCCAGGTGAGTGGTGGTACCCAACTGAGATTTGAAAGTGAATTGACACTCAGAGGCTAGTGTCAGCCACACACACAGCATGGATAATGTATCACAAACTTGCTTACCTATAAAAGCTATTGCCTCCGGGAAGTATACAGATAGGTTTTGTGACCAGTGATCGTTGATAGGTATCTGTTTATAAGTTATGTGCACATCCGAGCTGCCCTCAAAGTGGTTTGGCAAGTTGGGAGTAACATTCAGTATATATCTGATATTATGTTTGGATAGAGCATCGCTGTCCATTGAGCATTTTGCATTGCCGAGATACAGGTTTCTGATCACCTCGATTGGGAATGATGGTGAGGTAGTAACTTCGCTGGATTTAGGCGTTGATGGTTCAATGAGATTGAGGCTAGAGAGTCCTGCAGTTACAGGGCAGTTTTCACTCTCCTCTTTTTGTACATACTCTGGATAAGAGCAGCTGAACATCTTATATCCTCCTGTGATAAGCAAAAATAAAACATATATTTTAACAACGAGTATCTTATTTATGGTCTCAGAACTTATAATAGAGAGTGACAGCTGCAGCTTCGGCAGGATTTCCGCTGCTGTGTGATTCCTATATTTACAATGCCAAGTAAACATGTGTTCTGATTACAATTTGAGTCATATTTCCTTTGCTGCCACAATTGATGAATTATTCAGTGCAAGCAGATGATGAATGTATACAACAGACAGCAAATTCTGGATTCTTTCATACACAGGGATTCCTACTTTTCAGCTCATTAACGTGAATTTCCCACGCTTAAAAATAGCTTATAGCAGTTTGTTTTAAAGGTCAGAGGAATTAGTTTTACTCCTAACACCAGCATGCGCCAACAGCACCTGGGCAGACATTGCTTTGGTTGCAGAGGACAAAACGATTCGAAACAAAACAGCAGTCATGGTTATGCTCAATATTATACTGTGTAATATTATACTGGTTAACAAACAGTTGGGAATGGAGCCAAATGATTGACATTTGATTGACCACCATACCATTATTACCCGCAGAAATGTGTGCAATAACCACAAAGCGCCAAATGATGGGTCATAGATTATACCGCCCGTTGGATGATTATTCTGTGGGTAATAGCAAGCTGTCAACTTGTATGGCTATCAATTATAATAATTTACACCGATAGGATATATGGCACTTGATTTTGAGTCAAACCCTATTTAGGTTTAGTGTAGAAAAGCATTATCATAAAGATGCTAAAATATATCAAGGTTTTGTTTTAGTTCAGGTTTGCCTTTTAGAACACATTGTGATTTGGATCCTAAAAGTGAAACTTAGCTCCTGAGGAGATTCGTTCTCCCTTCTTATCATTAAAGTTTGCATAGTGGGCTTCTCAACGGTTCATATAAATAATTCTGTTTCGTGAATATACCAAAAAGTTCAAGACATGACCTATCACTCAATTAGTGGCTTACCTGATAAAAGCTTAACTTTGCAGTTTTCTTGCACTAATTTTTGGTGGATGAGAGGTAGGAGGTTGTTTGAGTTTGCATTTATGTCACAACACTCGTTTTCATACAGGATAATGTCTCTGTGATTGCATTCAGAAGTAAACTTCTCCTTCATGTCATTTCCTTGGACGGCTGTAGCTACAGAAAGACTCCCTTTCTTCAGCCTTCGCAGCAGAAGTGGTGGTAGATTCACATTCATAGCACCACGTATATGTCCGTTTTGATAGTCCGCTTGAGATCGACAGTCCAGGATGAGTACTGTGTTCCCTTTAATCCCATTCAGTACAAATTCTGAGCTGACCTCCTCCATTTTGTAAAAAGATTCAATAGTTGGCATCACTTCCAACCGATTTGAAATGTCATGCGAATTGAGGATTCTTAGTTGAGGGTACCTGGCGGGCACCTGCTAGCTTCTAAACTACTACAACTTAGATCCGGAATAACTTGATAAATGGAAGCAACAGACTGATAATAGTAATGTTTAGCCAATCATTTTCATTCCCGCAATTTTTGTAATAATGTAAATAAGGAAGTAGGCGGAGCTTGGCAGTGTTGTGAATGACTTTCAGCTAAGTACTGTAGCACTGACTCCATTCATCTTTTTGTATCTGCATGTAATATCATTGATTTTTTGGGTATTACATGACGCTATAATACAAGTAAAAGCAATACCAAACAATATCATTAATTATCTCCATTTCCATGATCAATTTTTCTCAATAGCTGACTCTTTCATTCATGATTCTTATAATCAACAACTGGGGCGAACATAAATCTTCACGACAAAAGCCACTGAATTGAGCGTAGCCAGGAAACAAACAACAAAATAACAGGCCATAACATAACCAACAGTTTCCGCTGAATGAATATCAGGTAATCTGGCAGGTGTCTGGTCAGCAGTAAAAAACCTGCTGGCCAAGTCAGCAAAGCAAGTGTACTTTAACCTACATCACGAGAAGGAAAATTCAAATATTATTGTAATTGTGATTAATTATTTGTCTAGAAATAAAACTGAAGGAATATATATTTGTGTTGCATGCCAGCCACTGACTTTGCCTATCTCCAATAATGATAATGACCAATATAACTTGGAAAGTTCAAAGAATACGTCAGATATGCACACAAACTTTAACATTTCAATTTAATTTCCGAGTTTGATGAAATGCTTTGATGGCAACAGTGGAATACAAATAGTAATTGATATTGTTGATCAAATGCCTCTTGTACCTCAAATAAAATGTTACAAGGCCTGAGGAATTAATGTAATATACCAAGTACCCGTACTGAGATAAGACTCATATACCTTGAGCATACTTGTATACCAACACCTTGAAATGTAATAGCTGTCGTACGTAAGAGATAAGAAAGACAAACTGTGCAAAGACGATATAAGCATATCAGTCATAAAAGGTGCCGCAAAAGACACAACCTAGCTGTCTTCTGTCACTGTGATATCTACCACTAACACAACTGCTTCGACGAGCTACATGCATATATATGGATATGGTTGTACATGAGGTGGTCATCTTCTCCATTATCTTTGCTCGCTTTTGCAACAGCACAACAGGTAAACTGATTCATGTATGATAATCGTCCTTGTCCGAACTTGTTGAAAAGCATTAGTTATTAATATGTGCTGCAAGGTTTGCGATTGGCACCACCCACTCTTTCCTGGTTCAGACGTATAGTTGCGACTGTGACATGACCGCAACCAATCAGGATTGCAGGTTGAACTCACTAGCAATGCTGTTAACAGCTTGGCCAACCATTTAGAAGCAGGTAATCCATGGAGAGGCACAGGTTGCAGAAAATAATTTTTGTTATTACAATTCACGATTAAGTTGACAATTAGATTTATGCACACTATATTGTGGTACACTTCTCTCAGTCTCAGCACAATAAGTACAGGGCGAGTCTCCACTCAACCCGCTGATCTGTGTTGATCCTTTCTATAATATCCTTTCTGCAATATCTGGTCTGGAGTACAAAATATCACTAAGCGCATGACAACGACTTGAGAAATCCGAGATTATAGTTAATTGGTGCAAACCATTATTGTGCACTTGGCTACATCTGGGCTGAATCACAATTGCGAAATAATAGCTTATTATTATATAATTCCAAAATAAAGCCAAGAGCCACTTGAGCCCCTGAGAGGTTTTTGCATACACCAGCTGCAATCCATGGCAGAATACTGCCAGAATAAAGGCTTTAACAAGTGATGTAGTGGCTGACACATCCACAACGATGATACTAGTAGTAATCCGCCAGACCACAACAGACACATTGCACTCAAGATAGTAATTAACTTACCTCAAACTTTTATGGGTAAAACCTCCATCAGGCAGTGATTTACAGTAAGGGTACAAGTCATTAACCTTTACCCAGAGGGATGTTATAATGATTATATCACATTTATTAGAAGATTAATTTAATAGTTTATGAAAAAATAACACACGAGAACCATATAATAATTTAGCATCAGCCACCATCATATTGATCAATTGTTGCAGACTATACCCTATATTTCCAAGAAGGTATATATTATCTACACCAAGTTACTGCTTATTTCAGTTATGGATCATCAGAACTATTCTGGCTGGTCTACGTCCCGAAAAGGCTCAAAGTGTAAAAGTACTGGCATTGGGAATCTTTGCCCCCTTTGGACAACGTGTATGTACGTGAACAAAATAGAGGTTCAGTCAAAGAGTGAGGGCAATACAAGCAATACCCTGAAAGAAATCCTGAAGGTCATTTGACAGATGAAAAAATTGAAGAGAAAATCTGACCGGATCTTGATCACCTTCAAAATCTCCTCATTCAATTCCACATACTGCTACAGACGCCCACTATGGAGGGCTGAAATCCCACCATGGAAGGCATTGGTAGAACCCGCTGAATCCGTATCTATTCTGTTATCCATTTCAGGATTGACATGTCACCATTGCACACAATCCAAGTCAAATGGACAGTGTAACCTTCAAAACATTACCACAGTCTGTGCCGAACAGGATGTCTGTTATACAGAGGTGCAGAGACCATATCTTAACGAGAAGTCATATACCAAGGTAGGTTTTCTCCCCTGAACATAAAACACCACAAGAACCAGATTATGGGTAGATCAAAAACATGATAATCAGCCACAATGCACCCTTAATGGTTATGTAACTCCAATTCCGAGGACAAGGATCACAATTAATTTGTTTCATTACCCATATACATTGCAGTACTAATGGTAGAAAGAACACCAGTAATGATACGTCTTGGGTGTACCGTATGTCTATAGCCAAAACAATCTCAAGCGCAACACAATACCGCCGTGCTGTGGTGATATCAATATCAAAAAACACACTCAAAGTTTGTGGTCTGAGGCTTGGTTGAATTTTTTTGTATCTTGACGTAGTGACCACTTCAGTTTAGACAGTGGTCTATTGGTACCAAATACTGTGGGCATGCACTGTAATTTAAAGGTATCAATTCAGTCCGATTCTGATCTACGCCTAAAAGCATGTCTGCTACATAGAGGTTATTTGTGTTCTCTCTGTTATTCTCCAGCTGTGCGATTGTACAGTTGCACTGGTTGTGCTGTGTGTCAATCAGTGAGCGGACTACTCCCAGTAATAATTCCACTCTCTTCATCAAAATTCATCCTTGCGAATTCATACAAAGTTCAGTGTGAATATGAATTTTCCCAAGAGAGTTTAAACCTACACTGCAGGAAGTCAGATATTGATTTCACGGAATCGGACTTGTTGTACACCAGAGCTTGCATACCAACATTTCCTGCAGCATTGCCAGCATCCTGTCAAAATATCTCGAGGTGGCGGTGACACCTGCTCACCTCTTGTTGTCACGATATGATTCGAAAAAAGACTGCCTTGCACTTTATATGAAAACAACATACCACAGTACAGCTTGGAATTCTAGCTCTGGGCATGGTGAACCTGGGTTCAATTTCTTTAATGCTTGGAGATAGTGAGTGTGCAATCTGCATCCTTTGCATCAATGCCAGTGGTCAAAGCGACGTCTGTTCTGGTTCCAAATACTAAGGGTGCATAATGTAAGCACCTTATGCCACCATGCTCTCATGAACTGAATAGTTGGACAGAAAACGCATACTTTCATTTTTTACCTCCCAAGTCTGTCTCCTGATTTACTAGCTTGAAATTTATTTGAAAAGAAAAAGTAGAGACGTTTTCTATCAATGATTTTGCTGTTTTGTAGGGATGCATGGACGAAGCACAATGTCATTCTCTGGAATCAATTAACCACCCGAGGTTTTGTGGGATAGCACCATC
>ERZ1740056.144-NODE-144-length-11222-cov-8.296678_pt1 | contig 11222 bp, 8 predicted proteins | sample MGYA00581746_ERZ1740056 | MGnify/ENA primary metagenome ERZ1740056 (study PRJEB43018, sample SAMN04849745) | marine metagenome | isolation source: floating plastic debris | place: Pacific Ocean | collected 2008-09-01 | study: EMG produced TPA metagenomics assembly...
GTCTGGCTTCTTAGTGTACATGGACATTCCATGCACAACGAGGGCTTGAGGCAGACCAGTAGGTGAGATTCAACCTAGGCTAGCTAGTGGTGAAAAAGATCAAACACAAAGAATCAATTTTTACCAATGCTGCTTGACCTAACTCTAGTACATCTTCCTATCATTGTTATATTATTATGGTGGGCTATCTTTCAGAACTCATGTCATGTTACTATTATCTATCGTATTACAGATCAGGATGTATGACCCTAACACATCACAGAGGCGTCCTGTGATGGATATGGAGTGGGAACAGTATCCTATCACTAGTCTCTGTATTTCTCCATATCAAGATAGGTAGAACTACATATTGTGTCAAGACACCATTATAACATGTATGCATGGCCATCAATCATCAATATGCCACATGTAGTTTAGATGTGTGAAGTGAATAATCTGTTCAACTCTATTGCTCTGCTGTCTGTTTACATGATTTGGTACTGGGACCCACTACATTATACATCATACACTATACTATGCTATACTATACTATGCTCATCCAGTTACTTGATAGTTTCCATAAGCTGCTTACCATCGATGAATAAAGACAGCATGTTGCTTTTTTTACAATTGATCTTCTGCTCTCAACATCCTTGTACATGTGTTGTCCAGTCATGTTGGATTATATGTGATACATTATGGACAAGTTGTCATTGTCATTGTATTATCAGTGTGGTTCAGTTGTATTATCCGCAAGTCCAAGTGAGGTGACGATTGTTGAATGTTATATTGTAGACAAGTTATGGTTGGTAATACCGTAGGCGAGCAGGCATTATTAGATATAAGAAACCAGAAGTGTTTAGGTAAATTTAAGGGTGGAGCAGGGGCTATACGTTCACTACAGATTCATCCTACTTTACCTTTGGTTGTGTCATGTGGACTGGATAGATATGTCCGAGTACATGATATGAAAACCAGAGTGCTGGCTCAAAAGGTGTGTATTGAATCCCTGTCCATCACTGGACTCGGGCATTGATGTTGAATGTGCATCACCGTATAGCTTTTTCAGGGGGATGGTCAGAATCGCATTTCATGATTATTAATCACAGTCGCTGATGGATGCAAAGAAATGCGAAGCCATATGTAATCACAGTGTAAAATAATGCAGTGCTTAGAAGGAACATGAGAGTTTTCTGACAAGTCAGCATTTCTCGTTGACAAATGGCTCTCATTTTCACCTCTTCCTCTCTTCCACAATGATAAGCACTTTTGAGATTTTTCAAGATACATTTCTCAAATCAAGGTATGGATACATGCTTCTTCCGAGGATCAGACCCTTATCTAGCTAAGCAAGCTGGGGTCTCATTGTTTTAAGCTACAATAAAGGTGCATCATATTGTGGGTTCTTTTGCAGCTTCATTTTGCTCAAAAATGGCCAATTGTAGTTATTTATGGCGCCACTGCTTGATTATGTAGTTCTCACATTTCATCATTTTCCTTTTCAAGTTCTACATGAAATCAAGACTCAACACATTCCTGATATCATCGAAATGGGGATCAGAGGAAGAGAAGGAGGTAGATGAGATTAAGCTGGAAGTTCCAGAAATCACTAATGGAGATGAGAGTCCAGACTCTGTGGCTGATGATGCATTGTGGGACAGTTTAGATACAGTCACTGATACGAAGGCTAGCAAAGCTAAGAAACGTCCATCAATAATCACAAATGACAGTACAAATGGCTCCAGTAAACCCAAGACTAAAAAGAAGCCCAAGAAAAAAGTCAAAAGTGAGATCATGGTTGATGCATGATTGACTGATGAGATAGCATTCAGTTACTTAAAACCTTAGGTGCGGATTGTAATGAATTTTATTGCAAATTATTTTTCACAAAATAAATTGCTTGAACTTGATGACATGAAATTGTTATGCAAACGTTATTAATGTGGTTATAGATAAAGGCCTTCAGGGGAGCCTTCTTGTTTTCTGTAGAGTACATTCTCTTTAGCTTTCTTGAAGTCTTCACTGGTGACTTTCATACGACGCTCTCTCAATGCTAGCAAACCTGCCTCAGTACAGATGGCCTGGATAACAAACAACAAAACCAGTATTGACAGCTTTAATTTCAACAAGGCTTTCAAAATCCATTTATAAATTAATTCGTTTCCATTTAGCTGTGACAATAAAATTGGCTACAATTTGAATTGAGTTTCTCAGAATTTTCTTAGTTTGATCATTAGGTTTTGGGAGCCTGATCTCAACTGTGATGTTTGGTTTTAGAGCTTGTATAACGTAAAATCTGCTTTAGGCTATTGTAGTGGGATGCACAAATAGAGCACTAAGCTGGGAAGAATTCAAATTAAAATAAAATAAATTTGTGTGTATACCTTGATATCAGCACCAGAGAGATCATCCTTCGCCATGACAAAGTCATCCAGGTTCACATCATCAGCTAGTGTCATACGTGATGTGTGAATCTTAAATATATGTCTCTTAGTCTTCTCATCAGGCAGAGGGAACTCGATCTTCCTGTCTATACGACCTGGTCTTATCAATGCTGGATCTAATGTCTCTATTCTGTTAGTGGCCATTATCACCTGCAACACGACAAGCACAACAGTCAGCAAGCTGAATATCGAAGAAAGCTAGCTGGCTTATTGCTCCAAAGAAGCAATCTGGAACAGACACCAAAACCAGGAGAGTCAGTGTCCTGTTACATAAAAGACGCTGATAACAATTTCATGTACAACACCTTGCTGATTCCCACATTGAGATACATGTATATTAACAGCCTAATGCAATAAATATGTTTCCAAGCAATATTGTTCAAAATCCAAATGACAATGAGATAAACAAAATTTGATTTTAAACACGCAACGTGAAAGTTACAGCCCCATCAAGCCTCGTTGTTTCAAACTATACGGCTTACAAGAGTTTTCCCCTCATTGAACAACAAGATCAATGAGGGGACAACTCCCAAAAACCTGCAAAAAACTGACGACCAAATCCGGCATGTAATCAGTAATCAGGAACATACACCATCACATAATCACACAATCACATACTTATCCGGAAGATCGTCACAATGTTATAATAGTTATCATGAAGTCTACGACTCAACTGAACCACACTTACCTTGACATCTCCACGGCTATCAAATCCGTCGAGCTGGTTGAGAAGCTCTAACATAGTTCTCTGTATTTCTCTCTCACCACCCGAGTTACTATCATATCTCTTAGTACCGACTGCATCAATCTCATCAATGAACACTATAGAAGGAGCGTGCTCCTCTGCCACTCTAAATAACTCTCTCACCAACTTCGGCCCGTCTCCCTGTAATACAGTAGATCAAAATTGTCGTTACAGATACCGAGAGTTTTGTAGTACATATCGGTAACGATACCAGACAGCTAAAAAATAATGCCTTTCATCTGCCGACGAGTTTTTACAACTAATCAATAACCACTGGGAACCCTGGCTACAGTTGGCAACGCTCATTACAAATGGGGCAGTAAGTAAAACAGAAGACTCACCAGATATTTTTGAATGAGTTCAGATCCGACTACACGAAGGAAGGTTGCTGATGTTTGATTGGCTACAGCCTTTGCGAGCAGAGTTTTCCCAGTTCCTGGCTCACCATAGAGGATAACTCCTTTAGGTGGACGGATACCCATCTCTTCATAGTATTCTGGATGTGTTAACGGCAACTCTACTGATTCCTACAATATAGGATAATAATACAATACATACATAATATAAAACTGCAACTGATAGCACTTCTGATCAGGATCGCACAGGTGATGTAAAAAAAATTCGTCCATTAATGTGATGAAGACTGAAAAACAATTTATTTAATCTTATTTACATATCTGCCAGCTCATTCATATGTATACGCAATAAAGTTAGTAAATCTCACCTTGATTTCTTGAATTTGTTGATCAAGACCACCAATATCAGCATACGTCTCTTGTGGAGCTTTCTCAAGTTTCATTACAGTAACCATAGGATCTGTATCATCACCTAACACACCTATCACTGCATGTACCTGTCAGAGAAACAAGTACATACTTATAATCAATGTCAGTGACGGGTTAGTGGAAAAACCGTTGACAACCTTCTCTCCTAACATGATATACAAACGAACAAGTGATTGGGATGCCACCATATAGGTATTAAAAGTTTATATTACCTCTATGGATGCCACACTGTTAATTCTGCTAATACATCCAATGATCATGAATCTCCTTGTTGTAGCTAATCTTATTTCGAATTGACATTACATTACATACGTCAAGTCAAGCAATTATCCATACGCTTTTCATAGCTGCACTCAATCCAAAGGCACATTACCTTGTGATTTAATAGAACAGAACAGCCAGGTTCTAGTTGATCTTTATCTACAAATGACATGATGCTGACATAGTGTTCAGACCCGACCGAGGTGCTGACTATAGCGTGATTATCATCGATAATCTCCTCCAATGAACCGACAGACATAGGGGTACCTCTGAGGTCGTCCACACGACTTCTCTCTTCCTACAATATCAACCATCACACAAGAGTTTATCACACTTTGAATTCTGCCAAAGAAGTACTTAATATTCTGCAACCAAGTTTTTGAACTGGTCATAGAACACAGATCGCTACAACTTGTCGAACTCACGAAAATTGTGGTGTTTTATTTAGCTATTATTTTCTGGTAAACAATAAAAATAACATGATCTATGAATAAAAGCAGAAAATTAGATCAGAGCCTGAAGACAGCCAAACGTCAATTACAAATTTGAACTTTACAAACACCTATGTTGATGCATACATGTCCTACCCAGCACCAAGGAATCTTTATCAGTGGTCACGTCACACAGTATGAATTCACTGAGTGAACAATGCCTGGTTGTTAAAATTTTTAAACATGACATACCTTGAATTTGGGAGCTGGGGTAAATGAGTGTTAATATTAATAGAGAAAAGTGCATTACCTCTTGTTTCTCCTCTTGGGGTTTGAGTCTCTCCTGATTTTTGATAAATTCCTCCTCTAGTAACAAGTAGTCTTTGATTCTTTCGAGCTTCAACATCTTCAAACGACACTTTGTATACGGTGTGACTGTAAAACACAAACATATCTACATTACACCACATTCACGATCTACGGTGTGTCTTTAAAACACAAAAATATCTCAATTTAATTTAAATATTTTTGTTTGAAACACAAAAATCTCTAAATTTAATATAGATATTTTTGTTTGAAACACAAAAATTTCAAAATGTAGTTAACATATTTTGAGTTTCATACAGTACAGCAGATGTGCACATCACATGCATAGCACAACGTAACTTCGCAATAGTGTATGAATACCTCCATATTCAATCACAAGGCGGGTCGGACCACTTATATCATGCGGTGAAGTTTGTAGTGAAAGAGCGCTGTGGGGATACAATACCACACCCATCTTCTTTGAAACATCTATACTATAATGTTACAGGCCAAGCGGTGACATTTGCATAACAGTTGTAAATTGGGCATCAATTGCAGTGGCTGATATCAACAAATTGTTGCGGAAAAGTTTCATTACACATACTATGATTAAGATACCAGAGTACGCCATGAGAACTCTAGGATAGGATTTATCAGTAGAACCTTTCATTTTTTGAACATAGTATTTTGAGGAGCTTTTCCTGGTTCAATATCAGGTTTACAGCGCGATATTTCTCATTTTAGTCTGATTATACAGTAGGAGTGGGAAGATGCTACCTTGAGGTAATTTATTTGCAGCATCTGGTCCTTTATTCTTCTTTCTCTTTTTGCCTACTCTTGTGGGAACTGGAGATTCGTACTTTTTCTTCTTTTCCTAAAGCAAAAAATAACGCAGTCATCTCAAGCTATCCAACCAATAGAGAGCCACAATATATGCATTTCTCTCAGTAGGTATGCAGAGCCTGATCCAGAAAACCCTGGTGCATTACAAACCTAAACACAAAATATATTGGGTCAAATTGATTGAATCATGACAGCGATTATAGGGTTTCACAAACGAGCTGGCCCATTTGACAATCCTGGTCATGATAGGACTTTTTAAGCTTCATTGCACTAAAGTACGGATTGTCAAATATATAGGCCTACTTGGATTTACGTGTTTGCACCAAACTGCGCATGTCATTCATACCTTTTCATCTTTCTTCTCACCTCCAGCACCTCCGCCTGATTGATTTTGTCCCTGTAAACACAAAAATGAATAGATGTTTATTTCATAGGCCTATAGACATAGTACTATAAGCAATCATGAAGAAAATGTGCCTTTGGCTGGGCGATGAACTGAAGTTCATTATGTTAGGCTTACAAAAAGGAGTAAGAATATTCATAATGCCACAAGTGACAATAAAGAGCCTGACGGTCTACAAGGAATGATCCGGCACATTTACATGACTACATTGTTTCCAGTAGCAAAATAAATATAATGTATTATTCCTTGCTATTAAAAAACCATGATTTCCTACCATCAAGATCAAATTCTTTTGCCTGGTTGATGAAGGAACAATAAACAAAACTGAATCGATGAATTTATTTTGCTGATGCTCAGGACTCCATTCTCCAATTTGTCTGATCAGCACACAGGAAATCTTGATTTTTCTTTACTGGGGTTTCCCTGTTTGTTCTAGAAGCCAGACTTTGAACAGTTCTTCACTGAGAAGAGAGACCCAAGAAGAATTTGACCTTAGATTCACTTGGAGAGGAGAGAAGATTGCCAATTGAATTGGAAGTTATTTCTTTAGTGGAAGTAGTAGACAAGCCTGAGTGAGTGGAAGAGGCTATTTGCTTGAAAACTCAAACTGCCAGGCTAGACTAATTAAAAGATTCCAATTGCAGTGGGGGACCCCATTATCTTATATCTATAATCATAGAAATAGTGAATGCTAATCCCTTTCAGAAGGAGCAACAGTGGCATGAACAAACACATTCATTATCTCATCAATTCATTGCCATTCATTCAATTCATTTTGAGCAAGTCATCATTACAGTCCTCAATGTGCAAGCTAAAATAACCTAACTAAGAGCTTTGACAGCCTTTTTGAATATTTTTGAGGCCACGAAAATTCACTCCAATTCAATCTCTTAATATTGCATCAGTCTGATCAGTGTTATAATGCAACATGATCCAAAAAATTGAGTAAAATGAAAGAGGAAAAGAATAAAAATACTTTTTTCTTACCATTGTGTTTACATTCAATGCGCATGTGCAATCCCATTTCAGCGAATCAACTGATAACATTAGTACTTTCTTTTGTGTCGCTTCCGGTGTAGGAGCTGGGTCAAATGAAAAAAATTCTGCCAACAACTTGGCTTGATATACACTACAGAGGAAAGCTTTAAGCAAAAACTTCCAATAGCAAAGAGACAAGAGATAGACAATGGCCTTCACATTTGCAGCATTCTGCTATATTTTAGCCCTCATACTCAGTGCTGTACTAATCTTCTTTGCAATCTATCATGTGAGTAAAAATTAAAATAGTAGTTTCACCTCCAGCCTGAGCCTCAGGAGTCTAGTCACCTGTACCTTAACTTTCCTTGCATCATTATTATTGTCTACAGCCAGTCCCCAATCACCCTCTACCTGATGAAAGAGTTGATTTCAGAGTTTTTAGTACTGTAACAGACTGTATTGATCAAAATTGCTCAATAAAAATAAAATATATAGATATAGATATATTATATAATGAAATAATTATTTTCAATATGATAATGCAATATATTTAATATATCCTTTCAAAATTATGGGCCTTGCCCTTCCTACCTCTTTTACGTGTACTTTAAGAGTTTGTCAATGTTAGCTAGCTAGACCAGGCTTGTATACATTAATATAGACCATTTAAACGTATTTTAGTTGTAGACCCTGCATTCCGCTGCACACTCATTGCGGTCAATAGATAGCGTGCCGCGTCTTCATCATAGTCTTATGCGCCATGTTGTTCCTCAGCTTTTACTCTCTCTTATTGCAGATTATTGCTTTTGACGAACTGAAGACAGATTATAAGAACCCTATAGATCAATGTAACACTCTAAATCCAGTAAGATTAATTATCTTTATGCATCTTCAATTAATCAGAACAGTTGTTTTCTCCGAAACTGTCTGGTGTGACGACTAGTGAAATGCATGGTCAGTTTTACTGGACTGCATGCATGATTATTTGATTTTTGACCATAAATGCCTACATACAGTTTCTCTTTCAGGAAGCCAAGATGCTATGTCTAAGATGCTTAATGTAATTTTATTCATGTTCATTATACATGTCATATACAATATATATAATATATATTATATGTAATATATATCATATTGTAGGTATAATTATATATGCTATTTATTTTCAGCTTGTGTTACCTGAGTATGGGGTTCATATATTCTTCAACATACTATTCCTGTTTGCTGCACAGTTTGGCTCACTGATGTTCAATGTTCCTCTCATAGCGTATCATGTTCACAGGTACGACAAAATATAGATGTAGTTTCCCTTTGTGGCATGCAGTCATTATTGAAATCAGTCTCTTTGAGTTTGAACACAGACATGCCTTACGTTCGATTCTTTGATTTGTTGCAGTAAGCCTACATTAGATATATCGTCATGTTTATCAAGGCTGTGCGGAAATAGGCTACAGTTCATTGTGAAATGGTAAGAGACTACTCTTACTAAAAAGTTTCGAAAAAACATGACTTTTGGGACCACCACGTTCTGTCTATCAAACAACAATTTAAGGCCCTCTTAATCTTGTTTTATGACAATGATATTGCCGACTACTTTTTGGAATAGGGCTGTGAAATTGACCATTTACTTAGAAGATTAACGTGACCAACTAATTTTAAGATCATAAATATTAAGAGTTATTAATCCGCCTAATCATACATAATAATTCAATGCCTGCATTTAGGTTCGCTTGGGGACTTGGCGACAAGGTGGATTGCTGGACCACACAATTGACAAATAGCCGTCCCAATGATCAGGGCTATATGTATGATATCCAAATGTTCGACCATGAATGAAAAAATGTAGTAGGACCAGATCAAAGTTTCTAATCTCGGCATTTGCTCAACCCTAATTTGGAATGATGTGTTTTCACAGATACATGACAAGACCTGTTATGAGTGGTCCTGGTCTCTATGACCCTACCACTGTGATGAATGCTGATAATCTCACTAAATGTATGAGAGAGGGATGGATTAAACTAGCGTTCTACCTTATCTCATTCTTCTACTATCTATACAGGTAATGTGTACAAAATTTTGTTTTCATCTTAACATGTACAGCTACATAGTTGATTGTAGATATCCTACTGTCTAGGTACAACACTGACTCGACTATCAGTGCACAATATACATCATAATTATAAATATCAAAACCCAGCATTTTTTATTAAATCCATTCTACAAAAAAATTGATATTAGGCCTATTGCAGACAGAGACAACCTATATCAGTGCAGTCAATGCCAAAAGGAATCACGTGTTGCATGAATTTATTTAGGTTCCAAAAACTGGCATATTTATTTTGTGCATATATTGTATATGCATATTTAGCAATGTTTGAGAAACCTCTTTATATCAAAAGGTCTATAAAAAAGTCCCTCATGGAACTGGTCTGATTGGCTAGTTTAACAAGCTGCTTACGGCTCGGCTCGATAAATATTACTTATATAACTTGCAAGCATCAAAACCTCTCCTAACCTAGAGTAAATCCTGTCAACAGATATCCATTCTTGAATAGACCACTCACTACTAAATCTCTTTATACGTGGCGCAGACGCGCATGGGTGACAAATTACTTTTTAAACACTTGGGCTGCAATCTTACATTTTTTAGTGAAAAATGTCAATTATTCAAATGTTGATTCTTCTGGAGTTGTTTAAATGCAACTGGAATCAACTCTCTCTTCATAAATCGGTGTGTCCGAATGTTTTTGAGTTTTATATTATTCTTCTTTTTCAGTATGATATATGTACTGGTTACCTCAAACTAGAGAATATTTAGAAGGAAACACTAACCTGAAAGTTCTCTAAAGAAGGTGAGAATAACGTATTTCATCCTAATCACCAAACTTTGTAATAAATGAAGGATCCTGGTGTGGAATGGATGAAACCGAAGGCTGCATGCTTCATCAGAATTTTTGATTTCAAGTGATGATATTAAAAGTAGATTTGTTTTTATCAATAACAGCCCGCTCAAATCTAGATTTTTCTGCGAGTTGGTGAAAGAGGAGTTTCAGTTTGTTGATGAGATTTGATTTTGTTCTTGTTGCCATCCTGCAACATAGAAAATCTCTGGTTCTTTTATCAAGTACTTACACTAACATAATAAATTATGCTTCTCTGAATAGTGGCATGGTGGCATACAGTGTCTAAAGATTCTGCTATAAAAATACCTCCCCCCCCCTCACAATGCCAAGAGGGATGCTTTTAAGTATTGCACTGACAGCTACGTTGTCTCATTGATGTAAGAAATCTGTAGTTATAACACTATTATACATTGTATGTGCAGGTGTAGAAATGTAGAATTGTATGCTCACTCTTATTTTTCCTCATTCAGTTGGCATTTAAGCTGTATACTGACATGTATTGTTGTTGTAAACAAAATTGAACAAAATAAATTCATACTGGAGCCTCCCATTTCATAAGACTCTTGTCATTGTTGAGTCTTTGCTCATCAAGAAATTGAGTTCTGGACGTTTTAAGTCAAGATAGACATGGTCGCACATCATCACCAAGATGAACCAACCACCAGAATAAAGCTGATAACAATCTATACAGCGAGCCAATGGTATTGCTCAGGGTATGAATTGTCATTCTAAGTTTGCTGCGAGTTGATGATCTTCTTATAGACAAGCAGTGATTACTGCTTAGTCGTGACAGAGTAGTGGAATACGGGCTAAAACAGGTTTCTATGCTGTTGATTGATTCAGAGGAGATAATCTTATTGAGAGTTATTCCCCCATCTCTGTACAAAACGTCGCTGATATCATCAGCTCCGTAACTCAGAGCTGTCAAATGTGGCTGTACCTGTCAAATTAACAAGATATCAGAGTCAAAGCACTAGGGTATCCCACAGTACAATATATTGGACTCCAGTGCATACTCTTATCTAGCCTTTACTTATAGGCTGTGACTTGGATGCTGAAACTTATTTCAGACTCCAGTCACAGCCCCTAAGTATAGGCTAACTCAAATCAGTTAATGATAGCATATGTAATTTTGACTGTTTCT
>ERZ1740056.145-NODE-145-length-11191-cov-7.768678_pt1 | contig 11191 bp, 5 predicted proteins | sample MGYA00581746_ERZ1740056 | MGnify/ENA primary metagenome ERZ1740056 (study PRJEB43018, sample SAMN04849745) | marine metagenome | isolation source: floating plastic debris | place: Pacific Ocean | collected 2008-09-01 | study: EMG produced TPA metagenomics assembly...
TTTTCTGAAAAATGAAATATTCATACTCTCTTGAAAATTTACATGTGCAATTTATAGATTTTAGCATTATCATACAACTTTTATGATTTTTGAATTTTGAGTACGGGAGGGAAAAATTAGAATGGTCTACAAAAAGTTTAATTTGAGATAGGTTTACGCACAGGCTGATACTAGACTTCAATGGCAATAAGGGCTGTGCTTATGCCAGTAGAAGGAATATTCAACAGCTGAACACAAAACTGGCGCAATAGGCTGGCATGCAAGCCATGTTAAAAATATCACCCTGCACCAATTATATAAACCATACTGTATCAGCTTCTTCGCAAACATTCCAGTTCCAGGTTAAAAAAATATCCCTCTGGTTTCATTCGACTTTCGCTAGGCACACTTACCAAGTCGATCTAGGGGAGGAGACCACAGACAAATTCCCATCACGTTCGGAATTATCAAGAGAACACAACCTGAGACACCTGACTTAGCGGGTAAGCCCACCTGTGAAATAAATAACTCATGAAAGCGAAATTCGGTACTACAAAATAATGCCATAAAAATCTTCAATTTGTTTTGTTATTTTTATGACATTAGAGTTCACAAGTGTACAAGACATACATTCTCAGGCCTAGGCCCACATGAGTAGTATGTCATGACTGCAAATTATAGTAATGCACAGAGCCAGCATTTAAGAACGATAATGTGTAATAGTGCACCCATTCCAAGCTCAGATCAATGAGGTATATAAATGTATCAAACACAATGTACCTTAAAAGCAAACTGTCCTGAGTAGTCGTACATGCCACACGAGTACATTAGAGATAGGGTGTTTCTCACAGATTCTGAGGACAGAACCTTCTCTCTGGTGGTAGGGCAGATACCGCCGTTAGCCATGGTGGCGGCTATCACAGCTGCAGACTGGCTAGTTACCTCCACAGAACAACACTGCAGAAATGTGATTTATAAATAGAATGAGAGATAGCTAAATGAGAAAATGAAGAGCAACTTCTTTTACGTCGGCAATCATTATGGTCTTGAAAACCACAATTGATACGTAATTGAGTGATCGATGGAAATATGGGGCCAGTCAAACAACTCAAATTTCCTGCTAATTTGGCCATTTGGCATTGGGTCCCAGAGCAGCCCATTGTTAGTAGTGCTGTCACGTATTTCACATCACACCACATCCAAATCATGGTGCAAAAAGAGTTAAAGAAGTTACAGGTTGAGTAAAGAAACATATCAACATGATGTTAAGCTGCAGCAACGGCCAGCATGAGCAACACACAACAATCTAGAATCATGGGGTGATCAGGATTGAGAGTAGTGTTATGTTAACATCTCGTTTAGCTGGATTTGAAATATAGAGTCAACGCTCTACCCGCAGCATTGCTTTTAGGACTGCTATGTCTGTGGCAGGTTAGAGCGATGACTATGTAGGAGGAAATCTGGTTGGAGCCAAATAGCATATGTAAAATAATAACATCCCCAGACCCTAATTAAAAAAATTACAATTTGAATATTCCATGAATCCAAATAACTCCCAGCAACAATTTATACAAAGTACTTACTTGGAAATAGAAATCAAGTGTTTCTTCAAGATTAGAGCCTTCTGGAAAACACTGAAATGAAGAAAACAAGCATTTAAAAAATTGTTTGCAGCAATATTTTGTTGATTATTGTAGCGTATATTACTGTGATGAATTCTTTATTACCATTGTGACAACTAGCGCAAAATCATTGAAAGTTGATTCATATCAGTTTTAGCACCTGGAAGGATCCTGGATGTGTAAATGAGTTAGTAGAAGGAGTCTTAACTCCTAGGTAATCATTACCTTGTTTTCTCTCATGAACCAGCCTATAGCTCTGTTTCTATCAGCTGTAGCTCGCTCAGACAGGAATGTAGGATTATGAAAACCGACGTAACCGTGTCCAGCTAACCTACGAGACTGCATACTGAACTGTAATTAGAACAATCACAATCTGTAAAGTCATTCTACACAATTAGCGCAAATTTTCAGTGACCTCCACGGCCGGTTCATGCTGCGAAAATTGAGCTCGAAAAGAAAGACACGCTACAGCATTGAGTATAATACTCACAGACACAGAGTAAAGCAACTAATTAGTAAAGCAATAATCGACTAGACTAGAGTATTATCAAGAAGAGACAGCTTTCAGAGCTATCTACTGAGTATTGAGCAATCGATATATTTATACCGATGTTAGTGCATCTAGTGCGCAACAGTCGTGATATCAAAGTGCAATTACTGGTATTATTCATACAGAAAACAGGACAAATCATCACAAAGACATTTGTGATCCCTCTGTCCAAAAAGCTGCCACATGACCTGAAGTATAGATTAAAGGATTATCTTACATAATCGAACTTGTCAGGGAGTGCTAGATGACTTCTGAGGAGAGAAGCAGTGATGAGAGCTCCGGCATTAATCATAGGATTATGCGGTTTATTTGTAGAGTCCAGTGCAAGAGAATTGAAAGCCTGTCCACTCGGTTCCTGTCCAACATACTGATGAACCAGTTCAGAACCAAGGTCGTTTACAGCCATGGCATATGACATCGGCTTAGAGCAGCTCTGCAGACAGAATGGTACCTTGTAATCTCCAATCGAGTGCCTGTTGGCATTAAACAACATCACAATAAATTTAAAAAAAACTAAATCATCTAAAAAACATCGAATACAACAGTGTTGTGATGTGACATTAGCATTGACTACTGCACTCGATGGAGCACAATTGCTACTAGACTTGCATATGTTCATTTGGTTTGACATTTGAGGCTTGTAGGCATCATATCATCACTCTTGACATCCGTGGTAGCTTCTCCTATGTGATCATTCCATTCTGAATTTATGAGCTAATTGTAGCTAACACTGACACCCATGATCCTAGAATGGGTAGAATGGCCGGGAATTCTATTTTTTAAATTTAATTCTGAGTGTACAATACACAACAGGTCACAGTTCTGTTACAAGCTATACAAAAAACTCACATCAAGTTTATTGCAAACTCAAAATGGAAACGTTCGTCCAAAGGTGATATTTTTTTTATGTTGCAACAAGCTAACCGATCAAAGCATAAAGCCTAGAGCAGACCTAAGTGTATTTGCTCACCGTAATTGAGTGCGTAATTATGACTGCGGATTAACAATGATGAAAAACCATTGATGTGCAACTAAAACGGTGCAGAACCCGGAATATTGGGTTGAATGCGGATGCTAAGCGTATAGATGATTTTTCAATGTTTGCTTATCCGCAGCTGATATACGCTTGCAGTTACGGTGGTTAGCTACGCTTAGACCAATACATTGGCCTCTTTTTGTATTGTATTGATATTGTATTGTATGTATTGTATGTATTGTATTTCTCCCCAATACAAAAAGAGGCCAATGTATTGGTCTAAGCTACGCTTAGGTCTGCTCTAGGCTTAATAGAGCAAATGACGATAGGCGAAAATATCAGCATCATATCACAAACAATCAATCTGAGCGGCTGGTTGAAAATAGATTCAGAGCCGATGATTAATGAGTAATCTAACTCTTTGGTCATTATTTATTCATTGTCAACAGGAATATTGTACGGAAGACCTTCCTAAGAATTTTAAATCATTTCAAAGATGCTCAGCAAAAAATCGTCTTAAATCCATGGAAAATTGGGTAATTTCCTGCTTGTGAAGTAAATGATGACAACACAACGTGCCGCTCTCAGTTTTTAATGCGCATGACCAGGACTACATTTCAACTTAACACGCCACAGACCTAAATATGAACTGTTTTTAGGCCCCAGCATATATTGGGAAGTCATAAACACCTCTGAAATTCAAGTATGAGAAAAAGTCGGCGACGGCTTGGCAACTACAAAAAAAGACAAAGTCAAAAAATTTATAGGGATCCTCTATGACTGATTGGGAGACTTGTATAACTTGTATACAAAAATATCACAGACCATCGTAACCCCAAACGCCAGTCACCCAATAAAGAGGCTTCAAATCAATGCCATTAATATGTAACTCACATTTGTCCATCTATAGTACAGATAGATACCGCCCAGTAATCAGGGCTGAATCTGGCAAGCTGAGGTATGTAAGTAGCTACCTGTAAAATTAAATTAAGAACCATAGTTCAAGAAAAATATAGCGATGATGGATCATAACATAAATGTGCTAAGAGCAATCAGCACAGAGAAGGGGAAAAGAGGAGAAGAGAATCAAATAATACCCATTCATCATACTTAAAAATGCATAGCATGCCAGCTGATGAACATGATCTGTAGGAACACGTGTAGATGGACCTCATCCAAAAACCAGTGGCGTTGACATGACAGTAAACAAAATTTTATAAGTTATTTTGGAGGTCTAAATATCAAAACAACACATACCCGTCCAGAATGCATACTTTTGCATTCCCAATACATTTCATCGATAATGGATGTGAATTTTCCAAACTCAGGGATGACAAACTGATTTTGCAATGCTTTCTTCACCAAGACAAACTCCTCAGTCGCACACCTGAAACATAGCGAAAGTGATAATTCACATAGATGTACATATGGTGTACAAAAGGCAGGAGTGCTTCATCAGCTAAGATGTGTTGGCGGGATCAACCGGAATTCTGTAACAATCACTTGACACACCTTGGACTGATGCTCTCTGATGTTGATAAACAGACGGCGCCACATGTGCTGGCCGACCCAAAACAAAAATGTATGCAATTTATAATAACTAAGATTTACTCACTCAATAAACTTCTGCTTGGATATTTTGTTCTCTCCCTGGTCTCTGAGCATATTGAGTTTTTGAAATGTTAACCTCAACCGTTGATCTTCTTCTGACAGACCATTTTCTTTGAGGGCCTGGAACACAGCAGAATATTTTTGTTTAAAATATTGTCTAACATACCAACATAGTTTACTACAATTAATAGTCGAAAAATATAACATACAGAAAAATACAATCAATGATATCAGACAATCTCATTAGAACCAAGTAGCTTGTAGCATATCATGTAGTGCTACCTTATTGCGCCACATGAGAAAAGTCTGAGTGACCAGAAGGCGAACACTTCACTTGCCTTTCTACCAGCAAGAACACGCCGGTATAATACATGTCAATCATTTTCATAACTAAAAATTTATTTTTGATATATAACATAACTAATCTAGTTTGGGCCAGGCTACCAATTTAAATCATGCATTTACTAACATGCAAGGTATCGTATCGGATCACATCAACATTAACAGTACACACTCGTTGCAGAATAATGAAAGACAATAAAACAATTTGGGCATGGTGACCATTATGACGATGAAAAAATTATTCAATACAGACTTACGCATATGAACTCACTGATACTCATATTGTCCTCCACATCAGAGAATTGAGCAAAAACTTCAGATAGTCTGAAAACAAACACATACGCATGTTAACTTTTAGACCAGTGAGACAGACAGACAGACTTAGAAAACAAAAGATTACCATTATAATATAAAGCAAAGGATTACACAGCCACAATAACACTGGACCTTCAGTTCTTTACAACGACACAGTTCTAATTTGGTGCTTCATGTACGTGTGCTATCAATGTAACAGTATATGAGTCTAGTGGTTCAGTAAAACACATACCTCTCATATGCCTCTGAATCTCTTAATGAGCCATCGATAACTGAGAGACCAGCGTGTAACGACCCGCTGTCATGCTGGAAGTGACGATGAGCTGAAATCTGAACATTCTGTAGCTGTGTTTGAGGTTTGTATTGTCTCACTAAGTTATTCAAGGCTCGATGATCAACTAGAAGTCTCTGGGTACGTTTGAGAAGCATTTCCTGATTCTTTTTCAATATGCTGTAATAGTAAAAGAATCTTTAAAAAGAGTATAGCAAACATCACAATTATGTACGATTTCTAAGATCAACAAAGGCAGCACTATGCTGGTTATTAGCGCTTGATTGAATCGACAGCTAGCATACGTACACATATACACTGCTGCCAAAGATGTTGATGAAAGTAATTTGCCTGTGCATGCCTGTACAATCAACCATGAAATTTGGAGAGCCCACCAATTTGTACCCGAGTCATGTCCAAAATACAGTAGAAGCTAAGAGTAAAAGGGAGCAAGAGTTAAAATATTATGATATCAAGTCAGGTTATTTAGGACCGGGTTAGGAAAACCCCAACATTTCTAAGCAATGCCACATATGGATGTCACTATACAGTCAGCACAGGATTGCCTACTAAGCAACAGTCCAGTCAGCACTTCAGCAATACAGGGTCCCTGTACTGTGTAACTGTACAGTGTCTAGTACTCTATCAAACTGTGAATTATGTATGTTCTAGTGCTATCCACATGCATTCATTTACATTACAGAGTGAGATACATTACATAGATAGTATAATATGATCATAAGACTGTGCCAGAAAGTCTCAAGACTTAGAGCAGAGTTAAGAGAGTCGATTGGAAACTTAAAAATAGAGAGCAAAGAAATCAACCCAAAGTCATCACCAGTACACAGGTACCAAGGAATTTTACTAAGGTACAAGATGAGAAGCTCTTCTTTGGATACATTGAAGGCATTCTAGTCAGACCACAGTGTGCCAGTGTTTCATAGCACTGCAGCTAAAAGAAAACAAACAGAAAAGGAATCCAGAGCTTATAAGTAGTTACCTCTGTAAACAAATCATGTTAGCCTTACTGCTTTCAATCCACAAAGTATGTGTCACCTGCAACTGAAGCCCACAACAAAGTTTTTCAAAGAATCACACACTAACATTAAGCTCCACCCCTCAAGATGTAGTGCCCGCCTACTATCTATCAGTTGTAGGTCAGTTAGATTGACCAATCAAAACACATAATTCATTAGAGCTGACCAATCATGTCACTCACACATGACCTGAAGAAAACTTTGCAAAAACCTATACATGTACTTGTCAACCTTGACATTGTATGATCACTCTTATAGATTTTGCAACTCATAGGAAAATGTACAGTCAAATAACCAGACTCTCATGTTTATAACATTGGTCTACCCATACATGATGACATAAAGTAGTTGTATAACGGTCTGGAGATGAACAGACATCAAATACTTACTGGTGCTGTTAATTCTGGAGACTCTGGTTACAGTGTGGGAAGTGTTGAAGGAGTCCATTTTACTGTAAGTCGCTAACTAAAAAAGTAAAACAAAACAAAAACAGTTCTTAACTAACTTAGACATACATTGAATCGATTGAGTTACCATACCAGTCAGTCACTTAGCTCACTCATCATGTACGCATAATACTACTAGCAATAATCTATAATCCTCAATTTATGGAATTAGTTTACTAATTAAATTAAGAAACCTTAGTCTACTAAATAATTTACAGATAGTGGAATGAACATAAAACAGTGAGTGAGTATCAATAATATAATAATAATATAATATAATAATAATATGGTATTTTAATAAAATGAATAAACAATAATAAGGGCCAATCACTTTAGGGTAACCCGAAATTCATGTCAGCAAATGTTCAATTGGATGGCACTGTTTAGTGGTCAAGTGCACATTGCAACGAAAAGATGATATACGGTACTCAGTAAGTCATCTATCTTATGCAGATGTTGGTGTGCAATGTATTATCTCCTTACACTGTCTAATTTTTCCATACATTTACAGGCTTACGCAGCTGGTTGTGATATTGTCATCCTCGCAAGCGACTTTCAGAGAGTTCAGATAATTCCAGGAGCCACACATGGAAACATTCAGATAAGATGTGTCGATTGCAGCTCAGACACGGGAAAGGTTGGTAATATCAATGGGTAGCCTAATATTCTTCGGTTACGTTAGCTGGTATGCAGAGAAAATCATGTTGCTTTAAGTTTAACTTGTTTTGTACAACTTCCGGATCATGTTGGTTTTTATGTAACATATGTAGACAACACTCTTTGGTGATTGACTAAGAAAGAAAGCTAATATAAAAAATTGTGAGATTGGCTACACCACAGAGTAACCTGTGGCTTAACATATGGAAATATATGGTTTGGCCCTAGGCTTACAGCCACATAATAGGAAATATATAGGTTGCCCTACAGCCATTATAAGCTTTGCTTTAGCTGTGCCTGGTCGAGATGTAGGCCCACTATGCATTCAGCAGGAAATCTAGATGATTATTTTGAGCCCATAAAAGGTGTGCATGAAAATACGGATGGATATAAGTGGGCCTCCATTAGGGTTAGCTTAGTTTGCAACCATACCAGAAACTTTCAACCTGTTGTCCAATGAAAGAATCACCAGCCATCATACATAGTTAATGTATAATTAGATTTATCCTACTGAACAGGTGGTGGCTGAGCTTAGTGTAAACTGTGTTGCATGATATGTTAGTGCACCACTGACGCTTTTACCATTCAATATAAGTGTGAAACTAGCTGAAATACACTCTTGTAAATACATGAGAAGTTACATCTCATCCTTGCGATACATCATGCTAGCAGCAGTAAAGGAATAGCAGCTGTAGGTTGTGTGAGCGGGTGCTTTTGTGCATACTAACTGCAGATCTTCCTTCCTGATTCTTGAATTCTGCTATCATAACTGCTCTGCTTTCCAGACCCTAATGCTAGACTGATGCCTTGTTTCGTCAGCTTGTAAAAATGCACAAAATATCCTTTATCTGTTAGAGTATGGACAAAAAGCCTCTCCTTACTATAGAATCACAGGAAATCACCACTTTACACTGCTGTAACTTTTCAATTTGATTGTAGATTGCAGCTAGTTATGATCAGCAGGTTTTGATATTTGAACCCACCCCACTACTCCATCATACAAGTACACATGTGAGTACAGCTTAATATTCCATAGCTGTTTCTGTTTGACCCATTCCATAATAAACAACGCTTCATCTGGGAAATAATTACATGGCCATACGACAAAAGCAATATCTCCCCAATATTGAAATGTTACATTTCCTATGTTACACACATAACATGGATACATAATTAAAGATTTGTTGAACTGTTACCGTAATACCTCACTTAAAAGCACCGGCCTTTTAAGTGAGGGTGCCTTATAAATGAAGCGCACCGGTCAAAATTTCGTGCTATATTTCCATGTCAAATGAGTTTTTAACTTAGGCTAGATGATTGAAGAGAAATATTTGGAAAATCTCAGGCTTTCACTGCGCCAATTCACAGAAATGGGAAAGCGTAAGAACTAGGTTCATGGTGCCTTATGGGTGAGATATATTCATATTTGAGTGGGGTGATTCACCTTTTAGGCCGGTCAATTATAGGTGAGGTATTACGGGAATGAAAAAAAAAACATTTCCAAGTTTTCTGTAATTCGCACTTTAGTCAACTAATTTTTGCGAAAGGCAATTAAAACCTTTGAGTTATGAACGTGGACCTGGGTTGATGCCATATTTTTGCCAAGTCAAATCATAAATACTAGAAAACTACAGTTGACATGACAATACATGATATGATATTTAATTGCAAGCGTATCACTGGTAGAGAGTATTCATTCATTGAGCTAATGTTGGTCCAAAATCTGTCTTTGAGCATATGTAAAAGTTGCACGGATAGAACTAGAGTTCATGCTAGGAGCCCAAATTATGCACCTTCACACCCTAATTGAATGTAAATATATAATATTTATATCTCATTTGATCATTAAACTAACACTTTTTTTTTACGAATCTCTGCACAGAAATTAGACTACCAATGGTATCAAACAGCATCTTTGGATTGTGATGGACATGTTAATACCCTGTCATGGAACCTGGAGGGCACTCGACTGCTGGTTGGAGGAGAGAGTATACAGTTATGGCAGTCTCCTGAGGAGGGTGATATAGCTGCCGATCACAGCAGATCTGATGTAGGATTTACGCTGGGTGCTGTAGATCAGCCCGACCCTGAGTGGGCATGTATATGGAGAAGTGGATCTGCCACACCTGTCTACCATCTCAGGTTCTCTCCTGACGGGCTCCTCTTTGCATCTGCTAGCAAGGTACAGAAATTCACTTGACTTAAACTCATTGGCCTTGAACTGCCTGGAAAACTAAGCGAGACAATACTCTGAGCTCTTGTCTTGTCTTCATTGGGGACCCGCCCACATAAAGTGAAAAAGTTCAGAGTACAGGTACTAGTACCCATGGTACTCAAGGCTCCGGAAAGCAAGTTTAATATAGCATCTAATGATTATCAAATCTTCCTGATAAAGGAATATATTCAGCCAGCTTTGAAATTGGGATGCAGGTAGGCGTATTCACAAACCCATTGGTTTGGGTAGGCCGGAATTTTCTAATGTGGTTATACCTAGGGCATTGGAAAAAAAAGGTATGTTTGTGTACTTTGAGCATTCTTCCTTTTGTTTGAAAATTTTTAGTGCCATGACATACAGAAAACATTTTATGTGCATACTATCATCACTTTCTTCACAATTCCACCGTTTATTCAATTGGTCCTGCTGTGTTTTTTGCAGTCTCTGTATCACTCACTATAGCTAAGTTTTTCCGAGTTGTCCTATCATTTACAGAAAAGGGATGTAACAATGTATTTGATTGGCTTAGAGCATTTTTAAAATGGCCAATGGTTATATACAAGACCAATTTTTCTTGGTAATCACCAGCCGAAATAGCTCAGTTGGGAGAGCGTTAGACTGAAGATCTAAAGGTCCCTGGTTCGATCCCGGGTTTCGGCAAGTTCACCGATCCTGGTGGCTGGTACATTTTTGTCTTTTTGTGATTCTCAGATGTTCTACGAGCTTATCTGTCTGTTTTTAAAACTTTTACGCTTGTGGTCCTGTTCGGGGGACAATCTATCAGACACCCAGGTTCTGTCAGGCGTATCGCCATCTCTCCTGTTCATCAACATCTGTTAGTTTGTGGCCCCCAAGGATTCAGATCATTGTGTACATTGTCAAGCCATCTGCGTTTGAGCTAGTAGTAAAAATGAACAAGTTTAATGCTAGGTTTGGGCCCATCTCTTCCAAGCTATTTCCATCTCAAAGAAAATGGTTAAAAATAAGGTTCTGCCCTGCCCAAAGGTTTTTCAATATCTCCTTTATATCACATATAAGTTCATATGTTCTGCCCAAAAGTCCTGGAGACAGCCGTGCACCTCTGCCACACACAACCACACCTAAAGGACGCATATTAGATAAAGGGTTTTTTAAAGGTAACAGATACATGTGGAAGGTACATATTTCAAA
>ERZ1740056.146-NODE-146-length-11175-cov-22.651709_pt1 | contig 11175 bp, 10 predicted proteins | sample MGYA00581746_ERZ1740056 | MGnify/ENA primary metagenome ERZ1740056 (study PRJEB43018, sample SAMN04849745) | marine metagenome | isolation source: floating plastic debris | place: Pacific Ocean | collected 2008-09-01 | study: EMG produced TPA metagenomics...
AGACAACTCTTTTGTTGACTTTGAAATTTAGTAGCCTCAGAGATGGGAGTTGATACTATTGAATATGTGAGCAGTATGTTGGAAAAGAAGAGATCGGATGTCATACTGGAAAAGAGCATTCAATGTAACTCTTTATGTGTACCGCCCTTGCCTCATGCGGCCTTCATGCATTTTGATTGGGAGTTCAGATTTGAAAGACCATCTGGGCACTAACCTCATCTATATTGGACATTTCCAAGTCATTTCCTCCTTCCACTTCGACATCTAGCCCCCTTTTCTTCGAACAGGAAGCAAGCGGGGACCCAGGTGTTACCTTCTCGACTGACCTAGCTTCTTCATGATCACTCTGTTCCTCCACATGGTATCCAGATGTATCGCTTTCAGTCTCTGAAACTAAAGAAACCTTGCGCAGTGGAATCAGTCTGTCCCAATTTCCATGTGTATAATTCAGTTGTAAAAAGAGGTCATATGTATGGGGTTAGGTATCTAGTGTGATATGGTAGCACAATTTTGCCAAACCTATTCACATTGGACCCTGGCTCATCATGCAGAAAAAAGATCTTGTTGTTGTGCAATAAACCACTCCTGCAACCCTTAAAATTCATGTGAGGGAGAAAAAGTGGAGTAACTTTGGTCAACAAATTTTTGGTCTACCCATTGTTGTATTGAATACTGAAATTTGATGCAGAAATGAGAACCCAGAGCCTCTCACACATCATTAGACAACTTTTGAGTGAGGTAAAACACAATTCTGCCTTGTCCTAATTTTTGGCCTCGCACGGCGGAGATTTTGCTGGTCGGATTGTCTTCCCTATTTAGGCCAGTCATATTAAGTGATGTTATACATCTCTAATCTATGCTCACTGATACCCCTACTGCTATATTTTGACTCTTGATGATGATGACACACCTTTTACTTCAAATTGTGAAGCTGACCGATGTTACCAAACATCACTGGGTAACTATGGTCAGCAGAAAGTTTTCTCCCCTGTGCAGCCCCAAGGCTGAAATTCAAATTGGACAATATCCTTAGTGAGGTGGTTGTGGGGTTCATTCCCCAAGGTTATATCAAGAAGCTCTGTTAAATGTGGTTTACTTGGCAGATCAAAAGGTGAAAATTCTGACCATGGTTCCCCCACTTTTCAGTATACATTTATTTCTCACTTCCAAGATCGGTGAGGGGTATGTCTTGCAGATCTTTCATCTCTGCCTGTTTGATCTTCTCCGTCTCACCATCTTCCAGCAGTGTCAGTATTCTAGCAACTTTGCTCCGCTCTATCGCATTCTGCTGCATTCTATACACAGTTGTATGGATTTTAAGGGAATGTCCTAGATGATCAGCCACCATATTCAGTTCCGCTTTGTTCAAATCTATGACCTGCAACAGGTTGGTTTATTATAGTAAGTAAAAGCGCTGAGAGATGTGTATTTTTATGGCGAAAGGTCCAGTCTCAGATTATGGTATGTGCTAATTTGCGGTTAAGCAAGCAAATTAAGGTTGGGTCAATGTATCGAAATTTCAATACGCATCGAATCAAATGTATCAAACCACATCGAATGGATATCGAAGGCTTTGAATTTCAAAAGAGTTCATCAATACATCAATATGAAGTATAAAAATTCAACTTCAACTATTTACAGCTATTCACAACTATTTTCCTCCGCTTCTCTTCAGAATTGTATCAGAAACCATCGAAAAGGCGTTTGCTGAAGAGTGTTGAAGAGAATCGTGAATCTGGCTTGCTGTATCGAAAGGGATATCAAAGATATTTTCCTGCATCGATACAACCTTAAAGCAAACACTTGATTGAATGAACTCAATAGTGTGTAAGGGAGTCAAAGCATTGTATGTTAGTGTGGGCCCAAGCCAACATCAAGGTACAATTGTTGTAAGGGTGGGTTTGCTATTGGTTTGAAGGGAGGTCACTAGTTTGAGGGTTCCAACGGCCTCGTGTCGAGTTAGTGGCACTTCGCTATCAAACACACCCGACACAAGCGTTTGAGTTGATGCCTGATATAAAAATGAGTGCAGCTAACTGTCCAGACAATACCTAGTTTCAGGCATTAAACTGTCGTCTCGCCCTTTTATTTCCTCTTGAGTGTACTGGTTGCCGCGCCAATGACGCGACCAGTAAGCCCGAGACCAACGATGAGCGAAGTGACAGTTTAATGCCTTAAACTAGATAACACCTTGCTCTGTATGTTGTCATCCCATCCTTGCTTTGTGAAGGAATTTGCAATACATATGGTCTGAAAGTATCAGTGATCCTCTTACCTTTCATAATCCACCAATAAATTTTGAAGCGCAAAGTGTGACAACTCCTAGTTTATTTACAACATTCACACAGGTCTTGTGCCTTTTCATTACCAAAGTTGATAAACCAAACTAGTTTTCAGCGGTTGGGTAGGGTGTGTTTGATAGTGGAGTGCCACTCACTCCCCACACGGAACTGCTTGAGAACATTTTAGTGTTGAAGTGGGGAGTTGCCCCTCAATCAAATTAGGTCTCACCAAGTCTGACTGTGTCTGACAAAAACACAAAACTCCCTGCAAACTAGTTTGGTTTACCAACTTTGGTAATGAGAAAGCACGTGTCAATGTTTAAATAAATTAGGAGTTGTCACATTTTGCGCTTCAAAATTTATTGGTGGATTATAAAACTTAAGAGGATCATTGATACTTTCAGACCATATGTATTGCAAATTGCTTCACAAAGCAAGGATGGGAATGACAACATACTGGACATCTGGAAAGTTAGCTGCACTCATTTTTATATAAGGCATCAACTCAAATGCTTGTGTCGGGTGTGTTTGATAGCGAATTGCCACTAACTCCCCACATGCAACTGCTGGAGCCCTCAAACTAGGAGGAGCAAATCAGACCAGAAAATCAGATTCCCCATCCTAATTTACCCCAGGATACATTTCTATGTCCATCTGGTGGCATGTGCTCAAAGAATGAGACCAAAATTACTTTTGGTTGGAGGGGGATCCTACCTATAAGCACATGCGCTTATGAGCGAGACTATACGGTAATACCCATCATAATTGATTATTTCCATTGATGTAATGCACCCAATAACTAACCTGACACACAGTCGCCATGTATCGGCGGAAATTTTGAGCAGACAATAAATCGGGTCTCTGTAGGCCTTTACACTCATTAACCACTTCGCGGACTGCGGTACTTCCGCAAAGAGGAGTATCTGTATTCCTGAAAGTGATACATGTGTTTGGTGTTAGTGTCGCATACAGATCTTAGTTGCAAATACTACATTACAATGTGCACACCGTAAGCGTCAAACTTTTCAAAATCATTTTCCAAAGGAAATTCCAAAACAATGGGAAGCAGTTGACACTAAAGCACTGTAAAGCAGAATGAGTATATACAGATTACAGTTAAACTAATATCATAGAAGTGGAATGCAATTGGCTACGGATACATGCACATAGTCTTATGAAATGTAAGGCTGTGAGCATGCACACATGGAGGGCTGCACAGTATTCAATTCCAATTCAAGATATTAAACAGTGTGGGAAGTGGGATCCTGGGTCAATATACACAACTAAATATTCAGATTACTGATCAAATTTTACCGCTGAGGTCCAAATTTCAGCTCTCTTCATCCAACCTATCACAAGCTACAGCTATAGCAATCTTTAGGTCTATTTCGAGGCCAATGTTGTCATCGAGCTGGCAAAGCATTGGTCTCCAATAGTGGATACGGGTCCGATGACATCCTCCATCCAGAAAATAAATTTGTGATATGAATTTTGCCTACAAAAAAACTGCAATTGTTTTCGGGCATTTCTCATCACTGGTTGGTCACAGAGTGTGGAAATTTGGCTTACAGGGGTAAAATTTAGTGAGGAATCTAAACATGATGTCGGATATGTAGACCCATGGCCTCGAATTCTCAGACTCTATCTTAAACCACTGATATGGTTTTCATGGATGTGAGAAACAGGACTCAACTTTATGGAATAATTCTCAGTTGTGAATTCTTGCAAAAAGTGTTCCAGATTTTAATCTTTGTGCTGAGTGGCTGCTGTATCTACTGTAACCAATCAGCATAGTGTGGGATTATAAATTTTGGGTGTGGTCATGGCGCTGTGCAATGCATCATGCACACAGTAATGCCGACTTTAGATACCAACTATGACTTTATCATGTACATATAATTTTGAGCAGTGCACTGTGGACTGCTTTCCTGCTTCCGTAATTCCTGAATCTGCACATTGATTTCTATTCAAGTTACACCCAGAGTTGTGTATCGCTGATAGATAGAGCAGCAAAAATTCTGGAAAACATTTTAGCAGTAAGGCTGGATCAAAAGGTGATGCAAAATTATTTACTCGAACTAAGTCTATAAGAATTAATCTGAGCTCCGTCGATCAGATTTCCAAGCCCTCCCTCGTGACCAGTGTGCTAAATTTGATGACACTGATGACTATTCACAAAGACGTATCTCACATCTATGAAATCTATACATCTAGTACCTTACATCTAAATGCCTTATTAATCATTGACACCCTCCTAGGCAACCGCTTACGAGAATCTTTGTTTCCTCCACTTAAATAACAAAAAAAAAGTATGGGAAGTGATTGTGTCAGGCTTGGCATTCTGCCCGTCGGTGCACGGACAAAATGCCACAGTCAAAATGCCAGTGGGAGAAGAGTTTTTTCTGTTTTGATGTTTGGGGATTGGGGTTTGGGGATTGGGGTATTGGCATTGGGATTGGAGTACTGGCACAAGCTATCATCCAACTCTTATAAAGAAGTGGATCATGTAAGAACTGCCCACAAAAGGTTTTCACTACAATGTGTAAATGTGTACAGTAGAGGTTTGTTTACGGACACTAAACCGCTCACGAGTGGTTACTAGGGGAACCTGCCACTTCGTAAATGGACCAGTTTGGGGTTTGGGGATTGGGGTTTAGTTAATGTACGAAATGACCCGGATTCGGTTATTAGTGCAGGCTATGATCCACTTCCTTTTAAGAGTTGCATGATAGCTTGTGCCGGTAGGACCACTGCGCTGACAAGTTAGTGTCCCTGAACTGGTGAAGGATAATACAACTGTGTAGCCACTGAACCTCTACAACCTGCAGCATAACATACATGAATAGTAAAACACACATATTCCTAGAGAAACTCAAGTACATTTCAATGTAAAAGATCAATAAAGCATCATCGTCATTATGAACATTACTTTACCCGTGGAACAAATAACGCCGATTTTCCGCCACCAGTGTTTCCAGATGATCAAACAGGAAGGAAGGTATCACCACATACACCTTTTTGGCACCTTTACCTCGAGTCTGTATAGCTCTAGATCTACAAAATACATTAACAATATAATATACATGTAATTGGGTCAAATACACGTGTCAATCATCAGGTTACCTGAAAGAGATGAGCTTCCATAAATTTTAAGGGAATTAGATTGGCCATCCTTGGTCAGAAAGCAATCCAGTGCTGCGGACCCGAACGTTGTGCTATGCATGAAGGCTAAGTTATGAGTATAGCCTGCAATCTTTGAATTTAACTTCAAAGCTACATCAGAACAATCATCACTGTTTATTTAAAACTCAAACAGCCACTGATTGGTGAATCTGATGTAGTTTTTCTAGGTTTCAGTCTAAGCTAACACACATTCAGATATAGGGAGCAGCACAGTAGCCAATCTAACTCCCTTCAAATTTATAGGGGCTTCCAAACAAAAATAAACCTCAATCCCCTGCAACACACTTTCAAAATGTCCCTACATATTCTTCAGCTTCATACCGGGTTTCAGTCTGAGGCATCAGATTGAGCTTAGGTCAAATTACATATGTGACACATTCAGGAACATTCTTTGAACATTTGTCTCAAATAGATATGGTAATTACATAGGTCATCATTATTAGCAGGAAGTTATTTTGGCGATTTCAAGGGACCCGCGAAATCCGCTTTATTTAGTTCCTGCAAATATCACTGGTTTTACAGTAGGTTTTTGAGACATGATCAAAACAAATTTCAGGATTTGGAGGCGTGGCTTCACATGCGGCTTATTCTGAGTCAACAAGACAAAAACCAACAACAGACAACTCTCAATTTTGGCTTGGTACAGGCTACTTTCTCATGGACTAAACAACATGTGGCAAATGGAACCAAGCATCGCTCTACAACCCAGGACAAACTGTTATGTAACATAATAGACTCCCCGACTGAGGTACAGATAAATGGAGAGGCGATATGGGCTAAGCAGCTGGCTATTTATGTTCTGTGGTAGCTACAGTATGCACAGCTCTTAGTTCTACAACATCAAATATCATTGGTCAGCAGAAATACATAATCCAATAAGAGGTTTCAGTTTATTCACAGCTACTCTGATATATCATTTTCTTAAAAACAAGACTGGGATTTGAAATCACACTGTTTACAAGATTTCCTGAGCTGGAATTGATTCATATAGCCTAAGATCTACCAAATTAGTTTGGGTCATATGTTTTGACCCAGCCATACTGCTGAAATATATTTCAGAATTCAGCCTACACTTTAGCTGCTCTATCAGAAAAATACCTCAGATGGATCTCGAAATCAGTGTGATTTGAAATGTTTGGTCGCATGACATTCATCATAAAGAGTGAAAGATTCATGGTTGCCTGGCACCAGTGTCTCAGGCATAATGTCAGGGTTTCACTCCATATTCATGTTCTTTATTACGTATAACTTTGCGATCAGATTAACTTCCCTTGGTCAAGCACTGCAAATGACTCGATGCACTGAAATCTCTCATTGGACAATGGTTCATCAGCTTACCAATGCTGTTTGCAAAAAAAAAAACAAAAGCACATGGTCTTCCAAACACACAGTTTTATCCACAACACTGCGTCACCATTTATCCGAGCCTCAGTGTTTTGCTTCCATCCCTATCTCTACTGTGGAACTTATGAAACTGGCAAAGTTTGAGAATGGACCCCATTACCTCTCTCACTTTATTGCCGATTCAACTGACCTTGTAGCCATTAGACGCTCGGCATACGACAGTGAAGCCAATATCTCCTTGTTATCCTGTACGCTTTTGTAGGCTTGTCTAATGTAAGTGTCTCGTTCAATCTCGGCTACTTCAAACGGCCTCCTCTTGTTGTACATCACCAGATAAGCCAATATCAGTTTACTCAACCTCACAGTTTCATTCTTAGCTATTTGACTTATTTGTTTCTTTATGTAGGTTCCAAGAACCTGCATGTCCTCAAACAATGGCAGGTCTTCTGGCATGTCGATGCGCTTGAGACGTTGTTTTTTCCCCGCAACAGCACTAACTTGAGAGGTGAAGTGCGCATCAAAGAGGTATCGAAATTGTTCAGCCTCTCGTTGCATGTTGGAACTGTCTTCTACTATAGCTGTAGAAATCTTCAGTAATACGATCTTCTTGATATAGCCACCAATCGTTAAACCCATTTGGTTGTTAGTATTTGCGATGTTTGTACAGACCTTAATGAACACATTGAACTTCTTTGGGCTGATTAAGTGGGTCATACTTTCAATCCCAGGGTCCAGTGAGTTTGCCTGTGATACGCAGTTAGCCAGTGCTCGTAACTTCTGCCTAATGGGATTGAATGCAGTTGGCCGTCTTATAGAAGCATCTCCTTGTCGTAGAAGTTCATTTCTGGCAAAATCTTTGATCAGGTTGTCATCCAGAACAACATCACGCAAGCCTGAAAAAACATAAAAACACTATAACGCTCATCATCATCAGCAAAATTGGCAAAGTTCTCATACACTGCAAATAATAAAAATAAATATTGAACTCTGATCATCGTTTCCTATGGCAGATGTGCTTGCAGGTTAATTCAAAACCTGATATTTCAAATTTCCTGACAATTCAAACTTCCTGTTAATTCGAACTTCTACCCTTGGTCCCAGCTGAGCCCATTAGAAGTGGACCTGTTAATTCAAATTTTTCCTTCAAAAACTACTTATTTTCATCTGTCATATCCAGTCTTGTGCGAGTATAGCGAGAAGAGTGATAATGCCATGGCAAAGGTGTTCTTGTTGAAGGTATATTATGGGTCGGGCTCAGCCTGGGCAGGCTGTCCGGGTGGGGGGAAGAGAGAGAGACAGTCTGGGGAGCCCATTTCGTGAGAGAACACAAATGCAAAAGAATTTCAGATAGTTGTTGGAAATAAAGCTTCCGAAAATATTCTGTAATTCCGAATCACTACTACTTAACTTTTCTCATCAGGTCTATGTCAAGGTCACCACGGGTTCCCCAAGGCTGTCTCTCTCCTCAACCCACCCAGACAGCCTGCCCAGGCAAGGACGGGCTCCCAGTCCTACCCTAGACCATATCATATGTTAAAATATGGTGCATGAGATTAATTTGTGAAAAATTACGTGCGCATATTATATTGGTGCATGTCCTAACACAGTTATGAGAAGCTTTCTTACCAGGATACTTGGACGTTTCACTCAGACCAGAGAGAAGGCTGTCCAGGTCACGTTCAAATTCATCTTGTTTAGGCATGATATATTTTGATAGCAGTGTCCTGCATTGAGTTAGTGTGCTCTTTTTCTTGTTTCCTGGCTCCCTACAGGAGGACATATGTGCCTGCACGGTATGTTGCGAATAAAACCCATAACAGTACACACATGGAATATACATGTTGCCAGGCATCGTAAAGGGAGGGCGCTTCACCACAATCAGTTCTCCTCCACCTTTTTTGATTACCTAAAGACAGAAAAATACATGTTGGATAAAAAATCCTGTGACATCGTATAAGAATCTCTAGCATGCAACTGAAGCTTTTTGAATACGCCGTTTAAGAGCAACAAAGCGAAATTGAAAAATTGAAGAGATCATTATGGAGCCTTTTTCATTTTGGACAGAAAAGGACTGTGGCTGTGTAAGCGTGCGTATGCGCATGTATCTTCTTATCATTTTGTATCGTACTGCTCATTTTGTGGGCCGATATAGCATTACAGGTCATGAAGGAGGTTCTGTCATGTAAAAACTTGCGGATTACAGACTTAATAAGAATTATTATTAAGTCTATGGTGCGGATTGATATCTGTACAGATGGTGTGGCATGGCTGATATCTGATGCTTGCCTTCATTGCCTGACTACATATTACAGTGACCTACAGCTAAGCAAACAATTCAATGAAGGCAGTATCTGTTTGTAAACTTACATCGATATTGTGGACAAAGTTGCCCAAGTTCTGAATCTTTTGCATCATGCGGGCCTTCTTTTGCGGATCTTTCTCGGCGACAGCGTCAGCAACCACAGGTTGGATACTGTGCATGCGAGTAAGATGTCTAGACATTCTGGATGTAAAATACTGATCGCAGTAATAACACCTCTCACACTTTGTATAATCTTTCTTTTTCTCGTTGCTCGGAGCTCGGCGTGGAGGAACTCGAACTATAACAAAAGATTTATAACACACAATGTGATTTACGTGATCAGATCCGATTGTTGACAGCTCAAAGTGCAAGATACAAAATAAGCACTGCTTTACCACTAACATAATGTGTCATAGATAACACTGCAGATATAGAGTGACATTATCTATCACGTTACTCCAATGAAGGGGGCTAATCAACAACACTTTTTCTTGGTGAAAATTTTGTGCTTAATGCTCTTTAACTTATGTTGCTACACCTCTCACGTGACCCAAATTTCAATTATAATACATTATATGATCATTTTCATTAATATACATAAATGTACAGAGAGAAAATGTATTCGGAGTCAGAATATGGTTTGAAAATAGAGAAAATGAAAGAGCATGTGAGAATTAGTTGCTGTACAAAATTTTTTGATGTTCTTATCACAATTTCCTGTAAACGGTTGAAAACAGGCAACAGTTACTCTATTTTTACTCTACAGATAACTATCACTAAATTGAAACATCTTTTGTGCATTTGCTGCCGCTCATTTGACACATTTCCAAAAACACACAGCAACTGTGTTTGGTGGAATAGTTCCTCTTACCTCACTAATGACTCACCATAAATCATTTGGAGCTAGAATTATTTTCACACATTTAGGGCTATTGATTGAAAATACTGTTTTACATTATTATTCTATAGTTTCCAATAACTTCTATATGTGTAAAGTGACTAAAACATCTTACAGCTTTGTCAATAAAAGGCCTAGAGATAGGAAATTTCCAAGACGTGTTACGTGAACCCCAATGAGTATGCAAATGAAAAAATTAAATTCTTTCATTCGTCCCAAGTCAGTTTAACCAAGACATTACAAAAATATGTTCAGTTCCCTGTTACTTAACCTGGGTTTCATGTAGGCTGTTGGATTGGGTTGGCTCTGATCACCTCAAACTGTAAAGAGTCCTAACACATGAACCCCTGTAATATTTTGCTGCATGGCTTGTCTTCCCGGCGCCTAGTGCGAAGTACTCACGTATGTGAGCACAGGCGACTTCAGCTTCAACTCTTCTTTACAATGGGCCTTTTGTCATTTTTACACAATAAGCCTATTGCAATCAATGATTTCTCGACTTGCTGGATTTGTGTCTGGGTGCCGTGACAGCACGCTGTCATGAGACACCTGAAGCAATCGAGGCTGTACCCGAACCAAGCATACTAGAGGAGAACTGACCTTTATTTTCTAATGCAAGAAGCAGTAACGGCAAAAAAGTAGTTTCACTTTAATGATAGTTATATAATGGAGTATAAATTGCCTGTTTTCGGATGTTTCTCATCAAATTGTGATAGGACGATTGCGAAAATTTGTAGAGCCACTAATTCTGCCATTTTCTTTCATATTTATATTCTATTTTCAAAGCCACATTCTGACTCCAAATACATTTTTACTATATATAAATATTACTATAATGACTATAAAATTATGAATTATAATTAAAATTTGGGTCACACAACAGGTGTAGAAACTAGAAATGAAGTCAGCCTAAAAATTCTGACAAGATGACAGTTTTACCACGTAGCCCTCCTTCTGTTGGAATGAATCGCTTTTTTACCACTTCTACGCTCTATACCTCTCCAGCATAAAAATACTTGAAACTCAGCATGCAAACAGGCGGGACGGGGTTGGGTTGAGTTTGAGGTTTACTTTGCGGGATTTCGTCTGCAGGACTTTGACCCGAATTCGGCACAGCATTTTACCATTGAAATGATGGACGCAACTATGCCAGACAGCTCCGGTCA
>ERZ1740056.147-NODE-147-length-11163-cov-7.761973_pt1 | contig 11163 bp, 7 predicted proteins | sample MGYA00581746_ERZ1740056 | MGnify/ENA primary metagenome ERZ1740056 (study PRJEB43018, sample SAMN04849745) | marine metagenome | isolation source: floating plastic debris | place: Pacific Ocean | collected 2008-09-01 | study: EMG produced TPA metagenomics assembly...
ATTATAATATTGGTGAAGGATGATGGTCAAAGATTTTGCATTTTATCATGTAATCTAAGAATAGGTCTTTATACTGTGACATGCAGCGGTTTGTTTTAATGCACCCAATCCCTTGTTATGAAATGACTCGGCCTATTGTTATGCTGCTATATTGTATTTATATTGGACTATTACAATTTCATTCAAACATATTGAAAAGATCGAACTAAGTACCCCTAGCCATTATATAATTCTGGCACATTAGTGTTGACTGGTTCTAGACAGGGGTGCTCTTTCATCGTGAATTTTATATTAGCTATCAATTTCGTACTAAGTGTCTTCAATATTCATTCATTCTAAACCCTGAGGATACTAAGGTGAGCTATTTGGTGTTTATTTTGATAATTTTGGTGAAAGCGATTAGTAGGCTACCTGTGTTACACCTAGTCCAATCTCCTGGAGGTCCACTGATATATGCCATCATTGCTTAGCCAGTTAATGAGATTAATTCCAGTGGCGACATCAGGCTCACTCAATGTTCAAATTCAACTTCAACAATACAGCAGGTCATTTTTTAAGTGAGTAACAGGTCAGTCTTATGTTTTCAGTTTTCAGTGAGTTTTTGGTTGATTTCAAACATAATTGGCACATGATAATGTTAATTGATTTTTATCACAGTTTATCCATGGAAATATGAGTCACAAGTAGCCGTGGCAAAACTGCTTTTTATTTGCAAGCTGGTTTCCTGAATTGTGTTTACAAGTTTTGTTTGCTGTGTAATTCAGACTGTGAAAGTGATATTAATGAGTTTTACAGAGCATTGGTGTGTCTACTTATGTTGTGGTGAGATTCTATGGTCACTCATTGGGTCCTTTGTGGCTTCGTATCTAGATTGCATTTACTACGTGTTAGTTTGAGATGCTCCATAACGACGGCAGAAAACGTTACTGTCATTTCGCTGTGCATGTATTTGTCTTGATATTTCTGATGTCATGATATAATTAATTATTTGTCATAATGTTGATAATATTCGTACATTTTGTGAAATAAGATATACAGGAATTTTGCTATGGATTTCATACAGATAATTTAGTTGTTGAGGTTTGTTAGATGAGTGATTTACGACTGTGACATACAATATTCCTGATATTTGTCGATGCTTGCAACTGAATATTCCAAGGATTAATTACTTGCTTCTGGGCAAAATCTTCTCCAATTATTCCGTTGTTCATAATTCTAAACTTTGCAATTACAAGTCATCTCGGATTTATGTCAAATTCCATCTTTAAATAGTATAGTCTGTTTATTGTGGTTCGCAGCTGCAGTACAGGCCATGGTCGCCAGGAAATTTTGACTTTCTGGGAAGCTGTTCTCCAGTCATTAGCCGCTGTCAATTTTGTTTTAGAGAGATACTTTCACAGCACTTGTGTCGTTACCTGAACATGTAGATATTCACGTTCAGATCGATTCTGATGTAGAACTAGTTTTTTACCACTTGTTCATCGATCAAAGTATTTTGTATGTTTTGTTGATGATTTTTGATAGAATGCAGGCCACTTTGATGCTATTGTAGACATCTTGACTACAATACTCTTGATTTAATACTAATTAAGTACTTGTAGAGAAATGTCAAAAATCATAACATTATGACAACCTGTTATGTTGTAATTTTCTACATTCCTGAAGTCAAAGCTGCAACTCAGAGGCAATTTAGGGTGATTTTCATGACAGATGGAAAACTTAATTTTCTATGTTTCCAATAAAATGATATTCTGACACAAGGGTGTGGATGATAAAATAAACAGCACTGTTGCCAATAATCTTGCTGTTCATGAAAGCAAGCAGCATATTTTATAGCCAATCTTGATTTAGATGTTCGCCTCTAATCTAATATATTGCATTTAATTGATTCAAGTTTTCCCTGAGGAATAGAACCAGGTCGTTACATTAACCAGTTGGTGTGTATTGTTCACCATTAATGTAGCTGGCATCCAAACTGTGTTATATGGACAGGTGTTGACTGGAGCAGTCCACGGCAATGAGGGTCAGTGCTTGAACGCGGTGGCATTCAAAAGCATGCCTTGTATTGTTGAACATTTTGTGGGACCAAAATGCAGAAATCTGCCACTTTAGCTTGGAGGATAGATTCAGGGTTCACATATTGTAAGTTTTATTTATGATTCAAGCTTTGTAATTATTTAGCCAGTTTTTATTTCTATTGCTTAGTGTGTTTTTGCAGACGAAGGCTTGTTGATAATAGAATTCGAAGTTTACTTCAACTTAATACACAAACAACGCAGACCTTTACAACCTTTTATTAATATAAAAAATTGCCATGGGCTGAAAGTGGAGTTTCAAAAATGTTTTCATAAAATTTCCTTCAAAAACAATTGCGAGAGCACAGCAAGGGCATTGTGTAAAAACAATCAGCACTGATGCTTTTGTTCTGAGCTATTAGTAAAATCTAATTAGGTAAAAGTAATTGGGCTATTAGTACCAAAATGGCTGTGACTTTTTAGGTGATATAATCCATTTAGCTTTTATCTCTAGTCATGTCTTAATTAATTCAATCTTTATCCTTGTTCCTCCCACCATGCTACCGGACAAGCCTATACCTTTTCATACCCATCGAGTTTGAAATTCAAAATTTCATTGACAGAAATGTTTAGTGTTTTCTACTTTGGACACCTGTCACAACCTCTCCTCGCGGGTCACCACGGCTGGTTATGATTGTTCTATGTGTTCAAGTTGTTGTTTCAATTTTGCCTTTTTGATTTATCAAGTTTTATTTGGCTGGCTCTACATAACAGATGTTTAGTTACTATGAAGGTCTAATACTTCACACATTTTTTGAGATGATAACTCCAAAGGGTCAATTATATACAGCCTTGCACCAATGAGATGGCTGTTTTATGGAAACAAAACTCCTCCCTGATTCTGTCTAGTGGATTTCTGTTCTGCAATTCTTAGACCTGCCAATCAATCAATTTAACAAACTCAATTACGAGTAACCATCCCAATATAGATTCTATTTTGTGCGCGTCCGTCCCAAATCCCTAGCCAAACATGCCCTCAGGCCACTCTCAAATACTCCAGGGTACGCCAAACTATGAATTTCATGTGTTAAAAACAAGACAACAAATAATCTGATGTCAGAACTGCCTTGAAGGTGTCCCACTGTAACTCTTCTTAAACAAGGCTAAATTTGAGCTAACACTGACTTTCTAAAGTCTGATTTCAAGTGGATGTCAGGTGCTAAAAAACTTGTGCAGCGTATTTTTATTTGAAGTACCAACACTTCATCATGCCAATCATTATTAAAACGATACTTTCATAATATTGGATAAGGAGATAATATTAGTGGCATGTAGCAGCGAAAATCAATGAGCCACCAAGCTTTCTATTGACGATACATTGCCAGCCTTATCTTGATTTAATTTTTTTTTGCTGGGCGAAGTGCTATACTCATCAATGCCGCAAGCCCGTACAATTATTGATACTTGGAGGAGCATGTGGATTGACAGTGAACTTTGGTTTGCGGATCAGCGTTGATCACTCGAGTACCAGCAGTTATTTTTATAGTTTCAAAAGTCAATGTTAGGTGCATCATCATTTTCTTGTACCAGTGGTGATGATGGAGTTATTTGCTGGCTGATGACAGCTTAGTATTTCGTACGTTCTGAGCAGTCTCGGGTTTTTATCATGGCAAGTATTAATTCACTCAATTCTGTCTACCAAAGAAGTTTTGATGCAGACTTTTAAGGAGAATGATATTTCCCTTGTACTTGGATATTTTATTTCTGTCGGACTACAACATGATTTTTTTCACAGGTGCTAGTCTAGTACTAAGGGCTAATAGTGGTTGAAGAAAATGCACTCAGCATGAGTCTGAAATCTCAAAACTGACATGTAAAACAAGATAAAAGAATGCTAAACATTTAATAAGCTCTGTTGGGCTGACATTTGGCTCCACATTAATAATACGATAAGTGAAATCACAGATCAAGTCAACTCTCATCAGGTTTTTATATTTCCAAATCCTCCTCGCAAGCAGCTGTCTGACTATATAAAATACTGATTCTAGTTAATATCCAGATACATTAGATTATTACTCAAAAGATAAACATGAAAAGTTGTTAAAAAGAAGACCAAGGGAAGTCATCATCTTAGTGCAGTTTGTAGAGTTATTTATTTCTCAGTGTGTACACCAACTACAGTAGCTAAAGCCATATAAAATGTTAAAAAGATTTTATCATAATCTGTTTAGGCTATGAATCCGATGGCGTCGTCTGTGCTTTAATTAGGGTGAGAAATTTATGGCTGGATTTTTCATTTCCTACGGAGTTTGATAGGGTATCTTTTTGCTCCAGTACAAGATTCAGTTAGCCAGTCGAGATCATTTTGAGTAACCTAAATGACTCACATTTAGTTTTACGTGTATTTTGTATCATCAGTTTTCAGGGCTGATACAAATCTCATTGTTATGTTTCATCTTTTATTGTGCCTGCAGATTAATTTACTTGATAGTTGCTATTCGAGCGGAAAATGGCAAGCAAATATTTTGCAATCGGCCAGAATCGTCATTATTATGTTTTGCTTTGGAGTTATGGAAACCTTTTATTCCTGAATCTTATCATTGCCTAGGGTTGAGGGGCTTTCTCACAGATAACAATGCGTTTTGTTGTCCCTGTCATGTCATTGAGTATTCAGAACCAGACAGCATCATATTTGAGAGGTTGTCACTTGGATAGTGTCGGAAGCTCTGAATTAGAGGCCCCTTTTCGCTCATCGGTGATAATTAGATGACAAGGCTGCTAGCAATTATTCAGTCACTAATTATGGTGCAGAAGGATTGTAAACAATGCTAATGCTTCTGATGCTTTATTATTGTGGTGCGGGCACACTTCCACCTATTCGCCTGTGGTCTTCCCCCATTCGTAAATCTTATCTCTAATCCCTTTAGAGACCAGCTCATGTCATTAGAGGCACATGCCTTCTGCTGTCATCTGTAGATCGGGCATATCAAACCCTACAACTGTCAAACTTAGCACCACTGTAAGTGCTGATTGGATTGTCATGCGGGTTGTCACCACCCAGCAAGTGCTCTATCTGACACAACTCATCAATATTATTCAGTTAGGATAATTATCCTAACTGGATTTGTTATGTTGGCCTGAATATTTCATGTATAAGGATCAATATTGTTTACTAGCAGTTTATGGTTTCGCTAGTTCTCACGCAAAATCAGAAAATTTTTATGAAGCATTCATGCTTCTGAACTGCCAATATGGGGCTGATCGAGATTATTGGGCGGCTCTTCACTTCCTGAAGCCGCTCAGTCAGTCCTTCCTTGTGTAGTTCTGAGAGTTTTCTACGCTTATTTCAACTTGTGAGCGACTGAATTTGACACCACTCAATGTGGCGGTGGATATTGTTTACATGTTGTGGTCAGGCTGACATTTTAAAAAATCTCGACACACAGCTACCGACATGTAATGTGTGTCTGTCCCGCTAACAAAGCATGGCATTGTTTATTTTTGAACACATGTCGATATATGTTACCTTGGGGGGTTTTCACCACATCAAAAGTTAGGCTACCTGCTAACCACACCTCTCATTATTATAACCTGATGACCTATCATAGAGTAGGGACGTGACTGGAAACGCTGGAAGAAAGGCATTTGAGATCTAGGGCTACAATCAATCATCACATCATAAATCTGCATACTCAGCTCCGTTATAATTGCTATAGCAACGAGATAGAGAAGTTTGATTTTAGCAAATCCACTAAAAAGACAATCACAACTTCACTTGTCATAAGATTTTTGAATGCAGATGACAAGTGATATTTCCTCTCTGTTGCAGCTTTCCAAGACAGCAGCAGCTCTAGGATATAATTTGTACTGAGTCAACAGACTACGTGCTCTGCTATAGCACTGAAGTGGTGTGGATACTTAGAAGCTGAAGAAGAAATCAAACCTAGTAGATTATTCCCACTAGTCCGCCCATCACACCTAGAACTCCAGATAAAATAGCTAACCAGGTAAGTAATACAGAGCTCATTGCACACCTTTGTGAATCCCCAGCGTACATTATCGCACCAAAGACATACCGGTAGGTACACAGGCATCGCATCGTGACTAAGGAATGGGATTTTTTGATCGCGTCAACAAACATTGCAGTTCAAACAGCTGTGTAGAGATTTACATGTTAAATACCAACACTAACTGCCAATAATCATCTCATAGAATAAAGTTTGTTGATCTAGAATTGTGGCAAGATTCTAGCACACTTTTGAGATCAAATGACCCAGCATGTGCGAACTCATTCAAATATGATTAGGGCGATGTATGCAAATCAATGCAACTGCTGGGACCATTTTACCAAGTCCTGCTATGTTATGGAAAATTGCACAATATCTTGTGTGATCTCAGCGATCTGTATGAATAATGAATTTCATGTAAGAAGGGATGAAGCAGAGGGGCCTGCCTATCGCTAGTTGACTAGGGTAACAGGAGTTATTGATATGAAAACATCATCAGAAAAAACGTCAACCAATCACTGTTCCCAAAGACATGGCTGCTAAAATGACACATTCCATGAAAATTCAAGCGAACCTAAAATCCCAATATCTTCACACATGCATTAAGTTGACAATCTTTAGGATTGCCAGGATTCCACAACATGCCATTTCAAACTTTGCATTATAGTGTTGTCTTCACATTTACCATCAACACTAGAATCACAGTTGAATTTGACTAGACAAAATGCAATGCATAGGCTACTTAGGGCATTATTCCTGCGGCCATCTCTCAGCAAGTTACAATTTGTTATAATATAGGATATTCTGATATAAATGTACGACATATGGACCGAGGTGGCTTGCCTTCTATGTATGAAATATGACAAACCTATGTGGTGTTATCAATCAGATATAGACACAGATACAGGATCCCACCCACACCCTACTGGTTATGAATAGTGTGAAATATTTTATCTCACCATCCTGAGGTACATAATGAGGTCTGGTTGTCACAGCTGCGGTCACAAATCATTCCTATACTCGGCAGAAGTTTCAGCGATTCTGTTATTTATGTAATAATGTGTGTGCAATATTTTGATAAAACGGCCTGTAGTGTCTGACGAAAATATAGTCAACCAAATTACTCAGCATTTCGATATTTAGCTACCCGCAGCCGTGCCAACTGTTACAATAAATCAGTTGGGTGATGGGAAACATGGGGTTCCACTCAACAAAAATAAGTTTATGATCCTTTTGTCACCTCCAGTGTGTAGACATGACAGCTTGGTAAACCACAGCGCTGACTATTTTAGATGTAACTGAAACCATTTTAAATGTCAGACCAGTCATCGCCTGGTCATATCCTTTCAGGGCAAAAAGTTCAGCCATGCTGTATAAAGTATTCTAGCGTAAGCATGTTTTTATGTTTAACACAACAAGGCAGCATTTTTACGGCAAATAAATTTCCTTTCAGTGCAGTACCTAATAAAACATTATGGACTGATTTCCAACATTAAGTTGTCCTTCTGAACTGTTCTGGCCAAAATGATGGAGTTGCTCACATGATCGAAGAATTTTAGCAAAAACCTAGAGGGATGATTTCACAGTAAATGCAATACCCTGGTAGTTCTTATAAACTTGCTCAATTTTCTTGCACTCACTCACATTTTTCTAGGTAACAGTATATAATCAGCGGTCTAACACACAGCGTAGTGACTACCATCATAACTACTGTCAAATATTGGATAACGTCTCAATAGTATCCCTACCACTTAACGGCTTACCAACCAAAATACTGCCAAAAGTTACCAGTAAATAATCATCTCACTTTACAATCATTCAGCTATGGGGATTTTTCTCATGAAATTATGGTGAGCAAGTTGCCGCAGGCAGGTAACTAGCTGCAATATATAGAAGTACTGGATACAATTTTAGTAAAATTTGATTTCATAACACATCACTCACATTCATAATCAGAAATCTGCTGATTGTCAAAATGTTCTTACAGCCTCTTATACTACCTGCTGACAGTATAGGCCCCTATATACATAGATTTTGAGGTATTTTTGTATATAAAACCATCAATGCCCCATCAACTTACGAAGGCAAGCGTAGATATGGGTTCACAGACATCTCATATTGTTTACTAATGTGGTAATAATGACTTGTTCTATCAATCAGAATGAACAGAGTATGCAGAAATAACAGTGGTTATAAGCTTGTTTTGTTTATCAATACAGCCCACTGAGTAGCCACTGCTGCTTGCTGCCGTTTGCCTTTGAGATGAGTATTTGCTGACCGATTATTAGTTCATTAGTGGTATAAGGTCTCGAAGGCTATTATAACACCCAACCTTTGTAAGCTGTAATGTAAGTGTATAACTCTTGGAACCACTTTGATTGAAAATAGATTAACCTTGTAAGCATTTTTGATCATCAGGGGTTGCAATTTACACCAAATCAGAATGAATCTACTACAGCGTACATTGTTGTTACAGACGAATTTCCAATTTGCAGCGTAATTACCTTGCAGTATTACATGTTCAGTCCTCAATGGCGCTTTTGACTTGTTCACCCAGTAATCGTTTGGGGCTCGACATCAATTTCATCACTGGGAATTGATCGGGTTGTGTGATCTATTTCAAGCCTTGATGACAAAGCATCCACAAATTTGCAGTCAAGTAAGATTGGAGCCCAGTAGGGAGATTATTTGTAACACAAAAGTGCAGGTCGTTTTTGTCATGCAAATCCCAGTAGGACTAACAAGACACATTGCACCAAACAAGAATCAGCATAAATCAATGTTAGTGCTTTTTAATTGAATGTGACAAGTTGGAAAATTAAAAATTCTGAATGTGTTTCATTTTGAAGCAATCTAAAATTGTCCTGTATTTCATTCAGCTCAATCATGTTCTCATTAGTGCAGTTCATAGTTGGGGAAATTTCATCTGTCATGTCATGATTTCAAAAGGACATCAAAAAGCTAAATAGTACTGATATCTTACATTGCTGATGTTCTCACATATAAAAAACCGGCTGTAAGTCTAGTGCACTGCTGGTGATTCATGAATGATATTTACAAAATCGCCCGCAGCGTTGAGAACGAGTTGGAGCTCTACAGGAATAACGTAAACCTCCTCACATTGGCATGTATATACATAAAAACTATATATCAGTGCCTCGACATCAGTAGCGTATAAATGCTCTCTATAATCCTGCAGCACAACAGCTTTTACTCGAAAATGATATCACTGTCTTATCAAAGTTGATTATTAGTTCTTTTAATTGAGTCAAAGTAGATTTTTGACTGGGGATGATGAGTCATAAAGAGGTTGGTGATATTTAGGCCTTACTCTACACTCATTCATGTTTTATAACCAAAATGGCAGCCTAAAGTTGTTTCGCATCTATCTGGAAAGGTAATACCAGTACGCATGGAAAGAAGTCTAATTATCCATCCTTGGTGGCATTTGCATATTGTGCAAAGGATGTAAAAACACTCTGTTGATAGAATGTATCATCTGTGTTTTATGTCCCGCAGCTGTGCATTTTACAGCACATGAACGACTAATGGCAGGTTTCTTCCTGAATCGCAGAAAGAATGAAAAATCATTCTAGTTTATGTAGGATAAGATAAGCAGCTACATTCCAGATTTTGATGTTCTTATTTTGATGTATCCAAAAGATCAAAGGATCACAACTATTTTATACCTATGATGATAACCCAGGGGTCTGTAGTGAAAAATGACATGATGTGACTTTTTTTTATAACCAACCTTATGTTTCTTTAGATTGATTTTATGCTTTAGTTCCCATGACTTTGACCTGCTGTTTTGACTACCTCATTGTAATTTTCAAATTCCTACCAGCAACCCTTTTTCATCCGATATTCTTAATGGAATTTAACGGTTTTTTGCTGTAATTAAGTTGCACATTTTCGAATGATACTTCGTGGTTTAATACCCTGTCTTGCTTCGTTTCATGTTAAATGGCCTATTCTAGCTTCCTTCCCTCCCCTTGAGAAAATATAAACGTGTTGGCACACAACACATAAAGTGTACTGGAAATTTTATATCGTGATTAAACAGTGATTTGTGGCTTGTTGGAACTAAGAGCTAAGAAGAAATGAAAATTGCCTGCAAATAGCCAATAACACACTTTTAATCCTTTTTAACATGGTTCAATTTCCATAAAACTTGATGGTTATTTTGCTTTTCTTTCAGTGTAGATTCTAATCTGAACAGACCAAATGCTATAGATGGGGACGTCACAGCCAATTTTGTTGATTATTTTGCTTACATTGCTGAGTTGGAGTGCAGTCTTGGCTGGAGAATGTCCAAGTGGATGTAAATGTACAGAATCGCCTACACGAGTAGATTGTCGTAATGCCGGACTCACTACTATACCAAAGGTATGTGCTGCCAATTACAGTATGCTAGTCTCATGTTTAGTGAAGTTTGGAGTAAGATGTGAAACAAAGCCATTTTTATGTCGTTTTACAAACCGTGTAGGCCTACCTACTTGTAGTTATGGAAGAGAAGATAACTCTAAATCCATAAAACACTTAGACTGTTCCCTGTCCAGATCTAAGGTCTCACAGTGCATATTACTTCAATTTAAAAAAAAACGAATTAATCTCAATATGAAGTGAAATGATAAGACAGCTGAACATGCCAAATTCTGATCGAGACAGACATGTCAAAAAGAATTACAGTAATGATGAAAAACATCAGCTACCCATTGTACAATCCCAGATGCCAATTTAAAAATCCCAAATGCCACCTTTGCAATATTCAATATGAACTTTGATATACTAATATCATTTTTCATAATCTGTCATTTGGTAGCTATGGAGGACTGTTAAAACTCATCAGCTATGACACACCACTTCACTGGAATTAATAACATGACAATCGATTTCAAAATAATATGCAAATTAATAGACTATAAACCAACAGTTGGCATCGAGTAGTGAAATGCAGCTCTGCGCTTATATTGGTTTGACCCTGCCACAGCTTATCAATAATTTCAGTCTTGTGACATAGAAATCTCATGACCCTGAAGATTGTCTCACTGAGCATAAATTTTCTGTCAGACAATCTGCTGACAAATACTTTTTCTAGTATCTGTCATTCATCTGGTTAAACAATCTTTCCAACTGAA
>ERZ1740056.148-NODE-148-length-11147-cov-7.842499_pt1 | contig 11147 bp, 9 predicted proteins | sample MGYA00581746_ERZ1740056 | MGnify/ENA primary metagenome ERZ1740056 (study PRJEB43018, sample SAMN04849745) | marine metagenome | isolation source: floating plastic debris | place: Pacific Ocean | collected 2008-09-01 | study: EMG produced TPA metagenomics assembly...
AAATCTTATATGCTATCATTGACTGAGGGTGTCTGGGAATTCCAAAATAATGCATGCCTGGTTGGGACAATACCAAACCTACAGCCTACTAACATGTAGCTTTATTAGATTATTTTTGTGTCTCAAGAAAGGTTTGAGATTGTTGCAAGCAGTTTGTACATGCTCTCCAACAAGTTAGTAAATATCTGATGGTTAGGTGTGGTTATATAATTGTTCATTCATAGCGGTTTTGAATGCTATGTTGTGTAAAGTTCATACCAGTATTCTTTGATTCAAAATTTTTTATGGCATCCTCATTTTGCCAGCAAGATTCGGCTTCTTCAAGATTCAGTGTACACATTCTTCATTGTATTTAGGGCAGAGGTTTAAAACTGTAAATTTTGTAAATAATATCACGCTAGAAGCCCACTCAAACTCTCAACAGTTGGAACGTTTTGCGTGAGCTGTCTTATGTTGTATCAAAACATAATAATGACTAATTATTGTTTTTCATAATAGTAATTAATCTGATGTTTTGCCTCCTATTTTGGTTTAAAATCCAGCATGATCAGAGCAATAAAAGCGGAAAATCGATATCTAATCTAATCGCATCATATTTTTGTCAACTCGCAAGTAAATGAGAATGAGATATGCATAAATTAGATGTTGTTCACTTTGGTTTTTTCCTTGCGAGTACCTGATTTTGCTGAATCAGTGTAATTATTATTTGGCTTGGAAGGGTTAAGGATGATTGAATCGGTAGACCAACCTCACATATTACATATCGTCTTATTTGCATGGCCATCCAAAAGCTTTGGTATAAAATTGTTACCATAGACTCATCTCTCATCGAGTATCATTTCAGTTCTAAAATCAATTGAATCAATCGCAAAATACAACTTGCTATTCCAGCTAGCAAAAACTGGAAAAAAATATTTATACACAATGACTAGTTATCTTATTTTGGGGAGATCTGAGAATAATTCTGCCCAGAAATCAGTTTTAAATTTCATATGACAGCTCAACATGACAATAATGTAGTTTCAAATGACATATGTAGTCCAACATGACAGTGTCCTGGAATCGTTTAGTTGGCCGTGTTCGAGTTGTTACTTGGAATCTTCGGTGTAGCATCGACTTGCACATGTACATAGAGAGCAAAATGTTAAAAAGAAGTAAGTTTATAGAGATTCTTCAAGCTGACCAAACAACGTTAAGGCCAGCTTGGAGGCTGCTAATATCTATTAAAGCACTTTCCGACAGAAATTTCTCCACATGAGTGGATCTGCAAGGAGTTACGAACTCGGCGATTGCACCTATGGGAAAGAAAGTGAGATGGAGATTGAGATTGCTTTATTCATTCCTCCTATATCTTTTCAGATGTACTGGAGTGATGATAATAACACATGTAATACACCTGTAACTCTATCTCAAGGATCTAGTGATATATTTAAAAAAACATGGCACCTTAAAATGGACAAAGAATTGTCACCAGTGGGGAAATTAGCTTGGGTGCCCAACATTTCTTTGTGGGGCGGTAGCGGGTTGCCGTTTACTTCCTCGCATTAGGCACTCAGGTTATGGGGAGCTTTATGTCCTGGTCAGGACAATGGTTCGACACTCTCTTCACATAAAGCCTTCCTGCTCCAGAATTTTGAATACGACGAATGTTTCTTAGCTGGCTGTTCCCACGCCATTCTACAAAGCCAGCAGTCAAACTCCTCCGCAGGCGGTTTATACAGCTCATAAGTCTCTCGCCACTTGTGATACGAGTTGAATAGTTTGTCATCTTTGGCTACTTTATGCATATAATCAGCTAATACTTTTGGACTAGTGAAATTTCTAACGTGCAAAAAGGAGTTTGGAGGCGATAAAGTCCTATATTCGTCTATCTTTGCGCCTAGGGCTATAGGTATATTATAGCTATCGGAATTTAGAGTATTCCAATACTTTTCAGTGATGTACTCACTGCATATACTATTTTCGAAAGCTAAATAGAACTTATATTTTGATCGAATTTTGTGCACGCATTTCAGATCTGTGTGATTACAGCCATCTCTGAGACCACTGCATTTACCAAATATGTCTACAGTTATGTTATATTTCTGCAACTCTTTCACATAATTCTGCCTTCCAGACAACGCATCGCAATGGGAAACGTACCTAAAATAAAGAAAAAAATCATAAATACATGTATAACATAAAAATTATACAAAAACAACTTGCGCTGTTGATTCTGCGGTAGGCGAAAATGTTGTGCTATTTGGTATTTCAATGTCAACAATGATAGATGAAGTATCATTTTGTTGGTGTCAATCAAGATAGCATGTTATGTCTAGAATTAAAACATACTTCCTGGCTCTATAGTCTCCTATACTAAATGGAGTGTGCCGCTTACACTATGAAGTTTTAAGATTTATACTTTAACCCCAAAATGTTATCTTTGTTAATAGTGAGTCCCTAACTTACATAGTTGGCCAATATTTTCAAACTAAATTTTGTTCATGTAGTAGGGAGCTGTTTCCTCATATGCACGAGGAAACAATTACCAGCCCTTATCGCAAGGTGGTGGATGAATGAATAATAATTTTAACAGCCAGTTCTGATAATTTCCAATAAGAGGAGCAATGCGAACTCACCATAGAGCCATCTTGGTTTTTCCAGCAGCGTAATTCACAGGTTTTGCAGGAGCGCTTCTTTTCCTATGTAGAAGTTTGTAGTCGTAAGTATAATCAGACTGGCTGTGATACGAAGCGATGTAATCGAATGCTTTATCAACCCCAGCAAGCTCATCATCAGAATGAGAATACATCGGTGATTCCTAGAGTATAAACATGCACATATTATAGTTAGAAATGAAATTCCCACAACATTATTACACTGGAATTTTTGATTGGAGTTACCAAACACCCTCTACCAAAGTAATATTTACGGTATGCTTTCAATAGAGCATGTTAAAGACATAATGAGTATCTCACAAAGCATCATTTTGGAAAACCCAGACACACTCAGTCAATGTCAGCATTTATGATTTTGACTGAGTATTTCTGGAAATTTCAGTAAGAATCTGCATTGTGGGAATGTTGCTAACATGCCCTATTACTGAGTAGTCCTGCTGTGAATGCAAAAAATGACTCATTGTGCCCTATAAATTGTGCCCCTATTCTTCCTGTATTCTTCACATACATGCAAATATTTTCAGCTGTGCATCGAATCAATGTAACTTAATGCACAAATGCCTATGCCCTAGTTTTAGGGCTCCAACAGTCGTGTGCGGGTCATAAGTGGGGGGTTGATAGCGTTAACGCCAGTTACACCTCTTACACACAACCATTTGAGCCCTAAAACTACTGTAATCCGGAATAACACAGATACACTGTTTCTATTTCAGAAAAAAAATTGTACGACAAACAAACTTGTTAAAGAATGTTTCCATTCAGTCATTCTTACCAAACTACTTGAAAGCATGTCTAGTAAATACTAAAGTGCCACAACCACCTATACTTAGAACTCCGCCTAAAATCAATTGCCCTAATTCGACTCCCTCGTGCAATTACTGTGGTTACTTAATCACCCGTCAGGTTACAGGTGCATATTTTCCTGATGCCCTGTAATTATCTACACCTGATGAGAACCTCACCTGATTCACGTCGACCCAAACTTGATGGTCTTGTTTCTGCTTCGGTAAGTCTTTCACGTCATAGACTGTGAGGAATTCACGTAAATGCTGTCCCTTTATCTCTTTGAGCATTCTCAGCCTGTTAAATACATCCAATTTATAAAGATTGTATAAGTTGCTTGGGAGCAAACAGCGCACCAAATAATTATCGTGTGGAGATAACTTTCAAGACTCGCGGCTTGATGTCTAAAAATCACACCATAGGTAAATTGCATGCCACCCCACTCATTCTTTTCACAATGCAATTTTCAACCGGAATTCCCAGGAATTGACATGAATGATTTTCCTAATAAAATAGTAATCTACCCTATGGGACCCTTTGCCTATGTCTGACTTGATCCTTGGCTGTTTGGCCGGTGTAAAAAAAACCTTATTGTTGGCAGTGAATTTAGCTCTTCTGGGTTCTCATTTTCCTGCGTATTATCTCCAAGCCTCTGTTTAAGGAGCTTTATGTCCATAATCTGGACATTTCATGGCGCTTATAACAAAATGCGCGGCGGTGCTCAGTGAAACATTCTTCCCAATCACTAAGCTCTAGACCCCCGTCACAACACTGGCCCAACTCTGACAAAGTACATTTATGAAATCATGATTACATGACAATCGGCCACGATCAAGGTCTCCAGTTGGCTTGTCTGTGTTTGTTTGTTTACTACTAGAAAATGTTTGCCCAAGGTAAATAGCGATGCGCCATACACCCTTGTTACAGTATATCCGCTAATACCAGCCAACAGATTTAATTCCTAGCAAAATTTATAACAATTATAGACCCAAGAGCTTTACACTAAATTTACTCAATATTGATTTAAGGTACCTGATAAGGGCCTGATTTGAACCTTTCAAAATTTTCTAAAGTCACCAAAGTATCACTTGAAGCACTCAGAATCTCCTTGATCGTATTTTCGAATTGTCAGGGTTCTTCAATGCATCTTTTTGATCTCTAGCTAATCTAGTACCCTTTCTAGTGCATCACCTACTAATAGTGACCAAATTTTCTTATGCCACACTTTTAAAACTGAACTTGTGGCCCTCATCATGATGCCCATCATCCCCCCCTCCCCGAACATGTAACATCACAGACACATTTCCATCTACATGTTTGACATCTTCTTTCCATGTTTCATCTTTAAGAGATGATGTTTAAATTTATGGTTCCCATTGAACTCGAAAAACACAGATTCGGTTTGAAATGAAACGGGTCTTAAGATTTTCTTAGAATCGAGGTCTTTAACTCCCGACCTTGATCTTTTTAAAAACAGGGCTAGTCATTCTTATCAAATAGTCACAAAATAAAAGTAATGGTAAATTGAACAAAAATAGCAATCATCCCGTTGATTGGGTGTGTCACATACGAAGAAAACAACTTATTGGTGTGGTAATTAAGTTTTAAAATGTTGATATAACCAAAGACAATCTGAATAGTGGAAGTCATTGATAATGTGGCAATTGATGCCAATTATCGAGAGCTCACATGGTGGCTGAACTTCAAAGCCATATTTTCATAACTGGCGCTTTTAGCCTGACAATTACGAATAGGGCATACTACAATACAATTGTTTTGGAATTCGCAAACATAGTCAATCAATGATGGAGTAAAAGATCCGGACTAAACATTCCTGGGAGTTGTGACCCCAAATTGCACTTTTTGGAATGTTCTTGACATTCTACATTCCTATCTCAAGTTCAAGCATTCTGACAGGTCAAACTTGTTAAAATCTAAGATTAAAAATTACCTGAAAAGTACGAGTGATGCCTTGCTGAGATAGGTAGTGTCGTTTGTAGCTTGACACTGGTAATGACATTTGCTGCTTAGCCGCCAGGATTTGATATTCCACAATGGCTTTTCTGGTGTTAATGGTGTCCACATGAGTATAATCTTTCCATTTCCACCAAGAAATCCTGTCGAAAATAAGACTGACATCATTCTATATTATTTTCATCTTAGGGTTTAACATGGTTGAACTTTAGGATTTCATTATAATTAGACAGAATTGTAGTCTTAGGGCATGATAATATCTATGATATGGCCGTAGAAATTGTACGTAAGAACATTTCAGGATAATGAATTTGTAGTGTGACCCCATCAATTCAAAATGCAATATAACAGAACAGCATCATCCTTCACCAATAACACAGGAACGTTCCATTGCCAGGTTATAAAATATAAAATCTTCATCCGAGCAGGAAGCTCAGTCCATACAAAGGATTTCCCTGCATCAAAGCTGCTATATTTGAATTTATTATTACGAGGCTACAAACCATCAACGTGTAGTGGCATTTGGGTCGCTTTGACAACGGATTTTCTCGTTATCAGCTTTGTAGCGTTCTTCTGCACATTCTCGACAGGCTTATCAGCAGCCTTGGATGGTCCTTTGTTGTTAGTGATAACTGTGTCTTTAGGTTTAGGTGTAACTGCTTCCTTCATCACTGGTTTCTGGCCATCACTTTTGCCAGGATCCTTCAACAATAAACACTGTGTTGGAAAAAACCAAATACTGAACAAATTTTGTAACTTCTCATAATTCAACAAAATAAAAACCACATGAAACTAGCATGATTTGATAACCAGACAGATAAACTTGTCTTTTGGGACATGTGACAAGTGAATGCAAATAAATCAAACTTTGCAAATTTTGGGGTTCCAAAAGCAAAGGTGAAGGATGAATAAGGCAATTTCGTGGTCAAAATGAAAGATAATTGGTATGACCAAATGTGGCAAATGTGAAACAAAACTGCCATGGTAGAAGGTCCACCAATATAAACAACTGAGGTACAGCCCAGCATGTATATCGAACTGAGAATACAATATCACAAAATTTTGTATAAATAATTGAGATTTTTTTACCTGTTTCACCATGTCTGCCGTCTGTATGATCTTTCTACCATCAGCAGGGTTTGGGTTTACAGGTGCCCCATGAGCAGGTGCTTGTTTGACAGAGGGCGCCTCCTGAACAGGTGCTTGATTGGCAGCAGGTGCCCTTTTATCAGGCACTTCATATGCAGGTACACTTATCAGTTTTCTCTGCTTTTTGACAGCTTCTTTTGTGAGCTGGTGATATATTATTGGCTCTCTCATTTCTGGCTGTCCTGTTCTGACAGGAGGCGCATATTCCTGTGACAATGGCAGCTCCTCATCTCTTAGCGTGTCAAATGACAGCTGTAAAAAACATGTCATGATGCTGTAGAACCTGTTGTAACGTGATTCTGGTCAAGATCTAGGCCGTAGGCATAATAATGATAAAACATTCTTGCGATCAAATCAAGTTTGTTCAATCTGACAATCAGTATCTTTAGTTCTACTAATGAATACCCCCTTTTCATTTTACTTTATTGGTTCTACAGAGGGTTTCACCATGTGATTAGGTCTAGATTGGATGAGGGCAGTTTTAGAAAGGTTTCCTAGTTTGCTTTTATCACAAGATCACAATAAGTTTGTTGATAAGCTGTCTTATGTCTTCTTATGCTACCTGGGGTTTCCTTTTCTTCCGCTCGGCTGCCATATTTTGGTTACTACCTTCATATCTAGCGTGATTCCAATTCCAAAACATTGAGTGCAACCTAATGTATGTACGTGTACATGTAATACTTGTAATCACAAACATTACATTAGATGGAACTTCACATTACCATAAACATTTTATAAATGTAGTACCCTAGACACAAAAGTTTTCAGTTTCCAGAGGTGAATAAGCTAGTTTTACATTTGCCACTTGGGTTGCTTCACTTTCCATCATTAGCCACCTTTAAGATTAGCACAAATTAAAGTTAATGAAACAGATGAATGCTTTTTGTGTATAGATTATCCATATGTATAGATAAATATAAAAATTTACCAAATCTTACCATGTGTTGTTCGAGTGCCATCATATTGAGATACATGGTAACAATGAGGAATATAGCTGCTACAGAGAGGCAAGCGTTGATGTTACATAATCTGTATAGTATCCTCCTAGATGCCATGCTGTCGGCATCAGCAGCCGAAGTTATCTCCCTTATCGATACTCTCTCATGTCTGCTCGGACGACGCTGTCAAATAATACACTGCAACGTTAAAGTTAGCAAGTCATTGAGTGAAGCCTCAGAAACCCTCCTAAATGCACCATTTCAGCAGCTCATTAATTAAATACTGAATCTTTACTTTCATGATATCGATGCATATGTAAACACCCGACTTACAGGCTCAAGTTCTCCGTCCTGACCACAAATAGATCCGAGAAGATCACCAAAATCTGGCATAGTCCAAAAATACTGAATCCCAAAACTATAATTGACACTTGTACTCAGTACTAGTGACGTTGTCAAAGTGCAAATAATGGTATGTATGTGGTGCCTTAATTGCCTGTTTATAGCATGTGTTGATGCTCTCAGCTTTTGCAGCTCTCAATTTAAGTCCTAAATTAATAATTATCTCAAAATGTAAAGTTTAAGTTGCGTTTAGCCTATCTTCTTGCCGATCATACAAAGGATGATTGGAATCCAAATGAACCAACGTTTGGGTGACGACGTTCACAGATGCAAGACTGGGATTTGTGGCGATTTGCCGGCTTCATTAGACCATTGTGAAATAAGCAGAGCACATTGGGAGGCAACAAATTTTAGCAAAAGCGCAATTCGCAGAATTACAGTCATCATCAATCCATGTACTACCGGTACACAATCAAAATTACAGTGTACATAATCAATTAATGCGTCACCGGACTCAGCCAAGACCAGGGAATACGCAGCAGGAATCTTGGGTTCAGAATCACATGCCAAAAGCGAAGAAGCAAAGAAGCAAGGAATAGCACAGCAAAGTGATGTCACACTCACAATACTGATACCAGGGGCATATATTACCACTCAAGATTCACAATGAATCGCGAGATGTCTTCCCAATTAAAGAAAAAAATCACATATAAGGCCAAACAAGGATCAGTAGTGGGTTTAATTTTCGGATGCATACGTCCCTGTTTTCTACTTAAAATTAAACTCATGAAACAACAGTTTTTCACAGTAAGAGTGCCTATGAAAGTTGCACTATGTAGATCGATACGAAGGCCCTTTGTATGGAAACACACATGAAAACACAACAAGAAAATAATAAGGGCTAACTATAGCAGGGGATGCCTGTTCCACTCCTTCCGTCACCATTTTTTTTATCTCCGCTCTACCCAGACTCAATGGGTAAACATGTACGACTACAAAATACATGCAAACGTCCTCCGGTGAATCAAAATATAGTCACAAAACCAAGCTGTAGGCTATCCCCATGACCCATTGGATTGAACTTGAATAACCGATACCCAGATTACCAAAAATTGTGGCACATGCAGAAAGCAGCAAAAGCAGGAAGATTCCACTATCCCACAATGCCAAGTTATACTCACGGGGTCCCAGTATAAGTCCATTATAACTCACTACACATAGTAATGTAAGAATGCTGGTTACAGTTTCGAGTCCAGCTCAGAATGGTTTGACTAGGTGTTGAACAACTCTTTTCTACATGGTAATCAATTTGTTTGTTTGAGTGCATTGGTGTATAGCTTGTGAACTTTGTTTGGTTGTTTTACTCTGAATCTGGACTGTCTTTTTCAGCAATAACGCTAATTTGAATAATATGAAAACGTTTTTTTTTATATAAACTCAGTGACTTCAATCCATATCAACATTATCTCTGAATGATCTCACTCTCATTAGCACTTGAAACAAAAAAGCACACCATGCGCAATGATCGATTTTAAAAAGTGGGTTTGTCCCTATTCTATTTGTCAAATAAAACACAGCATTTTTTATTGTTAACTATTGCACAATTATCAATCTATTGTAAACTATTTACAAACAATCGGTAACTCCCACTATTGATCACTGGCTAAATGCTTATTTGAGTAAGACAAGGCAGTTCGATTTTCTGGAGTAAATTGCCCCTGCATAGTACAGCATCATTGACTTCTGGTGACCATGATTAAGATGGCATTAGGGCACGTGTGTGGTTTAATCATTCATGGTGGAAACCCAAAAAAAAAATTTTTATCGCATATGTAGCCAACAATAAAAAAATTTTGACAAAAGCTGACAATGCTGAAACATGTCAGCAATGTTTGGCCATGAGGTAGTTGGGCATTTTGTTTAAGTTTTATGATAAAATAGGCCCAAAATCCTCAGATGTGTTCATGACACATGGGCTTTTTCAGTTTATTTGGTTCAAATCATACGAGATAGGGAGGAATCCTAAAGTTTATTTCCAAAGTTTTTGATGAAGCATAAGGAACTTTTATTTCGTGTCCGCAAGATACCCAGACACGGGAGTTGGCAAAGAACCAATGAACATCCCCCAATCATTGATAGAACTAATGTCTCTCTCTACTAGCCTAAACGCAGTACCATCTGAGGTAGCTTCTCAAGACAGGCAACAGTTCTCAGATGTGAGAGAGGTCGAGTATGCTGAGAGGATCTGTAGCCGATCAGAACAAGGCTGAGGTCGCACCAGCGTGTGCGCCTGGTCATTATTTGCTGGCGCCTTAGCTTTGTTCTCCATTGGCAAAAGATCCTCAACTTACCAGGCCGACATCGCTACCATGTTATATGTATCAATAAGCTGTACACGAGACAAAAGTATAAGGAGAAAGATTTGTCAACTTTACTCACCATTAATGCAGGAAGTGTTCTATATGCTCTCTGCTACTTTAGCCGCATCACTGATGATGAGCCAATGGATAACTACCCAGTAGACATCTAGAGATTGCTGAGGAGTAGAGAACCAGGCCTGCTTGGAACCTCTCTGTCACATACAGGCTCTATCAGCTGTAATTATAAAGCGTAATAAGACTATCATGACGAAGGCAATGATTGATGGGAAAATTATGGTGATGAGGCCACGAGGGGTGTAGCCTGTAGAGAAATGGTAACACGGAAGTCATTACAATCTCAAAAAGAATAAGTTGTGTGTTGAAAACAACCAACAGTTATAAACTTGATGAAACGAGCTCATTGGTTATAGCACTCTTGCTGCTATATCATGTAAAAGGCAGCTTTGTAATAACCGTTTATAAAACTATATGAAGGGCTTTATCCCTTTAAACCGCTATACATGGAGTAATACACCACTAGATTTTTAACGAAGCATGAATCCACATACAATGTTAATCATGAAATAAATCTCATATATGAGTATCGTTTAGTCTGACTCTAATGTTTGGGTGAATTAGAGTCCCAAGCAAGAATGACTCTGTGTGTACACATATAGTAATTAAAATATATTATGATTGTTACGGCTAAATCCATTAATCATCATAACTAACGTCTTCCGCACTATTCGAAATAAGTATTGAGTGCCTGCAACTTCATTCAAATTCGAAATGTGCTTGATATGATGGCAGGTTAGCAAATCACTCTACGGATCTAGTGGTCTGAGACACCAGCCCACGGCTCTTTAGCCAAAATCCATGTGTCCACATGTGCTGCGGGGGGACAGCTGACCCCCAACCCCTGAGGATATCCCGGAGCCTAGCCA
>ERZ1740056.150-NODE-150-length-11112-cov-7.195623_pt1 | contig 11112 bp, 8 predicted proteins | sample MGYA00581746_ERZ1740056 | MGnify/ENA primary metagenome ERZ1740056 (study PRJEB43018, sample SAMN04849745) | marine metagenome | isolation source: floating plastic debris | place: Pacific Ocean | collected 2008-09-01 | study: EMG produced TPA metagenomics assembly...
ACATATCAATTTTATGATTGATGTTCTACTTTTAATAAGTTAGTCAGTGCATGCAACACAGTAAAAAGCAAAATGTGAGTGCACATAAAATGGTTAAAATGAGCGAAATGCAGTCAGGAGAAGGGTTAACCTTGCAAAGGGATGAGGCTGATTATGGAAACATTCATTAATAAATATGCACACAGGGATAGCTACCAGCGCATCTTCAAGTTGGGCTGGATATTTCAGGTGCCTCTAAAATTAATATCAGCTTATAATCAGAGAGGTCTGTTTCAGTCAGCATCTACTTTGGGAATTGTCTTTTTTCTCCCCTTGCTCACACAGCTCCCCCAACATACATATATATGAAAAAAATCAATTGGCCAGTATAGTGTGCTATAACAGTATTATCGGCTTTACTAATGGTGCATGAATTAATGAGATTCCCACAATGCATTATTTTGGAATTCCCAGCCAATGGTAGCATACGTGATTTTGACCGAGTATTTCTGGTGAAAAATTGCAATACAGGAATGTTGTTAACATGCCATATTTGGTATCCCTTGTCAGGCGAGACAGGATGACTTTGATAGCTTTGTTAGTCAGACAGGTGGAAACAAAGATAGACAGAGACTATAACTACGGGACAGCGAGCAGTACAGTATTTGTGACAGATAGTACAATAATATTGACAGCTATTAGCAAATGACTGAAAGTTGCGTGACACTGTGTACAAGCACCTGCTAAAAGCTGTCAAAATCATAACAGAAGATAGCAGAAGCAAATCACCTGAAGTCTTAGATTGAGTGTCAACAACATATAAAATTCCTGTGGAAGAATATTCATACACATGTAACTAAAGATACACATAGGGATTTTTCGACAAGAATGAGACAGTTTCTTTCACTTCAATCAAGTTCAACAACGACAAACCTGGATATTTATTTTACTTTTCCTGGTATAGGAACATATGGACAGTTAAACAGGGTCGGCTGCTGTTGGTGATTCATTAAAAGAGCCTTCCATCCATCACCATTATAAATGCCATTTGAAACCAAAATACTGACAACGCTTTGGCGAAATCCCTGATTTCTGGTATGGGTGGTGTTGGAGAAGAATCTTTTTCTCTTCACCTACCCCAAAAGATAGTCAAGCATTGACTGACTGTCAGAGTGTGAGAGAATACACTGTAAACGCATGGTAGCCCTCAATGCTTCAAATCGCAATTGAAATCCATGATTATATGAAGTTGTTAATCTCGATTGTCTTACCATTGCCTTTTCCTTGATGAAGTTTCTTGAAGAGATCTTTGCTACATACAGATTGATTTTCAGGAGGGTTTCGTACTTTTGTGAATCCACCTCTAGTAGCAATGACAGTATAGCTGGGAGATTCACTGTGGGTGGATCTCGGTGTCGTATCCCCTCCAGGGGGAGAACTAGGTTCTGTGTACAGAGAAAGAAAAGCGAAGTAACTACAAGATCACAACTACACGCATATTTAGCTGTAATAGTTCACTATCACGCAGTTAAATAAAAGTATCGAACTACACTCGGTAAACATATTGGAGAGTATTGTGCCTACTTCAATATGTTCAAACCAATAGGCAATGAAATAAGCTTTACGCTACCACAGCTCAATGGTTCTAAAACAGAAGTCTGGAAGCAAAGTTATTATTCACCTGACTGGGTTTGTCTGAGTTTGACAGGATGTGCCGAGTGCGGCCTGGGTTGTCTGAGATAGTCATCCTGTACAGCTCGGGCGGATCGCCTTATACCCTCATAACTCCTCACACTATCCCTGATCCTAGTCTTCAGAGGCGACTGATTTCGATTTATAGGGTGCGACGTCTATAATATAAAAAGTAATGTCTCTTTTATTGACAAAATGTTGCCGATCATTTTTATACATGAAGCAATGCATCCAAGGCAGCAGGTTAGTATTATTGGTAGTTAGCAGAAATCTAAAATAGCAAAACTTCAATGCAGCTTTTGACTAGAATCCCCATATTCATTCAAAATCTTGTATGCCACCATCAACAAAATATACATGCTGGAAATTCCGAAAAAAATGCTTTGTGTGATACGCTTATTAAAATGCCCCATTTATTTCTTCAATATATATCATTTCACATAACAACTAAGTCAACAAACAAAGTGAATGTACTTACTTTTGGCCGTCTTATATGCGAGTTCACATTCACAAATCCACATGAGTTAGACTTGTCATAGGGCAGTATGGTTTGTAGGTATGGGTTGACTTTAGGAGGCATGTCGTAATGCGGTCTATCTGGTTCCAGTTCCGCTGGAGATCTGTATTTATTATGGGGTACAGTTTCAGCAGCGGCTGGTGCATTGTGTCTATATGGAGTTGACTTCTCATATGCTACATGAGGTTTATAATTAGTATTTATCCTCTCATGTGCAGTGTTATTTTGATTCGGAGTTGTTCTCCCATTAAGACAAGCAGAGGTTGGATAATGGCGTTGTTGAACCTCCTTATACAATTCTTGTTTCCCATGAGGCTGCAACAAAAAGTAATAATTAGATAGTGAAATATAATGTATGCTTATGGTTATGGTTATGTTATGTAAAAAAAAGTAAGTATATAAAATAGCATTTTACTATACCTGAATTGACACATGCTTCGACTGTCTCTCATGATTTCTATTTTCTTTATTATCATGATGCGGTGCAGACCCATTCTGTAGCGGAATCTTTATTGGAGCAGGTTTCGAGTCCTTTTTAGCACTGTGTGGAAGATTTTTATTAGATTTAGCTCCATGTTTCTTAAGAAGTTTTGAGCACGCTTGATAGCCTTTCTCGTCACAAATATCGAGAGCAGTCAACGTCACTCCGTCCTAAAAAAGTAGAGAAAAATTAATCTGATCCAAGCTTACATGAAACGTGTACGAATGGGATAATGAATTTGGTTGGTGATCACATATAGTGCGAAGCTCCCTAAATAGTTTACTTTTATGTACGATGGTCTGAAATCTAAAAGGATTGATAACAACCCATTATCTTACAATAATGTTGTTGTTTATTGATTATAAACATATATCCTTTTCACTTTTTGAAGGCAATCCGATTTCAAAGTGCTGTCTATGATAGGAAATACATGACAATAATTCAAGATGTCATGCGTATGTTCTATCCGAGAGGATGTTCCAGTACGTAAGCCTACCTTAGATGTATAGAGCAAATTGATGTCCGCTTTCCTATCAATAAGGTAATTGATGAGAGATTCATTTCCTGCTCTTGCTGCCATGTGTAGGAGTGTGTTACCCTCTCTAGTAGGTTGGTTTATCTCAACTGAATGATCGAGTCTGTCACACAGGTGAAAGGCTGCATCTAAACACAAAAGCAGATAAATAAACAGCAGAATTTGCAGCTGCTCCACAGCAACAAGCTGGGCCCAGCTGAATATTGATTGCAACATGAGAAACTTGTAAAATATGATAATACAATTACGCAATGGTGATATTTGAAACCTGTTCTTTTTGTTATGGCTGAATGTGGGATTTTAACATCCAATATTGGATTACAAATTCCAACTTGATAAACAACTTTCATTCATAATGAGAAATTGTAAGGTAGTTTTTAAATGAGATTATATATAGAAACAAGGAAGAAAGTCCCTATCCCAGTATCGATGTTATTACATTATCCGGAATTACAGAACCAGCTGTTGGATCTAAGAAAACAAACGACCAACAGATTGTTACTAAAAATAGCATCATAGGGAACTTAAAAATTATGGTCATCTCCTCGTAAAATCTGGTGCTGTTTGCACCCAATCCTGTTGGAAGAGTCTATTTGTATGAAATATGAGTATGAAAATGATGACATTCCGTCGTCAATGTAGAAAATTTACAATATCAGTAGTTTGAGGCATGCAAAAGAGTATCCCACAATGCATTATTTCGGAATTCCCAGGCATACTCAGTTGATGCTAGCATATTATATATATGAAATGAGTATTTCTGGGAATTCCAATTCAACATTTTGCATTGTGGGAATATTATAAACACTCAACAAGTCCTAATAGGAGGTATAACATATATGGGTATAATTATGTTGTACATACCAGTGTGTTGATTACTCAGAGTTTCGTGTAGAGGGTACTCATCTTTTAGACTTTTTATCCACAAGTTTGCTCCTCTTTCTTCTAGTGAGTAGAGAATATCCGTGTATCCTAAAGCAGCGGCACAGTGACTAGTTCTACAACGTAATCAACCGCTAATCAACAATGTGGGCTTACACCTTATACTACTAAGCATGACTCTGTTACACTGAATTAAGAAATACTTGGTCTACCTCAACCGAAAAATAGTGCACATCTCTCCCCTCTTGATGACCATGTGGAATAAAATGCTGAAAAACCTTCACGTTGATTGAAAGTATTCAGTGTTTGATCATACTTATTGCAGGCACTCCAGTTTACGCTTGTAGTCCATATCAACACCAAGGTCCTAATAACCTCGGAATATTAGAAGAAATTAGAAAACCTTGGACCAACCTTGAGAAAATTAAATATTCAAAAATAATCAGCCATAATAATATCCTATTTAGCTATTAATAAATGTTTGCAAAGCATTGAATTAATTTTTGTTATCCGATTCAAGAGGTTTTGAAGGATTTAATTTTCCTGCTTTCAAGTCAACAAAACCAACCGACATGCTGATCTTTGAACAAATAATTTGAAGCCAAGGAGGGTTCATTACATTACTAGTTGAAATGAACTATTTTTCATTGTAACCAAAGACTTATTTACTCATTTATTGAAGCAGCATTGCTGTTTTGTGTCGCATTAATGTACAGGGGCTGCAGATACTTATGTTTCATAGGCTGTAATAAGTTTTTACAAAATGTAGACATTATTGTTACAATTAGCTAAGCGAAAGCTAAACAAAGTAAACACGAGCTTTATGACTGTTTTCGTTTCTGACTTCAAACCCATAAACCGACAGCGGCAGGGCACATTGAAATCACAGTGCTGGAAAAATCTATATGTATATACTTTATTATATTCACTGCCCAATGTATCAACCTAGAAAAATAAGGCCGTGTGAAAAATGAGACGGGATTGAATTAAATTAATTTCTTATAAAGCAGTTTATCATAGAATGATGGGCGGCCAACTTTCTGCGACAGTTGAAATCATGAGGGTCATGTCTTCTTTTCATGAAATCAGAAGGTTGTTGTGGCTCAAATTTGAGGATTGAGGATTATGCTATGACTGAAGTGGTAAACCTCAATAATGCAACAAAGGCAATTGAACGCGAGAAAAACCCGATGGCCAAGTCCAAGTCGGCATTAGCACTAGTAGTCAATAACTAAACCACATATTGAGGCTAAATAGGGATGAAGGATTGAATGTGATATACTCACGTTCTACCTTTCTTGTCCTGATGGTCAGGATTAGCGCCGTAGCTTAGTAAGGAATGTACAGTTGTAGGTTGATTGTGACTTGCAGCATAGAATAGAGGTGTACATCCGTATTTATCTTCAACATCAACTTGCAAACCCTTACACTCACGGACTAGTAACTCCACAATTTTGTTATAACCCCGACTTGCAGCACAATGAAGAGCTGTAAATAAACAATGAAGATCAGAAATATTTTTGAATCTGTCTCAGTGCAAAACTACAAAAGTTGTGCCAAACATGGGGGCTTAGTTTTTGGTACAGGAATTGTCTGTTCTTGACAAAAAAGGGGATGACTTCTTTTTGGCTGTTTGAGCAACTAAGTTCAGTAATATGTATGTGCACAACCAATTAGCTCACAGGCGGGGGTCAATGCACGGTTTTTAGACATTATGGATAGCAATCGTGTATCCAGCCATGTTGTCTGCATGCTGTGCATTTAACTCACGATTCCATTTACTTCAAGTGGTATTTTCCTGGCGAGTTACAAGCTACGTCCTGTTTCGAGGTTATCCATATGGACAACCAATTTGCCTCATAAAGTAATCAGGAACTTTGTCCTTCAATAATTTTATGATGTAGGAAATGGGTTTCTCTGCGCTATTGAGGAATTTTTATTGATGCTTCGGATTAATTTTTAAAACAATTTCAATGAAATCTCATGCATCAATATTGTATTATTTTCTCTAACTATCACAAATGGGTAGGAGTGTAGTTGGTAAAAGAGCAGTCACAGAAATGATCCTTGGTTTAGTAAATTATCTAGCATTTTTTGGATTGTTGGTAAGTATACACATTGACATTTTGTCAATATGATTTGTTTGTTGTGTAAACACAAAAAATGTGTGGGGAATTTTTATTCCAACTTTGTGGGGTTGAAATGGGTAAATGTATTTGATAAATACACTTTTGAACAGATTAAATGTGTTAAAAATGTTATTGAAAACTTTTTCGTCTGGGATTGGAAAATATGACTGCATTGCAGAAAAAGTACATATGCTTTGGGTGGTGTTAGTGGTGCCACGTACACCTACCCAAACTGCCTTGATAATTCAGAACTGTAACCTATGCCTCCAACAATATCTGTGTTCTACATTAATATAGGCTACAAGAAATGCCAAGGCTAATAATATGCTCTGGAATCGTATAATGCACCAGCGATTGGAAGGTAAAGGCTTGAGATCAGTGGCGGTAACCCATGTTGATATATCTCAAGCTCACTGTACCATGCTTTGTCTTATTATGAACAAACCGAAATGCCTAGCTACGGCCTACTATGCAGATAGACGAGAATGCCAGTTATCATTAGAACCAGCAGTTTCCAGATCATATGCGGCTGGCAGTATGATACCCAAAATTTACCAAAATATGGGGTTCGGTAAGCTTAATCATTTTAGGTAACCAATATTCCATCACTGTTTTGTTTATCACACATTCTCATTCTCTAACTTTCATATATGCCTCACTTTTTTCACTACCCCAGGCTATCACAATAATTCTTCACAGTATTTATGTACATGCATAAGCAGACTTAGTCAAATAGAATTCAAAATTTCATTCGATACTACAAAACAAAACCAATTGATAGCTGAAAATAAAAAAAGAAAAATTGTATGATTATCTTTTGAATCATTTCCCCTCCATCTTTTACATTTGAAGCTGTACCGCGTGGTTATGCTTATAACCCGTACACCGGGACATGCATGAGGAAAATACACCATGACTACAGCTATACAGACGCGGCAGCCTACTGTGAGACACACGATACTCGACTGGCTGAGCTCAATACACCGGAGTCATTTGCATGGATTGAAAACTATTATATATCAGCAGGCGGTAAGAGTTAAAACAGAGTGTCATACCCATAGGCCATAAACATACATGTTTGGTTGTACCTTGATTTGTATGTTTTGACTTTGAGTACATAGTTCACAAGAAATCCCCTTTTGCTCTGCAACCAACCTAGGATTGATCCTGTTCTGTTAATTTCAATTTAGATACGCTAGAGCAATTACATACACTGCAATGTAGTACCCACATTTAACAATCTACAGATTCCAAACGCCTTTTTGGAAATTCAAGGAGAATACATGGAATAAAGCGGACTGAACAAAAAGTTACTGCTTTTTAATGGCAATGACCCCATGTGCCTTGCTTATCAAATCAAAACCTGGCTGTTCCGAAATTGAATCCAGCTTTGTGTAATTGGTGTAGATGTATACTAGGCGGCCGGAGTTGTCTTCCTTACTTTGTTGGACAGATAATTACCAACAAAACTTTATTCAGCCTGGAGTTGTACATTTTGTACAACCTTGTGCCAGTACTTGTGGGATGGTGGTGGCACTAAAACCTTGTAAATCTTTCGCTCATTGCTGTTACCATGATTACAAAGAGGAGATGGAAATTCATTGTAGATCCATAATTTGTATACCTTTAAGCAAAATGATGCTGAGGATGCAATGCTTAAAACTGGGGATAATGATTGATAACGCTGTGACCTGGAGCTCATTGTAGCCGGATACAAATGAAAAAACCTCTTTCAGGAAATCATATCTTCCGAGAGGGTTGTTGTGGGTATGAGTTTATGCAATTTTTGGCAATTAATTTAACCTGACTACTTGTCAATTTCAGATAATATGGATTCATGGATTGGTCTTACAAAACCAGGATCTGACTGGTTATGGAACGATGACACTTCTAATCCAATTGCACATGACTTGTGGTGTGAGAGTCCACAAGAGCCGAACGGGGACGGAACATGTGCACACACCCAACTAAGACATGGAGCGATGTGTTGTAACGATCTAAACTGCGACAATACGAAAAACTTTCTCTGTGAATATGTCTGTAGTCTATGGAATAACTGATGACAGCAAGAATAGATCCATTCAGCTGAGAAAATGAAAACTTTTCTTATCTGTAAAATCTTTTACTTTTCTTTAGAGTAAAATCAATTTAGAGAAATCAGGGCAAAATGAAACTTCATATATAACTAATAAGGAAGCAGTAAAAGTGGGTTTCATAAAAAAACCCTTTTCACAAACAACAAGCTGCGCTCTGCTCAGCAGCACCAAGTCTCAGGATAGGGTAAATTTTTGTGTGCAAATTTTGATAAAGTGTTAAATTATATTGGATCGTGTTTTTTAATAAATATTTATTCTGTGCATCAAACACTGTACTTTACCATAATATACATCATTGCATTGTCAACTTGCACTGCGTTGTTCTTAACCGGCTGTGGGCTCAGGCTACAAATCAGGTGGAGTTGGTAGTGCTATTATCCAAACCCCTCCCCTCATCAGGAGTTTAATAGAAGGTGCTTGGTGCCGCTGACCCACCCTATTTTGAAATCTTGGCACTTGGACTATCACATACGAGACTGGATGAAAATAAATACGACACTTCATATAGCGACCTGGCTCAGATTTTTCTAATTCACAGATTTAAATATTAGCAAATTTTGAAATTCTTTTATATGAGCTATCAATGACTATTCACAAATCTTATATTGAGTAGAGTTCAAATTTCGCGAATTTGCCTAATTACAATATAGTCAAATTGATTCGAATGAACTTCATCTCCCTGTAAGGCATCAAATTAAATCCACCTACCAGTAAGGCGATCTTTATCAGGCAGTGTAGCATCAGCTCCATGTTTGACTAGTATCTGCACGGCTTTGTAACTGCCTGATGAGCTGGCCCAGATAATTGGAGTTCTCCCCTCATTATCAGGATGATTCATTGACTTGTGACTGGCTCTTAGTAACAATTCTACTATTGAGGCTGCCTCCGCATTCTCATCACCACACTCCTAAATATTGCAGAGCAACAAAACATAACTTACTTTGACATAGTTGATAGCAATAGCGTGTGTAAACAACATTCCCAGGATGCAATTGGAACTGGAATTTCCATAATTACTCTAGCACACCACTGGAGTAAAATTAACTCATTGATTAAACTCTAATAGGGCATGTTAACAAGTATCCCACAATGCATTGTTTTAGGATTTAGACTTAGTATTTTTGGGAATTCCTGTGAAAATTGCATGGTGGGAATGTTGCTAAAATGCCCTGTGGGCTTTTGCTGTGTATGCCTGAGAATGTCAAAATAATGCTTAATGGTATCTATTTACAAATACCATGATGCCCTATATACAATAATTCCGCTACATATTTACATGAGGATTATGAGACCACTTATAACCAACAACATTTCATCTGCGCTATTTGGAGGCTGACATACAATTCTTGACAGCTATCGTATGGTAGATTGTAAGCACCGAAAAATGTCTAGGTGAATCTGGCTTTCATGTGGACAAAATATCTGATTAGAGTGTCAACACTGTTCAAAAGAGATAGGCTATAACTCTGTTTAGAGTGCTGCTGGATTTTGGCCACACACAAAATTAATCTTCGGTGGACTGCCTACTGACAATGGGATAAATACATGTTGTATATATTTATCTCACTATAACTGATTAGGTCCTTATGCCATGTTGCCCTCTAAAATTCAAAATCTGTATGGGTCAAATCACAGCATAATCTACCCACCTGTACAGCATAGTGAATAGGTCTGGCATCATAAGCATCAGATCTGTTTACACTAGTACCTGCTGACAACAACTGCTTTACTAGTTTCTCATCACATGACACTGTAACAAAATCACTGAGGTATAAAACTAAGTTATTACAGCTTTCAGTTCCTAATCTGAGCAGGCAAGAAAAGTTAACTTTTTATTGCTAAAGAGTGAGAAGGAAATGATATGATTGTGAATTAATTTATTACTATTTTTATGTTGTCTCCTCATTGTTAGTGGGAAGACAATTCCTGTCATGAAACCATTTTAACCCTCCTTGTTCATCCATACAGTAAGCTCGACAAAGCGTTGAAAAGGACGTAATTAAATTTCACACTTACAGACAGCATAGTATAATGGTGTATGTCGCTCGTTGTCAAACGAATTCAGCTCCACTTTCTGTTGAATGAGATATGAGACCATATCATATCTCTTCATCTTAGAAGCCAGGTGAAGACACGAGTAACCTGATGCATTGTGACTAAAAATCAAGAGAAAACATTGTCGCTGTTTCTTCTTCCAAGCAACCTGTCACAATTTTGTAACAATTGGTATAGCAGTAAAGGGCAAACACGAAGTGCATGAAAAATACTTAGCAAGGCTACTTTCACGTGCATAATCATAATTTACAGACAACTCCAACATCCAATCATCGCAGAATGATATTGACTGATTTCAACATTTGATCTCACGCAACAACCATGGAAATTTTATGGAACAGTTTTATGTGGTATATGATTATAATCTAATGCAGGCAATGGTTGGTGCCATGCTTACCTGTTGAGATGAGCAGTTGTAAGCTCCAGTTTTTCTATTAACACAGCTAGACAATCGACGGTTCCAGCTTTAGCACAAGCGTGCTGAAACATTCTCTCTTCTGGCAGTCTCTTCACATCACCATTATCCTGAATAAAACCCAGAAAAATTGCATTTAAATTTCGAGTCATATCTAGTAGGTGCATGAGATGTCAAGCAAAACCATATAAGCACTCAGATTAGGTGTGGAGATACATGTGGCTTAAAGTTTTTACCTAGTAAACCAAGTCAGCGCAGGAGATTAAAAGCAGAAAAGAATGATTTATTTTACGTCCTGGGAAATGTCTTGAGTTTGTGAACATTCCAAATA